>Ga0187894_10000833_pt1 | contig 41395 bp, 36 predicted proteins | sample GBC1701081metaG_FD_136650 | JGI IMG/M metagenome (GOLD analysis project Ga0187894, IMG submission 136650) | White microbial mat communities from a lava cave in the Kipuka Kanohina Cave System on the Island of Hawaii, USA - GBC170108-1 metaG ... | reverse complement strand
TCGCTCTCGCGAACGGCTTCGCAGCGCCTTCCCGGATCTCGCGATCCAGTGGCTCTCGCTGCGAATCCTCCCTGATCACAGTGGCGCGACCGCGGCCGATTCTCACGGCCTTCCCTCGAGGCCTCGATCTCCTTGATCGAGACACCCGAGCAGCGCGTCACCGGTAGCAGCGCGCGCGCCGCGCGGTCAACCGCGCCAGCCTATGGCCAATCGGGGTCTGACCCCGTTTCGCCATTTCCGTACGATGCGCGCTCTTGCGGGGGGCGGCGGGGGGAATGCGGTCGGACGCGTCTCTGGAAACGCCCTACGCGCGCGCCGGCGCCGCGATCGCGCGCGGGCGCGAATGGGTCGTCGCCGGCTTCGCCGCGCTGCTCGCGATCGCCGCGCTCTACGGATCCTCCGCAGCCGACCATCTGCCGGCCGGCGGCTTCGAGGTTCCGGGCAGCGAGAGCGATCGCGCGGTCAAGGAAGCGGAGCGGCGCTTCGGGATCGGCGCGCCCGACGTGCTCGTGCTGTTCCGCGACCCCACGAGCGACGTCAGCGACCCGCTGTTCGGCGCCGAGGTGCTCGACCTGCTCGAGCTCGTGTTCGAAGACTCCGGCGTCGTCGGCGCGACGACTTATTGGGATACGAGCCAGGAATCGCTCGTCTCGCACGATCGCCATGAGACGCTCGTGATCATTTCACTCGCCGGCAGCAACGCCGACAAGCTGCGCACGCTGGGCCGCATCGAGCCGACGCTGCGCGAGCTGGTCGCCCCGGTCGAGCTCGAGATCGGCGGCCACGTCGCCGCGTCGATCCTCGCGCAGTCGACCGCGAAGGTGGATCTCGCGAAGGCCGAGGCGGTCGCGATCCCGATCGCGCTCGTGCTGACGCTGCTGTTCTTCCGCAGCGCGGTCGCCGCGCTGCTGCCGATCGGGATCGGAGCGTTCGCGATGGCGTGCTGCGCGGCGCTCACGCGGCTCGGCTCGAACTTCATGGAGATCTCGATCTTCTCGCTGAACGTCGCCGCGTTCCTCGGGCTCGGGCTCTCGATCGACTACGCGTTGTTACTAGTGCAGCGCTTCCGCGAGGAGATGGGGAAGGGCCTCGCGCCGCACGACGCGGTCGCGACGACGCTCGACAGCGCGGGCCGCGCGATCTTCGTCTCCGGGCTGACGGTCGTCGTCAGCCTCGCGGTGCTGATCCCGGTGCCGGTGCCGATCCTGCGCAGCATCGCGATCGGCGGCGCGCTGGCGGTGCTCACCTCGCTGCTCGGCGCGCTCGTGCTGCTGCCGGCGTTGCTCGCGTGGCTCGGCCCGCGCGTGAACTTCGGAGCGATCGGCCGCGCGCCGGAGGCGACCGAGCCCGGCCCGGGTTGGCGCGCGATCGGCGGCTTCTCGATGCGGCGCCCGTGGCTGACGATGCTCGGCTGCGGGATCGTGCTCGCAGCGTTCGCGAGCCCGGTGCTGCATCTCCAGAGCGCCGTGCCCGACACGCGCATGTTCGCGAGCGATTCCGAGGTGCGGCGCGTCGACAAGGCACTCGGGGATCCGAGCCGCTTCGATCCGGGCGGCGCGTCGATCATGCAGGTCGTCGTGGCCGCGCCCGGCGATCCGCTCGACCCCGAGAACGCGCGCCGGCTGCGCGCGTACGCGGCGCGGATCCGCGCGCTGCCGGGTGTTACGGGCGTGCGCACGCCGCTGAACGACCTCGATCCGGACCGGCTCAGCGCCGACGAGATCCGCGAACGCGCCGCGGCCGACCCGCTCGCAACGCAGGTGCGGCGCACGATCCACGAGCACAGCGCGCTGCTCGTCGCCGGCAACGCGCATCCGTGGCGCTCGCTCGCCGCCGCGGGCGTGCTCGACGCGGTGCGCGCCGTCCCGCATCCCGGCCTCGACGTGAAGATCGGCGGCGCCACCGCGCAGATGAACGACCTGAAGGCCGTGATGAAGAGCTGGGGCGTGCGCGCGGCCGGCCTCGTGCTGCTCTGGAATTTCCTGGTCTTGTTACTCGCGTTTCGCAGCGTGTTCGTTCCGCTGAAGGCGACGCTGATGAACATCCTGTCGCTCTCCGCGAGCTACGGCCTCTTGGTCTGGGTCTTCCAAGACGGCCACTTGTCAGGGCTGCTGAGCTTCGAGCCGCTCGAAGGCATCGACCCGACCATCCCGGTGATCCTGTTCGCCGTCGTGTTCGGCCTCTCGATGGACTACGAGGTCTTTCTGCTCTCGCGCATCCAAGAGGAATGGCGCCGCTCACGCGACAACCGCGAGAGCGTCCTCCACGGCATCGAGCACACCGGCCGCATCATCACCAGCGCCGCGCTGATCCTGATCGTCGTGATCGGCGCCTTCGCCGCGGGCGACCTCGTCTACGTGAAGCAGGTGGGCGTCGGGATCGCCGCGGCGGTCGCGCTCGACGTCACGCTGGTGCGCGCGTTGTTGGTGCCCGCAACCATGCAGCTCATGGGAGAATGGAACTGGTGGGCGCCGCGGTGGCTTCGGCACAGGTCATAGTCGCGCAGCACCCCGCGCAGATCGTCGGAGGACCCTTTCCATGATGTTCCGTCGCGCCTTCCTCGGAATCGTCGGGCTCGTCTTCGTCGCGTTCGGGGCCTGGGCATTCGTGGACCCGGTCGCGGTCGCGGGTTTGACCGAAGTCAGCCTGCCGACGCCCACGGCGCTGGCGGACGGGCGCGCGGTCTACGGAGGCTTGACTCTCGGGCTCGGCGTCTTCTTCGTTCTCTGCACTCGGCCGGCGCTGGTGCCGGGCGGCCTCTGGGCGGTGGTTCTCACGGTCGGCGGCGCATTCCTCGGCCGGCTGACCGGAGTCGCTATCGACGGGGCCGGCAGCTCGGCTGCCATCGGGACGCTCGCATCGGAGCTCACGATCGCCGCGGTTGCCGCGGTCGCGCTCGCCCGAGGTGCGTCCGGGCGTGACATTTCGAGCTCATAGCTGCCCGAGCGCACGCTCTAGGTGAGTCACGCTCTCGACGGTCGCGTTCTCACCCATCAACCCCACCCGCCACACGCTGCCCGCGAGCTTTCCGAGCCCGCCGCCGACTTCGATGTCGTGCTCGTCGAGCAGCCTCCTCCGCAGCTTCGCCTCACCCGCCGCGATCACGCGCTCGGGCACACGAAGAGTCGTTAGGGATGGAAGCCGCACTTCGGGGGCCACCAAAGGCGTGAAGCCGAGCGGCGCGAGCTGCTCGATCAGCGCGGCGGCCGCGGCGCGGTGCCGCGCGGCGCGGGCGGGCATCCCTTCCTCGTCGACCACGCGCAGCGCCTCGGCGATCGCATAGATCATCGAGATCGGCGCCGTGTGGTGGTAGACGCGCTCGCCGCCGTAATAACGCGCGAGCATCGAGACATCCAGGTACCAGCTCTGCACCTTGGTCTTGCGCGCGAGCACGCTCTCGACCGCGCGCGGCGAGAACGAGACGGGTGAGAGTCCGGGCGGGCACGAGAGGCACTTCTGCGTGCCGCTGTAAGCGGCGTCGACGCCCCACGCGTCGAGCGTCACCGGGATGCCGCCGAGCGAGGTCACGCAGTCGAGGATCAACAGCGCGCCAGCCTTTTTCGCGGCGCGCGCGATCGGCTCGACCGGCTGCAGCACGCCGGTGCTCGTCTCGGCGTGCACGAATGCGACCGCCTTCGGCCTCGCCTTCGCGATCGCGTCGCCCATCGCGTCAGGCGAAAGCGCGGTGCCCCATTCCGCGTCGACGCGCGTCACGCGCGCGCCGGCGCGCGCGGCGACGTCGCACATGCGCTCGCCGAACACGCCCGCGACCCCGACGACGATCGCGTCGCCCGGCTCGAGCAGGTTCACCAGGCACGCCTCCATGCCCGCCGAGCCGGTCGCGGAGAGCGGCAACGTGAGCGCGTTCTGCGTGCCGAACAGGCGGCGCAGGCGCTCCTGCACCTCGTCCATTAGCGCGAGGAATTGCGGATCGAGATGCCCGACGAGCGGCGTCGCGAGCGCAGCGAGCACGCGCGGGTGAGCGGTCGACGGGCCGGGGCCGAGCAGCAGGCGCGGGGTGATGGGCATGGCGGCGGATGGTAAACGTCAACGCAGCGCGCATCGCAAGCAGGAAAAAGAGGCGGGTCGCTCGCCGAGCTGCAACCGAAGCGCGCATGCTGCGTTCTGAACGCGAGAGTCGCGAACGAAGGGGCCTCGATGAAGTCCGTGCTCGCTCGCGGGATCGCGACGCTGATTGCGCTCGCGCTGGTCGTCGTCGCCGCCTACGTGTGGCTGCGGCCTTCGGCGCGCCCGAGCCGGCCCGGTGAGGATGCGGTCTCGACGGCGCCGCCGGAGCACGGCGACATCCGCCGCGAGGATCGCGAGGCGCTGCGCGAGATCCTGCGCGATCAGGACGCGGCGCAGTGAGCGCCGCGATCCGCACGCGCGCCGACGCCGAGGCGGAGGAGCGCGCGCGGCTCGCAGCGTGGGCGCAGAAGAGCGGCGATTCGCGCGGACGCATCTACCGAGAAGGGGAGCACGCGTACCGCACTGCGTTCGCGCGCGACCGCGACCGCGTCGTGCACAGCCGCGCGTTCCGCCGACTCGAGTACAAGACGCAGGTGTTCGTCCCGCACGAGGGCGATCACTACCGCAATCGCCTCACGCACACGCTCGAGGGCGCGCAGATCGCGCGCACGCTCGCGCGCGCGCTACGCCTGAACGAGGACCTCGCCGAGGCGATCGCGCTCGCGCACGACCTCGGGCATCCGCCGTTCGGCCACGCCGGCGAGCGCGTGCTCGACGAGCTGTTAGGGGAGGACGGCGGCTTCGATCACAACCGCCAGACGCTGCGCATCGTCGATTGGCTCGAGGATCGCTATCCGGCGTTTCGGGGCCTGAACCTCTCCGCCGAGACGCGCGAAGGCATCCTGAAGCACGGCGCGCACTGGCCGCATCCGGTGCCGCTGCCGAAGCGGCTCGCGTCGCCGTCGCTCGAGGCGCAGCTGGCCGACCACGCCGACGAGATCGCGTACCTGAATCACGATCTCGACGACGGGCTGCGCTCGGGGCTGCTCACCGATGCGCTGCTCGACCACGTTCCGATCTGGCGCGCGACGCGCGCCGCGGTGATCACGCACATCGGCGCCGCGAGCGAGGCGGTGCTGCACGCGCAGACGATCGTCGCGCTGATCAACAAGCTGGTGACCGACCTGATCGACGCGAGCGCGAAGCGCATCCTCGCGAGCGGCTGCCAGAGCGCGGACGCAGTGCGCGCGCTGCCGGAGCCGCTCGTCGCCGCGAGCACCGAGGTCGCAGCCGAGCAGGCGGAGCTCAAGCGCTTCCTGTACGAGCGCCTCTACCACCACCCGCGCGTCGTCGCGAGCGTGCAGCAAGCGGAGGTGACGCTGGGCGTGCTCTACCGCGCGTACCGGCACGAGCCGCACAAGCTGCTGCCGCCTCAGGTGACCGCGCGCTTCCTCGAAGAGGGCGAGGCGCGCGCGATCGCCGACTACGTCGCGGGCATGACCGATCGCTTCGCGCTCGCCGAGCACGAGAGGATCGAGGGTTGAGCGCGGCGGAGGACGTCCGCGTCTGTCTCGTCACTGCGCCCGATCCGGATGTCGCGCAACGGATCGCCCGCGCGCTCGTCGACGAGCAGCTCGCCGCATGCGTGAACATCGTCCCCGGCGTCCGCTCGATCTATCGCTGGCAAGGCGCGCTGAATGACGACGCGGAGCTGCTGCTGATCGTGAAGACGACGCAAGCGAGGCTCGCGGCTCTGGCGGAACGGCTCGCGGTTCTCCATCCGTATGCGCTTCCCGAGCTCGTGGCGCTGACGCCGAGCGGCGGAAGCGAGCGCTACTTCGACTGGGTTCGCGCAGAGGTGAAGGGAACGACATGAGCTTGGCTACCGCGCTCGACGCCGCTGCGAGCGCGCTTGCGCAGGACGAGGACCTGATTCGCCCCGCGAACGGCGACGCGCTGCGCGTGCTCGCCGCCGCGACACCCGAGGCCGCCCAGCGTGTGCTCGCGTGGATGCTGTCGGAGCGCCCGGACGACGCCGACGAGCTCGTCGCGGAGTGGCTCGGCGAAGAGCGCGGGCAAACGGCGCTGCTTGCGCTCCGCGAGGAGCAGCTGACGAAGCCCGGGCGCAAGGCGCTGCGGCGCTGGCTGCATCGATTGCGCTCGGCGGGCGCGCCGGTGCCAAAGCCCGCGCCGCCGCCTCCGGCGGTCGCGAAGCTCGCGCGCGTCGAGGAGGAGATCCGCGGCGCGTACCTCTCGGCGATCGACCCGGCAGGGCTGCGCATGGCGTACTTCCTCGAGCCCCATCCGAACGGCGGCGCGCGCGTGTTCGAGGTCGTGTTCGACGATGCGCGCGGCATCGCCGGATTCCGCGTGCTGCAGGCCGCGCGCGGAAACGCGCGGCGCTTTCTCGAAGACCTCACCCGCGAGAACAAGAGGGGCGCGGCCGAGCTCGACGCCGACTCGGTGCGCGCGGCGGTCGCGTTCGCGACGCAGCGCCAGCCGAAGGATCGCCCGGCGCCTCGGGGCTTCGCGGAATGGCGAGCGCATGTCGCCGGCGCCGCGCCCGGCGCGAAGCTGCCCGGCGAGATCGCGGAGGCCGCGCTTGGCGCGAGCCTTTCGCGCGAGGACCTCGCCGCCGCGGTGAAGCTGGTCGCCGAGGGCAAGCTCGGCCCGTGGCCGCCGCCGCGCGAGCGCGTGCTGCCGATCCTCGAGCGCGTGCGTGCGGATCTCGCGACTCCGCTCGTCGTCTCGGGCGCAACTAAGGCCGGGCGCATGGATGACCGACTGACGGAATCGCTCGCCGAGATCTACGACGCGGACGCCATTGCGGTCGCCGCGCACCGCTGCCGCGAGAGCGCGTTCTCGTTTTGGCGCAGCGGCGACGAGCCCGCCGCGCGCGCGTGCCTCGCCGCGGCGCGCGAGTTCGCGAGCGCGAAGCCCGCGGAGAACGCCGTCGCGCGCGCACTGCTCGAGCGCGTGCTGCGGCCGGTGTTCGACGCGCTGCTGCGCGAGGCCGAGGGCGCCGCCGCCGGCGCCGGCGCGGGGGCGCCGACGCGCACGGAAAGGTGAAGCAGGGACGCTCCTCCTTTGCCGCGCAACAAGGAGGGACGTCCGCGCCCTTTCCTTGTTTCCTCGCGCTCCAGTCGCTACCGACCGACGTTCAGCCCCCCAATTCGCGCAGGCGCTCCGCGCCGCGCCGGGATGTCTCACATGTTTGGATTTCGCGGGCGCTTCGGGCGCCGCCGGAGCAGCTCGAACCGTCCTTCCGCGATCGACGAGGCCTGGCTCCGCAAGCTGACCGACGTGCTGCCGGGCGGCAGCGTCACACGAATTTCCTGCGACGCGGTGCCGGACACGTTTGCGCTGCTCGCGAGCGCGCGCGACGCGAATGGCGCGCAGTGGCTCGCGGCGGTCAGCCCGCGCAGCGGCCTCGATGCGGCGCTCGCGCTGGCGGTCGCCGCGGCACGCGGCGTGGCCGAAGCGAACGCGAGCTTCGTGGCAGCGTCGCCCGACTGGACCGGCGCGTCACGCCGGCTCGCGGGCCAAGTGCGCGCGGCAGGTCGTGTGATTGCGCAAGCCGCGCTCGCGCCAGACGGCGACGTGCCCGACGACGAGGCGGCGGTATTCGTGCCCGCCGAGCGGCTCGGCGCCGGCCTCGCGAGCGCGGAGGCGCGGGCGCTGTTCGAGCGGGCGACCGAGGGCCTGCGCGGGCTCGCCGCGAAGCACGGCGGTGCGCTGCGCAGCGCGGGTGGGGAGCTCGAGCTGGTGATCGCGGCGTCCGCGATCGCCGCACTGCGTGCCGAAGCGGGTCAGCCGAGCCTCGAGCTGCGCTGGCCCGATCGCTCGCGCCTTGCGCTCGCTGGCGGGCAGCTCGCCGACGCGCTCGATCGGCTCGAGGGTCAGGTCCGCAAGCGGCTCGGCGAGCGCGACGCGCGCGACGGCGAGGACGGCCTGCGCGCGCGGCTCGCGCGCGCGTTCGGCGCGCATCTCGCGCCGCGCTTCGCGCTGCTGTGGCCGTACGGCGGAGCGGCGGAGGCGGCGGACGGCGTCGGCGTCGCGGACGACGGCGCGATGGTCGTGTTCGCTGCGCGCGAGAAGCTGAGCCTCGCGGACCTTTCCGCGGTGATGCAGGCCGGCGCCGCGCTCGAGCCCGTGCTGCCTGCGCTCACGCTTCCGGCGGCACCACCGGTGGGCGTGCTCGACGGCGCGCGCGTCGTAGTCGCGGGCTTGAGCTTGCTGCCGGGCGTCGAGGACGCCGCGGCCGCGATCGCGAACGGGCCGGTGCTCTACCGCGCCGGCGCGATCGAGGGTCCGTTCACGGCGCTCGCGGCGCCGTCTGCGTCGAGAGCGATCTCGCCGCAACCGCCGGCGACGCTGGCGGCCGCCCCGAGCGCAACGCCTGCGCCGGTCGCTCGCGCGCCGATCGCCGCTCCCGCTCCGGTCACGGACGCGATGCGGCCTGATGCGCACCCCGACTTCGCGCGTTCCGACGGCGGCCGCGATGACGAGGTCGGCCCCGACGGCCGGCGGCGGCGGCGACGACGGGGGCGCCGGCGTGGACGCGGCCGGTTCGGCGAGGAGCTGCGCGGCGACGAGGAACGCGGCGAAGAGGTCCGCGTAGAAGAGCGCGGCGACGACGTGCGCGAGGAGGCGTTCGCCGGCGAGGCGAACGGCGACCTCGACGAGCCGGCGAGCGCTGAAGAGGCGGGCGGCGACGAAGGCTTCGCCGCGGCTCCGCTACGCGGAAGGGAAGCGACGCCCGCCGCGAGCGAAGGCGGCTTCGAGACGCTCTCGCTGCTCGATCTGGACGAGGACGCAGCAAGCGGTCCCGAGGAAGCGCCGTCCTTGGAGGCGCGCGGCGACGAGAGTCGGCGCGGCGGAGGAAGACGGCGGCGGCGCGGCCGCGGCCGTGGCCCGCGGCGCGGCGGAGAGAGCGCCGGCGAGGGTGACGACGACGAGGAGCCGGCTGCGGCTCCGGCGGCCGCCGCGAGCGCAGACGACGCCGACGATCACACCGAGCTCCCGGAGCTCGCAGACATCCCTGAGATCGGGGCGGTCGACGTGCCGCGCTACGAGGACGAAGAGGAAGAGCCGGAGTCCGAGCTCGACCGCATCCGCCACGAGCGCGAGCGGCGCCGGCGCGAGCGCGCGCAGTCGCGGGATGGCGCCGCGGCGCCGGTCTCGGACGCACCCGGGGAGACGCGCGTCGAAGAGCGCGGCCTGCCGCGCGGGCGCGTCGCGATCCTCGCGCACGCCGATCGCGAGTCGATCGTCGCGGCGGTCTTGCTCGCGCGCGAGATGCGCCAGCTCGAAGGCCTCTGGATCTATCCGCAGGAAGACCTGATGAATTTCTTCCGGGGCGCCGCGACCGATCTGCGCGACGACACGCCGATCTACTTGTTGGGGTTCGCGGCGCGGCCCGCGCGCGACGCGATTCAGGCGGCGAATCTCTATCAGGGCCGGTTGGTCTGGTTCGACCACCACGAGTGGCCGCCGGAAGACCTCGGCGCGCTGCGCGCCGCGCTCGGCGATTCCTACACGCAGGTGCGCCCGGGCGCCGGCAGCGTGCTGCCGCTCGTGCTCCCGCACTGCGGCCGCCGCAGCCGCTTCTCCGACAAGCTCGTCGACCTCGTGACGGGCCGCTTCACTGCGCACGACTTTCAGCGCTGGGGGCGGCTCTGGTGGTGGCGGCTCGGCCAGCTCGCCGCGAAGAAGGGCGAGCGGCGCGCGGAGCTCGAGCTGCTGATCGCCGGCCGGCCGTCGGACCTCACGCGCGAAGCCGAGCGCTGCGACGTGCCGGCGCCGCCTGCCGAAGTGGAATGGACCGCCTCGCGCGACTTCCGCATGGTGCACTTCGCGGGCATCGCGATGGTGGTGGCCGACGTGCCGGCGGAGCTCGACCTGCACCTGTGTCTGCGCATCGCGCGCGAGCGCTTCGGCGCGATGCTCGCGCTCGGGCGCTACGAGGGGGAGTCGACCTTCGTGCTCGCGGCCGAAGACAACGCGGGCCGGCGCCCCGTCGACGTCGCGGGGATGGCCGAGCACCTCGCGCAAAAGTTCTCATGGGTCGAGGCGCTGCCGGACGAGGATCACGTCGCGCGGCTGCGCGTGAAGGGCCTCGCGAGTGACCCGGGCCGGCTCGAAGCGCTGATCGCCGAGATCGGGATGGGTCGCTCGATCCTCGAAGGCTGAGCGAGAAAAAGGAGAAGGAGCGGGGACGTTCCTCCTTTTCGCGACCAATGAGGAAGGTCCCCGCTCCGACCTTTCTCTTCCGCGACGCGAGTGGCGCATGACGACGACGGCCAACCTCGTCGAGATCTTCTCCTCGATTCAGGGCGAGGGCCCGTACGCCGGGCTCTCGACGCTGTTCCTCCGCTTCGGCGGCTGCGACCTGCGCTGCGCGTGGTGCGACTCGCCGCACACGTGGCGGCCCGCGGAGCGCGCGCGCATCGAGACCGCGCGCGGGAGCGGCGAGTTTGCGCAGCGCGACAACCCCGTCGCGATCGCGGAGATCGTGTCGGCAGCGGAGGCACTAGGGGCGCTTCGGCATCGGCAGATCAGCCTCACCGGCGGCGAGCCGCTGCTGCAGCCGGACGCGATCGGCGCCGTCGCCTCGGCGCTGCACGGCCGCGGCGCCGAGCTGCTGCTCGAGACGCACGGCCTCCACGCCGAAGCGCTCGGGCGCGTGGTCGCGTGGATCGACGTCGTGTCGATGGACTGGAAGCTCGCGAGCGACGTGCGCCGCGAAGGCGTGCCGGCGCACGCGCCGCGCGAGAGCTTCCACGATGCGCACGAGCGCTTCCTCGCCATCGCACGGAGCGCGCCGCACACGGTCGTGAAGCTCGTGATCACGAACGCGAGCGAGGACGGCGAGATCGACGAGGCGCTCGGACGCATCGCCCGTACGCACCCGCGCGCGTGCGTCGTGCTGCAGCCCGTGACGCCGGCCGGCACCGTCAAGCAGCGCGTCGCGAGCGCGCGCATGCTCGCGCTCGCGCAGCGCGCCGAGGCGCTGCTCGCCGACGTGCGCGTCCTCCCGCAGCTGCACCCGGTGATGGGAGTCCGCTGACCCGGCTCGCTGACACCGGTTGGGGTCTGACCCCTTTGGGTGTCATTGCGCCGATTGCGGTCAGCTGCGTCCGGAACCGCCCGCGCGGTGCTGTCGCAGGCTCGCCCGGAGCTGCGCGACTTCGGCCGCGCCGCTGCGCGCCGTCGCGCCGCCGAAGCGCTCGGCGAGATACGCCTCGGTGAGCGCGCGGAACGCCGCAGCGCCCGCGTCCGGGATGCGCGCGGCGACCTCGCCGGCGAACGAGCGCGCGCTCTTCGCCGGCGACCGCGTCAGCCCACGGCGCCGCAGTAACCGAAGCGCGCGCGCGTAGTCGCGCGGCAGCGCCTGGCCGCGCGCGGCGCCGCCGCGGCGGCGCAGCACGCGCGCGATCCCGAACGCGAGCGCGCCGGCGAGCGCGATCCAGCGCCACGGCAGCCCGGCGCCATCGCTCGGGCCGTCGCCGTCCGCGTCCGCGCGCGGCAGCTCCGGCCCGTCGCCGCGCTGTGCCGCGCGCCAGCGGTTCCAGCGCATCCAGAGATCGCGCAGCGCGCGCGCCTGCGTGCCGCGGTCGAAGTCGACCACGTTGCGGAACCACCAGAGCTCGAGCGCTGACGCGAGATCGGAGAGGCCGCTCATCCCGCGCATTGCGTCGGCGCTCGCGAGCCGCAGGTCGGCGGGCGTCGGGTCGTACGCGACCCAGCCGGCGCGGTCGTAGTGCACCTCGACCCACGCGTGCGCGTCGGACTGCGAGACCTCGACGAAGCCGCCGAGCGTGTTCTCGTGACCGCCGGCGTAGCCGTTCACGACGCGCGCCGGGATTCCGAGGCTGCGCAGCAGCACGACCAGCGAGCTCGCGAAGTACTCGCAGTGCCCCTCGCTGCGGTCGAGCAGGAACTGCTCGATCGGCGCGCGCCCGTCCGCGATCGCGGGCGGCGCGTCGGTGTAGCGCCCGTGCTCCTGCAGCCAGCGCTCGAGCGCGGCCGCGCGTGCGGCGTCGCTCTCGGCGCCCGCGCTGATCTCGCGCGCGAGCGCAGCCACTCGCGGGTCGAGCGCTGGAAGCTGGAGGTAGCGGCCGTCGCGCGGGGCCGGCTCCTCGGCGCGGTCGCTCGCGAGATCGTGCGCGAAGTGGCGCGTCACTACCTGATAAATCGCGCGCTTGTCGGTGGTCGCGTAGGCGATCAGCGACCCGTTCGCGTCGCGCACCAGGCGGCCGATCGCGCCGCGCAGCAGCGTCGGCTGGCCGGCTGCGAACACGACGCCCGGGTTCACCGGCTCACGCGTGATGCGCTGCACGAGCCGCTCGCCCTTGCGCGGGCCGCCCAGGTCGACGCCGATCTCGGTGTCGCCGGCGACCGGCTCGGGCAGGAACGTGCCGACACTCCAGCGCCGGCCGTCGAACTGGTCGAACGCGAGGCCGCGCCAATAGCGCGCGGCCGCGGGCTGCGTGTCGCCCTCCACCGTCTCGACGCGCAGCGCGACGCTCGCGTCTTGGCGGATGCGGCCGATGTCGCCGAGCTCGACGCGATCCGAGAAGCCCGCGCTCGCACCGCCGCCGACGTGGCTGCGATCGAAGATCGCGCCCGAGCGGATGCGCGGGAGGATCGGGAACAGCAGCGCGGAGAACGCGACCGAGACGAGGCTCGCGATCAGCGTCGTCCGCCACAGCGACGTCGTCAGCAGGCGCTGCGCCGCGCCGAGCTCGCCGGCTTCGAGCGCCTCGGCGCGCAGCGTGTGCACGACGAGCGTCCACACGCAGCAGACGGTGAACGCGACCAGCAGCAGCGGGTACCACGCGCTGTCGGTCAGGTTCGCCGCCATCGTCACTTCGAACACTGCGAGCGCGACGAGCAGGAACTCGGAGCGGCGCGGGCGCGCGTCGAGCAGCTGCAGCGTCTCGGCGAGCACCGCGAAGTGCGCGAGCGCGACGATCGCGAGCGCGCCGCGCACCCAGAGCGCAATGCCGGCCGCGACGCACGCCGCGAGGCCCGCGTTCAGCAGCAGCACATTTCGCCGCCACGTCGCAGGCGAATCGGCACGCAGCGCGACGACGCCGAGCCCGAGCGTCGCGATTGCGAGCGCCCACGGCGCGAGCTGTCCGGTGATCGCGAGCGTCAGCGCTGCGATCGCGGCCATCGCCGTCGCGGAGCGCGGGCGCGGGAGCGCGAGCGGCGCGCGGAACTCGAGCCGGCTCATCGCACGTCCGCAGGCCGCGCAGGCGAGGCGTCGCCCGCCGCGGCGTCGGGAGAATCCGGCTCGACGCTCGCGAGGAACGACAGCAGCGTCGCACGCTGGCGCATGCCGTCCGCGGACAGGAACGCGGTGCGGTCGGTGCGCAGCGCGACGCGCTGTCCCGCGGCGAGATGCGCCGCGACCTCGGATGCGGCGCGGCGCACCGCGTGCTCGAACGCATCGCCGTCGACTGCGCCGCGCGTCGCGAGCCGCACCGTCACGTCGCCGCGGCGATCCTGCTCCGGCTCGCGCACGAGCAATTCGTCGCGCCGCAGCGACGCGCGCCAGTGGATGCGGCGGAACGCATCGCCCGGCGCGTACTCGCGCAGGCTCGCGGCTTCGGCGGCCGCGCCGCCGCTGCCGCCCGCGTGCTCGGCTGCGCGCGGCTCGCGGAGTCGGCCGACGCGCACGTTCACCGGGTCGAGCGCGGGATAGACGAGCGGCTCTTGCGCGAGGCCCACCCACATCGCTTTCGAGAACAGCCCGAACGGGAAGCGCGTCGCGACGCGCACGCCGGAGAACGGCAGCGCGCCGCGCGCGCGCGGTACGAATGCGTAGCTGCGCGTCTCCCGATCGCGCGGCCCGATGCGCAGCGCGAACACGCGCCCGGCGACGCGCCGCTCGCCGTTCCCGTCGAGCACGCAGTCCTCGGCGACGATCGCGAACGACGGAATGCGCGGCTGCTCGTTCGTGATCTCGAGCGCGATCTGGCTCGCGCGTTCGGCAATCAGCTCGGCCGGCAGCCGGCGCCGCACGCGGATCCCACGCAGCGCCGATTCCGACATCACGCCGGACAGCACGAGGAACGAGAGCAACAGCGCGTGGATCATGTAGAGCAGGTTGTTGCCGGTGTTCATCGCGGCGAGGCCGACCCCGAGCGTGAACGCGAAGAACACCCAGCCCGCGCGCGTCGGGCGGAGCGTGCGCGGCGCCTTCAGCCAGCGCGCCGGCAGCGCGCGCGGGCGGCGCCGGCGGCGTGCGGCCGCGGGGCGGGCGCTCACAGCGGAACCGGCGCGCGCTCCACGATCTCGCGCAGGATCCAGCGCGCCTCGGCTGCGGCGCCGGGCGCGCCGGCGCGCGCCGCGAGCGAGATGCGGTGCGCGAGCACGTCGACCGCGAGCGCCTGCACGTCTTCGGGAATCGCGTAGTCGCGCTCGTCGAGCAGCGCGTGCACCTGCACGGCGTGGCGCAGCGCGAGCGCGGCGCGCGTCGACGCGCCGAGCGCGATCGCGTCGTGCTCGCGCGTCTCGGCGACGAGCCCGAGCAGGTACGCGAGCAGCGCATCGGAGAGCTTCACGCGCAGCGCCGCCGCACGCAGCGCCAGCACCTGCGCCGGCTCGATCACCGCGCCGAGCTTCGGCAGCTCGTTCGCGGCGGGGTCGTCGCGCAGCACGTTCGCTTCGTCTGCGGCGCTCGGGTATCCGATCTCGAGCCGCAGCATGAAGCGGTCGAGCTGCGATTCCGGCAGCGGATTCGTTCCGTAGTGCTCGATCGGATTCTGCGTGGCCACCACGAAGAACGGCTCCGGCAGCGGGTGCGTGACGCCGTCGACCGTGATCGCTGCCTCGCTCATCGCCTCGAGCAGCGCGGACTGTGTCTTCGGGCTCGCGCGGTTGATCTCGTCGGCGAGCACGACATTCGCGAACAACGGGCCCGGCTGGAACACGAGCGCGCCGGTCGGGCGACCCCCCGCGAGCTCCGGCACGGACGCTCCGAGCAGATCGCTCGGGAGCAGGTCGCTCGTGAACTGAACGCGGCGAAAGCTGCCGGCGAGACTGCGCGCGAGCGCGGCGGCGAGCGTCGTCTTCCCGACGCCCGGCACGTCCTCGAGCAGCACGTGGCCGCCCGCGATCAGACCGAGCGTCGCACGCGCGACCACCTCGGGCTTTCCGCGCAGCGCGCGCTCGACGTTCGCGCGCAGGCGCGCGCCCAGCGCGGCGGCCTGCTTCGGATCCAGCAGCTCTGCGTTGCCCACCCCGCCTCCTGCGACGATCCGAACTAGTGTCGGCAGGTGGCCGAGGCGACTAGAGGCGCGGAGCGGCGCAAATCCGGGCGCACCGTGCGTTCACGCGCGCGCAGGCGATGAGCAAACGCGGCGCACGACCCAGCTCGCGGCTGCGCATCGCGTGCGACGACCCCGCGCTGCTCGAGATCGCGGCGGCCGAGGCGTACGATGCGGGCGCGGCCGGCGCGCTCGAGGAGCCCGGCGCGCTGCTGCTGTTCGTGCCGGACGCAGCGCTCGCGCGCGTCCGCGCCGCGCTCGCGCCCTTCGGGACGCGCGGCGTGGTGCTCGCGGAGCCCGAGGCGGAGCGCGCCGTCGAGTGGTCCGAAGAGTGGAAGCGCGGGCTCGGTCCCGTCGTGATCTCAGCGCGCCTGCTCGTGCGCCCGCCGTTCGCGCGCGCGCCGGCGGGCTTCACGGGCCGTGAGCTGGTGATCGAGCCGGGGCAGGCGTTCGGCACCGGCGGCCACGCGACCACACGGCTCGCGCTCGCCGGCCTCGACGCGCTGCCGGCGCCTGCGCTGCGCGGCGCGCACGTGCTCGACGTCGGCTGCGGCAGCGGCGTGCTCGCGCTCGCCGCACTCGCGCTCGGCGCCGCGCGCGCGACGGGCTGCGATCTCGACCCGCTCGCGACCGAGGCAGCGGCCGCCGCCGCGCGCGAGAACGGCTTCGCTGCGCAGGTGCATTGGGTCACGGGGTCCTCGACCGCGCTCGCCGGTCGTTACGACGGCATCGTCGCGAATCTGATCCGCAGCGAGATGGCGCCGCTACTCGCGGACTTCGCGCGCCTCGCGAAGCCCGGTGCCTGGCTCGTGCTTGCGGGATTGCTCGTGAGCGAGCGCGACGCGATGCATGCGGCGCTCGCGCGCTGCGGGATTCGCGTCGTCGCGGAGCGCGAGGAGACGGACGCGACCGGCGACGCCTGGCTCGGGCTCAGCGGCGAGCGCAGCGATTAGGCGCGCGGGGCGGCCGCGCGGGCGCGCTCCTGCTGCGCCGCCAGCAGCTCGCGCAGCGTGTCGTCGAGCGCGCGCTTCGGGCGCCATCCCGTCGCGGCGCGCAGCTTCTCCGCGCTGCCGATCGTCGCGTCGGGTGCGCGCAGCGGATCGCTCGTCGCGGCAATCTCGGGCGCGACGCCGGCGAGCCGGCACAGCCGCTGCGCGAGCTCGCGCAGCGAGACGGGTTCGCCGCGCGCGATGTTGTAAGCGCCGCCTGGCGCCTGCGGATCGAGCAGCGCGACGTACGCGTCGACGACGTCCTCGACATCGAGGAAGTCGCGCTGCGATTCGGCGTTCGCGAGCGGAAGGGGCAGAGCGCTCCGACCCGCGGCGATCGCGACGACGTCGCGCGCGAGCCGCGCCTCGACGTACGCGGCAGGCCGGCCGGCGCCGCTGTGATTGAACGGGCGTGCGCGCACGACCGCGAGCCCGCGCTCCGCATACGCGGCGCCCAGCAGATCCGCTGCGGCCTTCGTGCGCGCGTACGCGCTCGCTGGACGGAGCGCGGAGCGCTCGTCGAAGCCGGCGCTGCCCGGCGGCGCGGCGCCGTAGATCGCGGCGCTGGTCACGAGCAGCACGCGCGCGCGCGGCGCCGCGCGCAGCGCGCCGTCGAGCAGCGCGCGCGCGCCGAGCGTATTCACGCGATACGCGCGCAGCGGGTCGGCCTCGGCCTCCGGCACCGAAGAGATCGCCGCGAGATGCACGATCGCGTCGGGCCGCGCGGCGTCGATCGCGTCGCGCACGCGCGCTGCGTCACAGACGTCGAGCTCGCGATCGCGCGCGAGCAGCTCATCGCCGCGCGCCGCGAGCCGCGCGCACAAGCGCGTTCCCACGAAGCCCGCGGCGCCGGTCACGAGTACGCGCATCCGTTCGCTCGCCGCGCGTCAGTCGCTCGGCAGCTCCTTGCTCGGGCGGCCGCACGCGCGCAGCGCGGAGTCGAGCCCGGCGGCCGTCGCGCTGTTCCACGCGTTCATCGCCTCGGGGCGGTTCAGCGTCAGGGTTGCGACGCCCGCCTCGACGCTGAGCAGTACGGCATCGCTCACAGCGCTTCTCCTCTCTCGATGTTCGCAGGCGTGCTCTCGGGCGCGGCCGTTGCCGGCGCGGCGGTCTCTGCCGCAGGCGGCGCTGCGAGCGAGCGCTCGAAGAACGCGGTCAGCTTCTCGAACCACAGCACGCGGTTCTCTTCCTTCGCGAGCTCGTGGAGCTCGTCGTCGAACTCGACGAGCTCGACCCGCTTGCCGGCCTTCTTGGCAGCCTTCTCGAATTCCTTCGAGTGCTCGACGCGCACGCGCTCGTCCTCCTCCGCGTGCAGCAGCAGCACCGGGCCGGCGAGCGCAGCGACGCGCGTGATCGGCGAGAGCGCCTCGAGCTCCGCGTTCTTCACCTTGCGCGCACCCTTCACGCGCCGCGACCAGTCCGGCTCGACGCGTTCGCGCTCGTCGTCCTCGAGCAGCTGCACGAGGTCGGTCGGGCCGCCGTAGCTCGCGGCTGCGCGGAACGGCGTGCTCGGGCGCGAGAGCCCCATCAGCGCCGCGTAGCCGCCGTAGCCGCGCCCGTAGATCCCGATCCGCTTCGGATCGGCGATGTCTTCGCTGACGAGCCACGCCGCGGCGTCGTCGAGGTCGTCCTGCATCGCCTTGCCCCACTCGCCGAGGCCCGCCGAGCGCAGCTTCGCGCCGTAGCCCGACGAGCCGCGGTAGTTCGGTTCGAGGACCGCGAAGCCGCGGCGCGCGAGCCACTGCACGAGCGGATCGAAGCGGCGCATCGCGCGCTCGTCGGGGCCGTCGTGTACGAGCACGATCGCCGGCGCGTTCGTCGGGTTCCCGGGTGGACGAGTGAGATACGCCGGGATCTCGAGGCCGTCGCGCGCGAAGTAACGCACCGGCTCCATCGGCTGGAACTTGTCGTCCTCGAGGCGCGGATACTCGGCCAGCTCGAGCCGCATTTCCTTCTTCGCGCGGTCGAACAAGTAGTAAGCGGGCGGGCGCACGTCGCTCGAGCTGCGCACCAGCACGAGCTTCTGGTCCGCGCTCTCGGACACGTACTCGAGCACGACGCCCGGCACGGCCTTCTCCATCAGCTCGCGCTCCTTCGCGAGGCTCTCGTCGAGCGCGTGCAGGCGCGGGGCGTCGTCGACGTAGCCGACGCCGACGAGCTTGCGCTGCGCCTCGTCGAACACGAGCGGGCCGGTGACGTCGTACTGCGGATGCGAGTAGACGCCCTCGAAGCTGCCGTCCGAGAGCCGCAGCGCGAGCAGCGCCTGGCGGCCTTGCACGGGCGCCCAGACGTAGATCTGGTCAGGGTCGTAGCTGTGCGCCGCGAAGCGCGCGGTCGCCTCGAGCGCGTTCACGTAGGTCGAGATCTCGACGAGCTTGCGCCCCTCGCGCCGGAACAGCGCGACCTCGCCCGGCCCGACATCGCCCTCGCCGAGCCGCACCTCTCCGTCGTGGTCTGCGAACCAGCGCTGCACGTGGCGATTGGGCGCCGCGATCAATCGCAGCCCGCCGGTCGCGACCGACATCGTGCGCGCCGACGGCCGCGTCTCGCGCTGCGACGAGAAGCGCTCGATCGGGTCGTACGAGATCAGCACTCGCTTCGGGTCTGCCGGCAGCCAGCTGAGCACGTCGTCCTGGATGGGCACCGGATCTTCCCAGCGCTTGCCGAGGTGGCGGCTCGAGCCGTGCGCCGGGTTGAACCCGTAGACGTAGACGACGCGGCCCGGCGGAAACTCCTTGCGCGGCGGAAGCGGCGGGATCTGGTAGCCGACGATGTTGCCGCGCCGGTCGTAGATCGGGCGCGGTGGATCGACCGGCCGCTCGAGCGAGCCGATCTCCGTGCGCGTCTGGAAGCGCTCGGCCGAGAGCAGGATGCGGTCGCCCTTCGACCAGCGCAGCCAGCGCGGGCGGCTGCGGATCGAGCCGAGCACACGCGGCGGCGCAGCGGCGTCCGGCGCGGTGCTTCGCACCGCGACCGCGCGCTCTTTCTTGCCGGTGCGGAACACGATCGCGATCTGCGCGCCGTCGGGAGAGAGCGCGGGCAGCGTCGCGTACGGATGACGCGCGAAGTCGATCAGCGTGAGCGGCTCGGGCCCCTTCGGCGCTGGAGTGGGCTCGCTCGCTTGGGCCGCCGGCGGCGCTGCCGCAGCCGCGACGGCGTCTTCCTCGGGCGCCGCCGCGGCGCGCGCCGCGAGCGCGGCGACGAGCGCGACGCGCGAGAGCGTTCTCATCGCGCCAGCATATCGCCGGGTGTGCGCAATCGGCGTTGACGCGTGCGACCTCGCGCGTTCCAATCGCACGGACGGGGGCGAGCATGATTCTCGGCGTGTCGGGTCTGAACGCTTCGGGCAAGGGCGAGGTCGTGACGTTCCTCACGCAGCGCTCGTTCTACGCGCGCTCGCTGTCCGACGTGCTGCGCGGCGTGTTGAAGGAGCGCGGCGAGCCCGAGACGCGCGAGCGCATGATCGAGCTCGGCCGCGCGCTGCGCGCGAGCGAAGGCCCGGGCGCGCTCGCGCAGCGGCTGATCCCGCAGCTGCACGCGGATCGCAACTACGTGATCGATTCGATTCGCCATCCCGCGGAGGTCGCGGCGCTGCGAGCGGCGGGCCAGAGCTTCCGCCTGCTTTGGGTCGAAGCCGAAGAGGACCGCCGCTTCGAGCGCATGCGCGCGCGCGGGCGCAGCGGCGATCCGCTGACGCTCGCCGAGCTCCAGCGCCTCGAGGGACGCGAGCTCGGCAGCGCCGACCCCGCCGCCCAGCAGCTGCTCGCGGTGCGCGCGCTCGCCGACGACGTGCTGCACAACGACGGGGCGATCGCCGAGCTGCACGAGCAGCTCGGCCGGCTTCTACGTTCGAACCTCTACTTCGCGCGGCCGGACTGGGACGAGTACTTCATGAGCATCGCCCGAGTCGTCGCGACGCGGAGCAACTGCGTGAAGCGGAAGGTGGCCGCCGTGATCACCGTCGACCGGCGCGTGATCTCGACCGGCTACAACGGAACGCCGCGCGGCGTCATGAACTGCAACGAGGGTGGCTGCCCGCGCTGCAACTCGTTCGGTCCGGGCGGCGCCGATCTCGGCGAGTGCGTGTGCTCGCACGCCGAGGAGAACGCGATCACGCAGAGCGCCTACCACGGCGTGTCGGTGCGCGGCGGGGCGCTCTACTCGACGTTCTGCCCGTGCCTGATGTGCACGAAGATGATCATCAACGCCGGCATCGCCGAGGTCGTGTTCAGCGCCGCGTATCCGCTCGGCGACGTCTCGCTGCGCCTGCTGCGCGAGGCCGGAGTCAAGGTGCGGCAGCTCGGCGGGGACGCGTGAGCCGACCCCGGCCCGGACCGGCAGGCACCTTGCCGCGCTCGGCGCGGTCAGATAGAAGAGGGCCCGCTTCCGCGTCGGCGCGAGACCGAAAGGCGCGGCGGAGACCCGACGCCGAATGACTCGCCGACTGCTGCGCGCGCTCCTGCTGGGCTTCGCATGCTTGCTCGCGGGGGCGCCCGCGCTCGCGCAGAGCGCGCGTGTCGCGGTGCTTCCCGTCGTGATCCACTCCATCGAGGAATCTGGCTATCTGCGCGCCGGGATTTCGGAAATGCTGACGTCTCGGCTCAGCCAGCAAGCCGGCATCACGACGATCCGCGTGGATGACGCGAGCGCTGCCACTTCCGATCTCGCGGCCGCCCGCGCCGCGGCTCGGGACGTGGGCGCCGACTGGGTGTTGTTCGGCTCGTTCACCCGCTTCGGCGAGGGGGCGAGCCTCGATCTGCGCTGCGTTCCGGTGAACTCGGAGGCCGAGGCGAGCGCGCGCTCGGTGTTCGTCCACGCCGGAGCGCTGGCCGAGCTGATCCCGCGGCTCGACAGCGTGGTCGCGCGGGTCGGCGCGCACGTGCGCGGCGGCGTCGCGAACGCCGAGGCTCTGGTTGCGGCGTCGCCGGCCGGCCCGGAGCTCGCGGCCGAAGTCGCTGCGCTGAAGGCGCGCGTCGAAGCGCTCGAGGCCAAGGGCGGGCCCCAGGCCAGCGCGAACAACGCCAGCAATTAGGGTCTCTCTGGGGCGGTGTAGCTCAGTCGGTAGAGCAGCGGTTTCATAAGCCGCGTGTCCCCGGTTCGAGTCCGGGCACCGCCACCACGTTCGATTCGACTCCGCTCGCCTTCGGCTCGCTGCGCGCCGTCTGCGCCGCTGCGCGGCGCTGGACGGCTTGCTCGAACGGTGGGGCGTCGAGGCGGACCGCATCGCGGCGGTGCAGTTGCTCGCGCCGGTGCCGTGCGCGGAATCTCGTCTCGTTAGGTCAGCTTGAACTTCTGGATTTTGCCGCTGGCCGTGCGCGGGAGCTCTTCCACCTGCACGAAGCTGCGCGGCACCTTGAACGAGGCGAGGCGCTCGCGGCCGAACGCGATCAGGGTGTCGGGCTCGAGCTTCGCGCCGGCACGCAGCACGACGTAGGCGCGGCCGACCTCGCCCCAGCGGTCGTCGGGGACGCCGACGACGGCGATCTCGAGGATGTCGGGGTGCTGTTCGTAGGCGGCCTCGACTTGGCGCGGGTAGACGTTCTCGCCGCCGGAGATGAACAGGTCCTTCGAGCGGCCGGTGAGCGTGACGAAGCCTTCCGCGTCGAACGCGCCGAGGTCGCCGGTCACGAGCCAGCCGCCGTCGCGAATCGTCTCGGCGGTCGCGTCGGGGCGTTCCCAATAACCGAGCATCGTGATCGGGCCGCGCACGACGATCTCGCCGGTCTCGCCGACGGCGCAGTCGCGCCAGTCGGCCGGGGAGAGCGCGAGCGTCTCGCCGCGCACGATGCGGAGCTCGGCGTGCTGCACCGGACGGCCGACGCTGCCGGCTTTGCGCACCGCGTCCTTCGCATCGAGGCAGCACAGGATCGACGTCTCCGTCTGCCCGAAGCCTTGCTTCAGCACGAGGCCGCGGCGCTCGAACGCGTGGATCTGCTCTACCGGGATCGCCGCGCCGGCGGTGAACAGGAAGCGCAGCGAGGTCACATCCGGCCGCTCGCGATCGAACGCATCGCCGAGCGCGCGGAACATGGTCGGCACGCCGCCGAGCAGCGTGATGCGCTCGCGCGCGACCGTGCGCCACGTCTCGCTCGCGTCGAACGAGCCCTGCAGCACGACCGAGCCGCCCGCGTAGAGCGCGGGGATCGCGAGAATCTTCAGCCCGAACGAATGGAAGAGCGGGACCGCGACGAGCACGCGGTCGCCGCGCACGAGCTCGAAGAACAGCTCGGCGTTCAGGCTGTTGAAGAGCGTCTTTCGGTGCGGGAGGAGTGCGCCCTTTGGAACGCCGGTCGTGCCGGACGTGTACATGAGAATCATCGCGTCCTCGGGCGATACCTCGGCGATCGCGCGCTCCGGAGCGGCCGCCGCGAGCGCGGCCTCGTAGGCGTCGGGCTCGCCGCCGATCGCGAGCGTGAGCGCGCACGCGTGCCCCGACTTCGCGAGCGCGGTGCGCAGGTTCGTCTCGAGCGCCGCGTCGAACGCGAGCACGCGCGGCCGGCAGTCCGCGAGCAGCTGCGCGATCTCGGGCGGCGCGAGGCGCGTGTTCAGCGGCGCCGCGATCGCGCCGAGCCGCGCGCACGCGAACACGAGCTCGAGCGTCGCGCTGCGGTTGCCGAGCACGAGCGCGACGCGCTCGCCGCGCGAGACGCCGGCGGCCGCGAGCACGCCCGCCGCGCGCGCGATGCGCTCCTCGAGCGCCGCGTAGTCGAGGCGCCGCCAGGGGTCCACGACCGCGAGCTGCGCCGGCGCGGCGCGCGCGTGGTCCGCGATCCACTGCGAGACGTTGTGCACCGAGGAGCGCGACATCAGAGCCGCGCACGTTCCCCAATCTCCCGGCTCCTCGCCTCCCACGCCGAAGAAGGAGATAGGCGGGGACGTTCCTTCTCGTTCTCAGCCGGAGAAAAGAAGGAGCGTCCACGAGCTTCGCCTCGTTCTGGTGCGCCACGGCGATCGGGCTCGCGGTTATCGTGCCTCGGAACGCGAGGTGCGCGATGAATCTGCTCGGCGAGCCTGCCTTCGTCGGCCGGCACTGCGGAAGCAACGAGTACGAGATCACGCCCGAGGTGGTCGCGTTCTACGCGGATGCGATGGACGACCGCAATCCGCTCTACGCGAAGTTCGCGCCGCCGCTGCTGCACCACAGCGAGTGTTACAAGCACCTCGGGCAGTGGTACCTGAAGAACCTGTTCGGAAATCTGCACGGTCGCCAAGACTGGGAGCTGTTCGCGCCGATTCCGATCGGCGCCCGCGTGCGCACGCGCTCGACGATCGTCGACCGCTATCAGAAGCGCGGCCGCGACTACGTCGTCAACGAGACCGACCTCGTCGATGCGCGCACGCTCGAGCTCTACGTGCGCGGCCGCACACACCAGTCGTTCTTGCCGCCGCAGCAGGAGAAGCCTGCGAGCGGCGCGTTCGTCGTGGACGCGAAGACCGCGCAGGCGAAGGAGCGCGAGCCGCGCGCGGCGTTCCCGACCGCGACCGGCGCCGAGCTGAAGCCGACCACGAAGCACATCGACCAGCGCCGCTGCTGGATGTTCTCCGGGCCCGGCGCCAACTATCACACCGATCGCGAGCAGGCGAAGAAGCTCGGCTTCCCGACCATCGTCGTGCAGGGAATGATGACCACGTGCTTCGCGGCTCAGGTGATGCTCGACCGCTTCGGCGAAGGCTTCCTGCGCGGCGGGAAAATGTCGCTGAAGCTGACCAACGTGGTCTGGGTCGACGAGACGCTGAGCGCGTTCGGCCGCGAGAAGGAGCGCACGCCGGAAGGGACGCGCACGCGCGTCCACTGCGAGGTGTGGGTCGACAAGGCGGACGGCGTGCGCGTGTTGCTCGGCGACGCGAGCGCGCTCGAGTAGGCCATGGCGCGGCGGCGGCGGGCGCGGCGCGGCGGCGAGGACGAGGTGCTCGCCGCGCTGCACACCGCGTGCGCCGCGCTCGGCCTCCGCGGCGAGCGCGTGCTGGTCGCAATCTCGGGCGGCGTCGACTCGTGCGTGCTGCTCGACGGCCTCGCGCAGCTCGCGCACGAGCTCGGCTTCACACTGGCCGCAGGCCACGTGAACCACGGCCTACGCGGCGCCGAGTCCGATGCGGACGAGGCGTGCGCCGCGGATCTCGCGAAGCACCTCGGCGTCGCGTTCGCCGCGCGCCGCGTCGCGCCGCGGACGCTCCGCGAGCGCGGCCCGAGCCGCGCGCGGCCGACGCTCCAGGAGGCTGCGCGCAAGCTCCGGCACGCCGCGCTGCGCGAGCTCGCGGGCGAGCTCGGCTGCACGCGCATCGCGACCGCGCACACGCTCGACGACCAGGCCGAGACCGTGCTGATGCGGCTGTTTCGCGGTGCGAGCCCGGCCGGTCTCGGCGGAATTGCGGAGTGCTCGCCGGACGGCGTCATCGTCCGGCCGCTGCTCGCGGTCGCCCGCGCCGCGATCGAACGCCGCGCGCGCGAGCGGGGTCTCGTGTGGCGAGAAGACGCGAGCAATCGGGATCCGCACTACGCGCGCGGCCGGCTGCGCACCGGCAACCTCGCTGCGCTCGCGCGCGAATTGAATCCCGAATGGCTCAGGGCCGTCGGCCAACTGGCCGAAGCGCAGCGGAAGGAGTCGGCGTGGATCGACGAGCAGGTGGAGCGCGAGGCGCGGCGCTCGTTGCGTTTCGAGCCCAGGGCGCTCTCGCTCTCGCGCGCCGGCTTCGCCGCGCTGCCCGAGGCGCTCGCGCGGCGGCTGCTGCGGCTCGCGATTCGCTCGCAGGGCGGCGCCCGCGAGCTCTCGCGCGCGCAGCTCGAGCGCAGCGCGGCGTTCGTCCGCAGCGCGCGCGCCGGTGCGGAGCTCTCGCTTCCGCGCGGGCTCGTCTGGCGAGCGCAACGCGACGCGTGCCGGCTCGAGCGGGCCTCGGAGAACGGGAGCGAGCCTCACTCGCGCTGCTAGGCTCGGCTCGATTCTCAGGGTTTCGACGCGCGCTGCGCTCCGCGCCCGGCTTCGCGCAGCGCGCGGGCATCCTGCGCGAGGAGCTGCGGTGAACCAGCAGATCTTCAAGAACTTGGCGCTCTGGGTCGTCGTGCTGCTGACGGCGATCCTGTTGTTCGCGGTCGTGCAGAAGAGCGACCCGCCGCCGGACCAGAAGAGCTACAGCCAGCTGACCGAGATGCTGCGCGGTGGGCAGATCACCGACCTCGTGATCGAGGGAGACGGCGTCGTCAGCGGCGTCGCGGACGGCAAGGCCTTCAAGTCCTTCGTCGGCGGCGGCTTCGACGAGAAGTTCGCGGCCGAGGTGGATGCGGCGCGCGAACGCAACCCGAACCTGCGCGTCGAGATGAAGCCGAAGGCGGAGACCTCGCTCTGGCAGCAGATGCTGTTCTCGATGGGCCTTCCGCTGCTGCTGATCATCGGCTTCTGGGTGTTCATGGCGCGCCAGATGCAAGCCGGCGGCGGCAAGGCGATGAGCTTCGGCAAATCGCGCGCGCGCCTGCTCACCGAGAACCAGACGCGCGTCACGTTCGAGGATGTCGCCGGCGTCGAGGAATCGAAGATCGAGCTCGAGGAGATCATCGCGTTCCTGCGCGATCCGAAGAAGTTCACGCGGCTCGGCGGCCGCATTCCGAAGGGCGTGCTGCTGGTCGGCCCGCCCGGCACCGGCAAGACGCTGCTCGCGCGCGCGGTGGCCGGCGAAGCCGGCGTCCCATTCTTCTCGATCTCGGGCTCCGACTTCGTCGAGATGTTCGTCGGCGTCGGCGCGTCGCGCGTGCGCGATCTCTTCATGCAGGGCAAGAAGCACGCGCCCTGCATCATCTTCATCGACGAGATCGACGCGGTCGGCCGCCACCGCGGCGCCGGCCTCGGCGGCGGCCACGACGAGCGCGAGCAGACGCTGAATCAGCTGCTCGTCGAGATGGACGGGTTCGAGTCGAACGAGGGCGTGATCCTGATCGCGGCGACCAACCGCCCCGACGTGCTCGACCCCGCGTTGTTGCGGCCCGGCCGCTTCGACCGCCGCGTCGTGGTGCCGCGGCCCGACCTGCGCGGCCGGCTCGCGATCCTGCGCGTCCACACGCGCAAGGTTCCGCTCGCGGACGACGTCGACCTCGACGTGCTCGCGCGCGGCACGCCCGGCTTCGTCGGCGCTGATCTTCAGAACCTCGTGAACGAGGCCGCGCTGCTCGCGGCGCGGCGCGAGGCGAATCGCGTCGCGATGGCCGACTTCGAGAGCGCCAAGGACAAGGTCATGATGGGCGCCGAGCGTCGCAGCATGATCATGAGCGACGAGGAGAAGCGCACGACCGCAATCCACGAGGCGGGCCACGCGCTCGTCGCCATGCTGACGCCGAAGTCGGATCCGGTTCACAAGGTGACCATCATCCCGCGCGGGATGGCGCTCGGCTTGACCTGGACCCTCCCCGAGGAAGATCGACACAGCTACACGCGCGAACAGATGGTGGCGATCATCAAACGCGCGATGGGCGGACGCGCGGCGGAGGAGATCGTCTTCTCGCACTTCTCGACCGGCGCCTCCGACGATCTGAAGCGCGCGACCCGCCTCGGGCGCGACATGATCTGCGACTACGGGATGAGCGACGCGATCGGCCCGGTCTCGTTCGACGACGAGAGCGGCGACGTGTTCCTCGGCCGCGACTACATGACGCGCAAGAACTACAGCGAGAAGACCGCCGAGCTGATCGACGACGAGGTGAAGCGCCTGCTGACCGGCCTGTACGAAGAGGCGAAGGCGCTGCTCGCGAAGAATCGCGCGACGCTCGACCGCATCGCGGACGCGCTGCTCGAGCGCGAGACGCTGGAGCAGGCCGACCTGCAGAAGATTCTCGCCGGCGAGCCGCTGCCGCCGCTGCCGCCGCCGAGCGGCGCGCCGGCGGGCGCGAAGCCGGCGAAGCCGGCCCGCACGCGCGAGCCGGCGGGGGTTCGGGGCGATCTCCCGGACCCGGAGCCGATCGCGGGATAGAGCGGGGCGATTCGGGGGTTCGCGGCGATGGAAAATGCCGATCTGTTCCGCCGCGACCGCGTGACGATTCTGGGCGTCCTCAACGTCACGCCGGATTCTTTCTCCGACGGCGGCCGCTTCGTCCACGCGGGCGGCGATGCGCCCGACGTCTCGGCGCTGCTCGCCGCTGGCCGCGCGCTGCTCGCCGCGGGCGCGGACGTGCTCGACGTCGGCGGCGAGTCGACGCGGCCGGTCGGGATGGCTCCGGTGACCGTCGCCGCGGAGCTCGCGCGCACGCAGCCGGCGATCGAGGCGCTCGCGAAGGAGCTCGGCGCCGCGATCTCGATCGACACGCGGCGCGCGGAAGTCGCGGAAGCCGCGCTCGACGCGGGCGCGCAGATCGTGAACGACGTCTCGGGCGGCGCCGATCCGGCGCTGCTGCGCGTCGTCGCGCGCCGCGGCGCGCGCATCGTGCTCGGGCACCTGCGCGGCGATCCGCTGACGATGATGCGCGACGTCGCGTTCGGCGACGTGGTGGCCGAGGTCGGCGACGAGCTCGCGGCCGCGATCGCGCGCGCGGAGGCGGCCGGCATCGCGCGCGAGCGGATCGTCGCCGATCCCGGCATCGGCTTCGGGAAGCGCATGCGCCACAGCGTTGCGCTGCTCGCGAACGTCGCCGTGCTCCGCGAGCAGCTCGGCGTTCCGCTGCTGGTCGGCCCCTCGCGCAAGACGTTCCTCGGTGAGCTCACCGGCGAGCCCGATCCCGCGCGGCGCGACCTCGCGTCGCACGCGGCCGGCGCGGTCGCGCTGTTCGCCGGCGCAGACGCGCTGCGCGTGCACGACGTCGCGGGCGCGCGCACCGCGGCGCGCGTCGCGCTCGCGCTGCGCGGAGCGCGCCGATGATCGAAGCGCTGCGCGATCTCGTGGCGACGCAGCTCGCCGAGCTGATCACGTTCTTCGAGTCGAACTTCGATCCGCTGCGCGACATGGTCGACATCGCGCTCGTCGCGCTCGCGATCTATTGGGTGCTGCTGCTGATCCGCGGCACGCGCGCGGTCCAGGTGCTGGTCGGCCTCGGCTTCCTCGCGCTCGCGCGCGTCGTGGCCGACGCCGCCGAGCTGATGACCGTCACGTTCGTGCTCGACAACTTCCTCGGCCCCGCGGTGCTGATCGTCGTGATTCTGTTCCAGAACGACATCCGCCGCGCGCTCGCGCGCGTCGGCCGCGGCTTCTCGCCGCGCTTCTCGGAGCGCGAAGAATCGCGCGTCGTCGAGGAGGTCGTGCGCGCGTGCGCGGAGCTCGTGCGGCGCCGCATCGGCGGCCTGGTCGTGTTCGAGCGCGACACCAAGCTCGACGACTTGATCGAGGCCGGCAGCGCGCTCGACGCCGCGGTCTCGAAAGACCTGCTCGTGTCGCTCTTCATCACGACCTCGCCGCTGCACGACGGCGCGGTCGTGATCTCGCACGGCCGCGTCTCGCACGCGAGCTGCATCCTGCCGCTCACGCTGCGCACCGACCTCCCGGAAGGCGTCGGCACGCGTCACCGCGCGGCGCTCGGGATCACCGAGGAGAGCGATGCGATCGCCGTGGTCGTCTCCGAGGAGACCTCGACGATCTCGCTCGCGCAGGCGGGCGACCTGATCACGCAGCTCGATCCCGCGCGGCTGCGCGTCGCGCTGTGGGATTCGTTCTCGCGCGAGCCCGAGCCGCGCGACGAGCGAGCAGAAGCCGACGACGCCGAGCCGGCCCGCGAGCGCGAGCCCGAGAGCAAGAGCCGGGCGGCGCGCTCGTGACGCGGCTGGTCGACGTGCGGCTCGCGGCGGTCGCGCTGGTCGCCGCGATCCTGCTCTGGGGCTTCTCGCAGAGCACCGCGACCCAGGAGCGCGGCTTCGACATCCCGGTCGTCGCGGCCAACATCGGCGACGATCTGATCTTGACCGCGCGCTCCTCCGACGCGGTCGACATCCGCGTGCGCGGCAGCCGCGGCGCGCTGCGGCGCGTCCCGACCGACCTCGACTACACGGTCGACCTCGCCGACGCGAAGCCCGGCGTGACCAGCCGCGAGGTCGACCTCACGACGCTCGACGTCGGCCGCGGCGCGCAGATCGTCAGCCGCTCGCCGACGCAGCTCGAGTTCACGCTGGAGCGCAAGATCTCGCGGCGCATGCGCGTGAAGCCGGACGTGGTCGGCGCCCCGGCGGAGGGCTTCGTGCTCGGACGGGTCGAGGCGCTTCCGCGCCGCGTGCTGGTCGCCGGCGCGGAATCGGAGGTGCTTCGGTTGGGCGAGGTGCTGACCGAAACGATCGACGTCACGGGGGCGACGGCGACGATCGAGCGTACGGTGGGCGCGGTCGCGCTCGGCCAGCACGCGTGGCTCGCGCCCAATCAGGAGATCCGCGTGCGGGCCGAAATCCTTCCGGAGCCTCCGCCCGAGCCCTCGCGAAACGCGCGCCGAGGCGGGCGATGACGCGCCTGTTCGGAACGGACGGCGTGCGCGGCACCGCGAACCTCCACCCGATGACGGCGGAGCTCGCGCTCCAGCTCGGCCAGGCGGTCGCGCACGTGTTCCGCGGCGGCAGCGGCAAGCACCGCATCGTGATCGGCAAGGACACACGCCTCTCCGGCTACATGTTCGAAGACGCGCTCGCCGCGGGCATCTGCTCGATGGGCGTGAACGTGATCCAGGTGGGTCCGATCCCCACGCCTGCGATGGCGTTTCTGACCGCGGACATGCGCTGCGACGCCGGCGTGATGATCTCGGCGAGCCACAATCCGTATCAGGACAACGGAATCAAGTTCTTCGCGCACGACGGCTTCAAGCTGCCCGACGACGTGGAGCACCGGATCGAGCAGCTGATCGCGAGCGGCGAGCTCGCGAAGCTGCGCTGCGCGCCCGATCGCATCGGCCAGGCGCGCCGCATCGACGACGCGCAGGGCCGCTACGTCGTGATGCTGAAGAAGACGTTCCCGCTGTCGCTGCGCCTCGATGGGCTGCGGGTGGTGCTCGATTGCGCGAACGGCGCGGCCTACAAGGTCGGCCCGACCGTGCTCGAGGAGCTCGGCGCCGAGGTGTTCGCGATCGGCGTCGACCCGAACGGGCGCAACATCAACGACGGGCTCGGCTCGCAGCATCCCGAGGCGCTGGTCGACAAGGTGCGCGAGCTGCGCGCGGACGTCGGCATCGCGGTCGACGGCGACGCCGACCGCGTCGTGCTCGCGTGCGAGAAGGGCATGCTGGTCGACGGCGACGCGGTGCTCGCGCTGTGCGCGCGCGATCTCGTCGAGCGCGGCGCGCTCGCCGGCGGCGCGGTCGTCGCGACCGTGATGAGCAACCTCGGCCTCGAGCGCGCGCTCGCGGAGATCGGCGTCGAGCTCGTGCGCACGCAGGTCGGCGACCGCTACGTCGTCGAGGAGATGCGCCGCCATGGCTACAACCTCGGCGGCGAGCAGTCCGGTCACGTGATCTTCCTCGACCATAATCACACGGGCGACGGGCTGCTGACCGCGCTGCAGGTGCTCGCGATCATGCGCCGCAAGGAGCGCCCGCTCTCGGAGCTCGCGGCGGGCATCGAGCGCTTTCCGCAGGTGCTCGTGAACTTCGCGGTCGCGGAGAAGCGTCCGCTCGAATCGCTGCCGGAGTTCATGCGCCAGCTGCGCCAGGTCGAGCAGACGCTCGGGAAGCGCGGCCGCGTGCTGATCCGCTACTCCGGCACCGAGGCGAAGGCGCGCGTGATGGTGGAGGGCGAGGACGAGCGGCGCGTCAACGCGCTCGCGAACGAGCTCGCCGAGGCGCTGAAGCGCGCGCTCGCCGGGGCCGCGGGGTGAAGCGCGCGCTCTGCGTCTCGCTCGATCCGTTCGTGCCGGCCGGCGCGCCCACGCGCCTCGGCGCGCGGCTCGTCGCGGCGGCGACCTTCGCCGAGCTCGCCGGCGCACAGCGCGTCCGCATTCAGGTGAGCGAGGAGCTCGCGCCGGTGGGCAACGCCGAGCTGCGCGACGTGCGCCGCTGCGCGCGTCAGCTCGAGCTGCGCATCGCGCCGCTGCCGGGGCTGCTGAAGTGCGCGCTCGAAGTGCGGCCGCAGCGCGTGTTGCTCGCATCGCAGCCGGCGTACGGGCACGTGCATGCGCCGCTCGATCTCGGCGCGTGGAGCCCGAGCCTGCCGAGCGCGCTGCGAACGCTGCGCGAGGCGGGCATCGACGTCGCGATCGCGACGGCGCCGACGCTCGACGCGGTGAAGGCGGCGCGCGGCGTCGACGCGCCCGCGCTCGAGCTCGCGACCGCCGCTCTCGTCGACCTGCCGCCGCGCGAGCAGCGCGAGGCGCTCGTACAGCTCGGCGACGCCGCGAAGCTCGCCGCGAAGCTGCGCATCGCGGCCGGCGCTGGCGGCGGCCTCGACACCGCCGCGCTGCCGGCGCTGCTCGGCGCCGCGCCGAGCCTCGAATGGGTGTGCGCCGGCCGCGCGCTGGCCGAACGCGCGATGCTCGTCGGCCTCGACCGCGCAGTGCGCGACTTCCGCGAGAGCTGTTCGCTCACGTAGCGCGAGCGTTCGTTTCTTCGCTCCGGGCGCGGCACTCCGCTACGCGTCTCGGCCATGCTGACCGACCGCTGGCCGCTCGCGACCGCCGCCGAGATGCGCGCGCTCGATCGGCACACGACCTCCGCGCTCGGCGTGCCCGGCGAGCTGCTGATGGAGAGCGCCGGCCAGGCGCTCGCCGCGCAGGCGCTGCGGCTGCTGCCGCGGCCGGCGAGCGAAGTCTGGGCGTACTGCGGCGCGGGCAACAACGGCGGCGACGGCTTCGTCGCCGCGCGCCTGCTCCGTCTGCGCGGCGTTTGCGCGCGCATCGTGCTCGTGGCGGACCGCGCGCGCTTCACGCCGGAGGCGGCCGCGAACTTCGCACGCGCCGAGCGCGCCGGCGTCCCGCTCGCGAAGGGCGCGCCGCCGCGCGGCAGCGTGATCGTCGACGCGATCTTCGGGATCGGGCTCACGCGCAAGGTCGAGGGCGCGCTGGCGGGCGCGATCCGGCGCATCAACGCGAGCCGCGCGAGCTGCCGGGTGCTCGCGGTCGACGTCCCGTCGGGCGTCGACGCCGACACCGGCCAGGTGCACGGCGTCGCGGTGCAGGCGGACGTCACGCTGACGATCGGGCTGCCGAAGCTCGGCCTCACGCAGGAGCCCGCGCGCTCGCTCGCGGGCGAGATCGTCGTCGCGCGCATCGGGATCGCGGACACCGCGCCGAGCGTCGCGCTGTCCGCCGAGTGCTGGACGCGGGCGGCCGCTGCGCGCGCGCTGCCGGCGCGGCCGCGCGCGGGACACAAGGGCAGCTTCGGCCACGTGCTGATCGCGGGCGGCTCGAGCGGGAAGGCGGGCGCCGCGGCGCTCGCAGCGCGCGGCGCCGCGCGCGGCGGTGCGGGGCTCGTCACGGTCGCGTGCCCGCGCGGTCAGAACGCGATCCTGCAGCGCACGAGCGTCGAGGCGATGACCGCGCCGCTCGCCGAATCGCGGCGCGGCACGTTCGCGCGCGCAGCCGAGCGTGAGCTGCTGGCGCTCGCACGCGAGCGCGGCGCGCTCGTGCTCGGGCCCGGCTGCGGGCGCGATGCCGAGACGCGCGCCGCGCTGCGCGCGTTCGCGCTCGCCGCAGCGGGGCCGCTCGTGCTCGACGCCGACGGGCTCGTCGCGTTCGAGGGCCACGCCGGCGCGCTGCGCGAACGGCGCGCGCCGACGCTGCTGACGCCGCATCCCGGCGAAGCCGGCCTGCTGCTCGGCCTCACGCCGCGCGCGGTGAACGCCGCGCGGCCTGCGCTCGCGCGCGAGCTCGCGAAGGAGACCGGCGCGGTCGTCGTGCTGAAGGGTGCCGGGAGCGTGATCGCCGCGCCGAGTGGCGAGCTCGTCGTCAACCCCACGGGCGGCCCGGTGCTCGGCACCGGCGGAACCGGCGACGTGCTCGCCGGCCTCGCCGGCACGTTCCTCGCGCAGCACGTCCCGGCGTTCGACGCTGCGGCGCTCGCGGCGTTCGTGCATGGCGCAGCGGGCGACCTCGTCGCAGCGAGGCGCGGGAGCCGCGGCTCGCTCGCGGGCGAGATCGCCGATGCGATTCCCGAGGTGCTGCGCGAGCTCGCAGCGCCGCAGCGCGAGATCGGCGCAGGCGATGCGATTCGTTTCCCACAGCCCGACTGACACGCAGCGCAGCGCCGCAGCGCTCGCCGCAGCGCTCGACGCCGAGAGCGCGGTCGTCTCGCTCACCGGCCCGCTCGGCGCCGGCAAGACGCTATTCGTGAAGGCGCTCGCGCGCGCGCTCGGCCAGGACGAGCGCGCGGTCGCCAGCCCGAGCTTCGTGATCGCGGCGGAGTATCCGTGCGCGCGTCCGGGCGGGCCGGAGCGGCTCGTGCACGTCGACTTCTACCGCGTCGAGAGCGAGGCCGAGCTCGAGGCGGCCGGCCTGCTCGACTGGCTGGGCGAGCGCACGCTGCTCGTCGCCGAGTGGGGCGAGCGCTTCTCGTCGGCGCTGCCGGACGACCGCCTGGAAATTCGCATCGCGAGCGGCGAGATTCCCGAGTCGCGAATTCTGGAGGCCCAAGCGCTCGGACCGCGCTCGCAGGCTCTCCTCGAGAGGTGGAGCCCGCAAGCGAGCTGAGCGAGCGCGCAGCGAGCCGAAGGCGAGCGGAGTCGAAGAAGGCCGGCGAGCTGAGCGAGCGCGCAGCGAGCCGAAGGCGAGCGGAGTCGAAGAAGGCCGGCGAGCGGAGTCGAAAACGATGGCGCTGATCGTCCAGAAATTCGGCGGCACGAGCGTCGCGGACGTCGCGCGCATTCAGAACGTCGCGCGTCGCGTCGTGCGCACGCACGAAGCCGGCAATCAGGTCGCGGTCGTCGTCTCCGCGATGGCGGGCGAAACCAACTCGCTGGTCGCGCTCGCGAAGCAAGTCGGCGGCGATCACCCGGATCCGCGCGAGTACGACGCGCTGACCTCGATCGGCGAGTCGAAGACGATCGCGCTGCTCGCGATGGCGATTCAGCGGCTCGGCCACCGCGCGCGCAGCTTCACCGGCACGCAGATGGGGATGCTCACCGACCAAGCGTTCACGCGCGCGCGGATCCAGAGCATCGACACGGAGCGCATTCGCAGCGTGCTCCACGACGGCGCCATCGCGGTGCTCGCAGGTTTCCAGGGCGTCGACGAGAACGGCAACGTGACGACGCTCGGCCGCGGCGGCTCCGACACGTCCGCGGTCGCGGTCGCCGCCGCGCTCGAGGCCGACGTCTGCGAGATCTACACCGACGTCGACGGCGTCTACACGACCGACCCGAATCTCGTGCCGGCGGCGAGGAAGCTCGCGCGCATCTCGTTCGAAGAGATGCTCGAGATGGCGAGCCTCGGCGCGAAGGTGCTGCAGATCCGCTCGGTGAAGTTCGCGATGCAGTTCGGCGTGCCGGTGCACGTGCGCTCGTCGTTCGACGACAGCGAGGGCACCTGGGTGGTGCGCGAGGAGGACGTGGTGGAACGGCTCGTCGTTTCTGGAGTCACCTACAACCGCAACGAGGCGAAGATCCGCGTCGTCGGCGTGAAGGATTCGCCGGGCGTCGCGGCGAAGCTGTTCGGCCCGATCGCCGACGCCGGCATCGTCGTCGACATGATCGTGCAGAACGCCGCCGGTGACGGCACGACCGACATGACGTTCACCGTGCCGCGCGACGACTTCGCGCGCGCGAAGGCGATCGCCGAGAAGATCGCGCCCGAGGTCGGCGCGTCGCACGTCGAGGCGGACAAGGCGATCGCGAAGGTGTCGGTCGTCGGCCTCGGCATGAAGGATCACGCCGGCGTCGCCGCGCAGATGTTCCGGGTGCTCGCCGACGAGCGCATCAACATCCAGATGATCGGCACCAGCGAGATCAAGATCTCGGTCGTGGTCGAGGAGAAGTACACCGAGCTCGCGGTGCGCGCGCTGCACGCGGCGTTCGTCGAGGCCGGCGGCGAGCCGCCGCGCTCGGAGGCGTGAGTGCGAGCTCCGCGCGGGAGCGGCGACACGCGGGTGCTCGCGCTCGCGGCCGCCGCGCTGCTCGCGCGGACGCTGCTCGACGGCGAAGCACGGCCGCCCGGGCCTGCGCTGCGCGCGCCGCCTGAGCGCGGCGCTGCGCGCCTGCTCTACGGCGCTGCGCTCGATCCGAATCGCGAGCCGTCGGACGTGCTGCAGCTGCTCCCCGGCATCGGCCCGGCGCGTGCCGACGCGATCATCGCGGCGCGGCCGATCTGCTCGCTCGCCGATCTCGACCGCGTTCCGGGAATCGGCGGCGCCACACTGCGCGCGCTCGCAGGATCGCTGGCTTTCCGCGATCTCCCGGGCAATTGCGGAGCCGAGTTGCGGCCCGAAACCCATTGATCCGTCGCATTCGCCCGGGTTAAGGTGCGCCGCAACCCGCGCTTTCGCGGAGAAGGAGTGCGTCGCGATGACTCGAAGCACGTTCGGACCTCGGTCGCTCGCCGCGCTGCTGGTGGTGGGCGCTCTCGCGCTGGCCACGGGCTGCGCGAGCGTCACTCCCAAGACTTGCGCGCTGATCGGCGGTCTCGCGGGCGCGGGCGGGGGCGCCGCGTACGGCACGAACCACGACAAGGGTCACGACATCGACTCGGCGATCGGCTACGGCGCCGCGATCGGTGTGGCGTCCGGGACCGCGGCGTACTTCCTCTGTAAGGCATTCGGCGTCGGCGAGGCCGCGCCGGCACCCGAGCCTGCTCCGGCTCCGCCGCCCGCGGAAGAGCCCGCGCCCGCGCCGCAGGCGCAGCGCATCGTGCTACGCGGCGTGCAGTTCGACCTCGACAAGGCGGACATTCGCCCGGATGCGGCGGTGATTCTCGAGGAGGCGGCCAACCAGCTGGGCCAGGTGTCGGGCGCGCGCGTTAGCGTCGGAGGCCACACCGACTCGAGCGGGAGCGACGCGTACAACCAGTCGCTGTCGGAGCGCCGCGCGGGCTCGGTCCGCGACTACCTGGTCGAGAAGGGCGTCGACGCGGGCCGGCTGTCGACCGCCGGCTACGGCGAGAGCCAGCCGGTCGCCGACAACGCGACGGCCGAGGGCCGTGCGCTGAACCGCCGCGTCGAGCTGAAGGTCCAGGAGTAAGCCGGCCACGGGAGCGCTCGCTCGGCTCCGCGCGCTCGTCGCGGAGAATCTCTGGAGCCCGGAGCCACTCGAGCCCAAGCCGCTCGGGTGGCTCCGGTCCATTTTTCAGCTCTCGGTGCTGATCGGCGAGGGCTTCGTCCGCGACGAGCTGCTGCTGCGCGCGCACTCGCTCGCGTACCTGACGCTGCTGTCGATCGTGCCGCTGCTCGCGCTCGCGGTCGCGCTCGTCGACTTGATCGGCGAAGGAACGAAGGTCGCCGCCAAGATCCTCGAGCTGCTCGCGGTAGCGCCCGACGTGCAGGCGAACTTCCTCGACCGGGTCGAGCACTTCAACTTCCGTGCGCTCGGCGGCGTCGCGAGCGCATTCCTGCTGGCGACGATGGTGCTCGCGGTCGGCCGCGTGGAGCAGGCGCTGAACGCGCTGTGGGGCGTCACCGAGCGCCGCGCGTGGGCGCGCCGCGTGCCGGACTACCTCGCGGTGATCGTGATTGCGCCGCTGCTGCTCGGCGCCGCGATCTCGCTGCGCGCGGCGTTCGAGAGCCAGACGCTCGTGAAGGCGGCGCTCGAGTTCCCGCTGCTGAAGCTGCTCTACGAGAGCGGGCTGCGCTGGGCGCCGCTCCTGCTCGTCTTGTTCGCGCTGACGTTCCTCTACTGGTTCCTGCCGAACACGCGCGTACGGCGCCGCTCGGCGCTGCTCGGCGGCGTCGTCGCGGGGATCCTGTTCAACGCGGCGCAGGTGCTTTACGTCGCGCTCACGCTCGGCGCGAAGCGACGCATGGACGAGGCGTTCGCGGCGTCGGCGTGGATCGTGATGTTCCTGATCTGGGTCTATATCGCGTGGGCGATCGTGCTGCTGGGCGCGGAGGTCGCCTACGCGCATCAGACGCTCTCGCTCTACCGCCGCGAGGTGCGCGGCAAAGCCGCGGGCACAGCCGCGCGCGAGACGATCGGGCTCGCCATTGCGATGTGCTGCGCGCGCGCGTTCCGCGATGGCGCGCAGCCGTGGCACCCCGACGCGCTCTCGGACGTGCTCGACGTCCCGCTGCGTACGGTGCGCGAGGTGCTGCGCGCGCTCGAGGCCGCGAACATCGTCGCGCCCTGCGGCGGCGATTGGATCGGTTGTTATCAGATGGCGCGGCCGATCGAGCAAGTGCGCGTCTCCGACGTGCTGATCGCGCTGCGCGGCAACGCGAGCGTTCCGCTCGGCGTTGCGGACCTCTCTCGCACCGCGAACGGCGTGATCGCCGAGGTGGAGCGCGCGGCCGGCGCCGTCGCCGAGACGCGCAATCTGCGCGAGCTGCTCGGCGACGCCCCCGCGGTCTGAGCGCGTGGGGACCCCGGGGCGGGGCGCTCGGGCTTCCGCGGCGAAGCGGTAAGTTGCGCCGATGCGCATCTATCTCGACCACAACGCGACGACGCCGCTGCGTGCGGAGGTCGTCGCTGCGATGAGCGAGGTGCTGCGCGCGAATTACGGGAACCCGTCGAGCACGCACGCCGAGGGGGCTGCGGCGCGCGCAGTGATCGAGCGTGCGCGCGGCGAGGTCGCCGCGCTGCTCGGCGCCGCCGCGAGCGACGTCGTCTTCACCGCGGGCGCGACCGAGGCGAACAACACCGCCCTGCTCGGCGCGCTGGCGGCGAGGCCCGGGCGCCGCCACCTCGTCAGCACGACGACCGAGCATCCGTCGGTCGAGGCGCCGCTCGCCGCCGCCGAGGCCGCCGGCGCGCGCGTCACGCGCATCGCGGTCGACGCGGACGGCCGCCTCGATCACGCCGCGCTCGAGCGCGCGCTCGACGACCAGACGGCGCTCGTCGCGGTGATCCTCGCGAACAACGAGACCGGCGTGATCCAGGACGTGCCGCGCATCGCGGCCGCCGCACACGCGCGCGGCGCCTGGCTGCACGTCGACGCGACGCAGGCGCTCGGGAAGATTCCGGTGAACGTCTCCGCGCTCGGCGCGGATCTGCTCGCGTGCTCCGCGCACAAGCTGAACGGACCGAAGGGGACGGGCTGCCTGGTCGCGCGCAAGGCCGCGGCGCTGCCGGCCTACCTGTTGGGCGGCGGGCAGGAGCGGCGGCGGCGCGGCGGCACCGAGAACGTCGCGGGCATCGCCGGCTTCGCCGTGGCCTGTGCGCTCGCGCGCGCCGAGCTCGCCGCGCGCGAGCCCGTGCTCGCGGCGCTGCGCGATCGCCTGTGGTCCGGGATCGAGGCGAAGATCCCGCTCGTGCGCCGCAACGGCGCTGCGCGCTTCATGCTGCCCAATACGCTGAGCGTCGAGTTCGCCGGCGTCGCGGGCGAGCTGCTGCTCGAGGCGCTCGACGGCGAGGGCATCGCGGTCTCCGCCGGCGCCGCCTGCCACTCGGGCTCGGTCGAGCCGTCGGCGGTGCTGCTCGCGATGGGCCGGACGCCCGCGCAGGCGCGCGCGTCGCTGCGCTTCTCGGTCGGGCCGAGCAACACGCCCGCGGAGATCGATCACGTGCTCGCGCTGCTGCCCGAGCTGGTCGCGCGCGTGCGAGCGGCGGGGGCCTGAGGTGGCGCGCATCGTCGTCGGCATGTCGGGCGGCGTCGACTCGTCGGTCGCCGCGGCGCTCCTCGTCGAGCAGGGCTTCGAGGTGATCGGCGTGACGATGCACCTCGCCGGCAGCCAGAGCCGCTGCTGCTCGCTCGACGACGCGGACGACGCGCGCCGCGTCGCCGAGACGCTCGGCATCCGCTTCTACGTCGCGAACTACAAGGACCGCTTCCGCGAGGAAGTGATGGAGCCGTTCGCGGACGCGTACCTCGCGGGCAAGACGCCGATCCCGTGCGTCGCTTGCAACGACCGCTTCAAGTTCTCGCACCTGCTCGCGCGGGCGCGCGCGCTCGGCGCCGACGCGGTGGCGACCGGCCACTATGCGCGCGTGCTGCGCGATCCAGTGAACGGCGCCGCGCGGCTGCTGCGCGGAGCCGACGCGCACAAGGACCAGAGCTACTTCCTGTTCCGCCTGACGGCCGAGCAGCTGCGCCACACGCATTTCCCGATCGGCGCGCTGACGAAGCCCGAGGTGCGCGCGCGCGCGCGTGCGCTCGGGCTCGCGACCGCGGAGAAGCGCGAGAGCCAGGAGATCTGCTTCGTTCCGGACGGCGACTACGCACGCGTCGTCGAGCAGATCCGTCCGGGCGCCGCGCGCGCCGGCGAGATCGTGGACGCGGCGAGCGGGCGAGTGCTCGGGACGCACGCCGGCGTGCATCACTTCACGGTCGGCCAGCGCCGCGGCCTCGGCTCGGGCGGCGCCGCCGCGCGCTACGTCGTCGCGCTCGACGCGGCGAGCGGGACCGTGCGGGTCGGCAACGAGGCCGCGCTCGGCGCGCGCGGCGCGCGGCTCGGCGGCGTCTGCTGGACGAGCGAGCGCCCGCCGGGCAGCGAGCTGCGGGCCGAGGTCCAGGTTCGCTACCGGCACGCGCCGGTTCCGGCGACGATCGCGCCGAGCGCGGACGGCGGCGCGCGCGTCTCGTTCGACGAGCCGGTGCGCGCAGTCTCACCGGGGCAGGCAGCGGTGTTCTACCACGGCGACGAGCTGCTCGGCGGCGGCTGGATCGAAGAGGCGCTGCGGTGAGAGAAGAGCGCGCGACGCCGGTCGACGAGATCGCCGAGCGCACGGGTTACCGCTTCTCCGACAGCGCGCTGCTCGAGGTCGCGCTCACGCACCCGTCCGCCGCCTACGAGCGCGACCGCAGCGGCGGCAACGAGCGGCTCGAATTCCTCGGCGACGCGGTGCTCGACCTCGCGGTCGCGCGCTTGTTGTTCGCGGCGCACGCGGATTGGCGCGAAGGCGAGCTGACGCGCGCGCGCGCGGCGATCGTCAACACGCGCTCGCTCGCGCGCCGCGCGCGCCACCTCGGCCTCGGCGAGCTGATGCGGCTCGGGCGCACCGAGCAGAAGTCCGGCGGCGAGCGCAAGGAGCGCGTGCTCGCAAACCTGTTCGAGGCGGTCATCGCCGCGATCTATCTCGACGGCGGGATGGATCCGGTGAACGCGCTCGTCGAGCGCGTGTTCGGCGGCGAGATCAAGAGCGGCGCGCTGCTCGAGCGCGATCCGAAGACGCGCTTCCAGGAATGGGCGCACGCGACGCTGCGCGACACGCCGCGCTACCGGCTCGTGAACGACAGCGGCGTCGACGAGGCGGAGGACCGCTTCGGTGTCGCGGTCGATGTCGGCACGACTTGTTGGGGCGAGGGCGTCGGGCGCTCCAAACGGATCGCCGAGCTCGCCGCCGCAGACGCCGCGCTCGCGCGCGTGGAGCAGAGCGAGCGTGACGTCTGATCGGGGCAAGCGCCGCTTCGGCGCGCGCAGCGAGGCGAAGTCCTCGGAGCCGAGCGGAGATCGGACAGTGGCCTCCGGGCTCGCCGCGCCTGAGCGCCACGGGGACGCGCATCCCGAGCGGGACGGCAAGCGCCGCTTCGGCGCGCGCAGCGAGGCGAAGGTGCAAACAGAGCGCGCAGCGAGGCGAAGCCGAGCGGAGTCGGTGCGGCAGGAGCCGAGCGGAGATCGGACAGTGGCCTCCGGGCTTGCTGCGCCTGAGTGTCACGGGAACGCGCATCCCGAGCGGGACGGCACCGAGGCCCACCGCGCGGGCGTCGTCGCGCTGCTCGGCGCGCCGAACGCGGGCAAGTCGACGCTGCTGAATGCGCTGCTCGGGCAGAAGCTCGCGATCGTCACCGCGAAGCCGCAGACCACGCGTAGCCGCATCCTCGGCATTCTCTCGCTTCCGCACGTGCAGCTCGCGTGGATGGACACGCCGGGGCTGCACGCGGGCGGCCGCACGCTGAATCGCGCACTCAACGCGATCGCGGAGGAGGTGGCCGCCGACTGCGACGCCGCGCTGATCCTCGTCGATCCGCGCAGCGGCTGGGACGCGCAGCACGCGGCGCTGCAGGCGAGCCTCGCGGCGCGCGGCGCGCCCGCGCTCGTGGTCGGCACGAAGGCGGACCTCGGCCTCCCGCCGCTCGCGCCCGTCGACCTCACGGTCTCCGCGCGGGATCGCGCCGCGCTCGACGCGCTGATCGCGCGCGTCGTCCCGCTGCTGCCGGCGTCGCCGCCGCTGTGGGACGCAGAGCAGGTCACCGACCGCACGCTGC
>Ga0187894_10000832_pt1 | contig 41493 bp, 35 predicted proteins | sample GBC1701081metaG_FD_136650 | JGI IMG/M metagenome (GOLD analysis project Ga0187894, IMG submission 136650) | White microbial mat communities from a lava cave in the Kipuka Kanohina Cave System on the Island of Hawaii, USA - GBC170108-1 metaG ... | reverse complement strand
CCAAGTGTTACTGATGCGACCAATATGATGATGGTTGTGAGTACAGTACTGAGTCCTCTTCTTTGGTTGTTTATTATGTGCATTTTATTACTTTGTGGTGATCTTGGCATATAAAGTAGTGTGGTGTGTAACTTTTTGAACTTACAGTGAAGTCAAAAATAACCACGCACGTTCACTAACAAGCTAGAGATCCACGGCATCATAAAATCATATCTTGTGTAGTCTGAACTAACCATTTTGCCTTGCCATGGATAGTCAAACTGCGGCGTGTGTGATGCCTCTGGTTTTGATTATAGTGAAGATGTTGCTATCTGGGTGTAAGTGCTGATGAACTTTGATACCATTTTGCGTATGGTGTCATATGGCACGGATAGCGAAAAATATGTCGGTTTTTGTTGTGGGATACCGATTCCTACCACGTTTATGTTCTTCCTGCTTGCGCGGCGAATCGCATCTTCAAGATCCTTGTCTATTTTTTCATACCCTAGTGACAGGCCGTCTGTGATGACAAAAAGGTACTTTCTTTCAGTGTCACTCTGTCCGAGTATTCTGCTCGACAGTGTGATGGCGTCAGGCAAATAGGACAGCCCCTTCATCTCGATTCCGCCGATTCTTGCTTTCACTGTTTCACTGTATCTCTCATTGTCTGCCTTGATCACATTGAAATCGTTGTTAAAACAAAACATGCCCCACTTGCCGTTCTTTGATATCATGTCGTTTGCTGCCTGTGCAAAACACACAATGAGTTTTTTCAGATCCTTGAATTTTATCTTCATGCTGCTGCTTGCATCAATTAAAATCGCCCACTCCTCCATGACACGTCGCTGGTCGTCCTGCTCGAACATCTGTATGCTGGCGTTCTGGCTGGCGATTGCCTGGATTGCCTTTTGCATCTCCAAGATTCCCATGTCTTCAGATATGGAATCATCTATGGCGTTTGGAATACTCTTTATCTGCGACGACATTTGTTTTGCCATGGGACCGATCTGGTTTTCTGCCACCAAATATTCTGAAAATCTTTCCGGCACAAAACCTATCTTGTCAAAATGAAGATCTTTTGCCTGTTCTTGGTATGCTTGCCACATCTTCTGCTTTAGGCTTGTTTCTGCGCACCACAACTCGTTTAGGGACTCGATCATACATGCAAAGGTTCCATGCGAATCTAGTGTCAGGCCGGTGACTGGTTTTATCAGCCTGCGGGTCTGGTTTTCTGTAAACGGATATTTGCGATTAATAATTGCCGGTGAGCTCTGGTATAGTCTCTGGGCAACATCAACAAGATTGGTATCTGCCAGAATTTGCTCGTTTATTTCTGAAAGGTTGACTGAGGTCCTATTTCCGAACGCATTGACAAATCTCTGTATGACAAGATCCCTGCTTTTTGTAGATCGACTTGCAAGCTCATCTGCCTTGTCTATGACATGTGCTAACATGTCGTAGTATTCTTGATGCGTCTGTTTCAAAAATTCGCTTACCCTGATGTTTTCGATGTATTCGATGACCCTGTCTGCCCGGTTTTTGTTCTTGCCCTCAAGCCATTTTTGATACTGTGTGTATTTTGTGACCTTTACGTGCCCTGCAACATGTGCGAGTGTGGCAAGGTACAGGTGCCAGATGGTCTTATATGATGACTCGTAGCTTGGAAAGACATTGCCCTCAAAGAAGATCCTTCCGTTACTTGGCCTTGGGAGCGGGATGCCGACGCTGGCGTTTTGCCCATATGTTATAGAAGGATATGTAAGATCAGTGGTCAAAAAAATACTTGCCTGTTCTGGCGTGCTGCAAGAAATATCGTAGAACATCTTTTGCGACAGTGAAAAAACAGAGTCCTTCAAGATGTACTGCCCCTAATTTCTGGCAAAGAAAATAATCTGCCACTGACGTTTGCATGCATTATAGGAAATACTATCTGATGTGCTGTTAACCCGGGTGTTGTTCACAAGCAACAACATTGTCTGATTTCAGAAAATCAGCCCAAGCATGTTTGCTCAAAATGCCAATTGAATTGTATAATACGATTTGTTGAAAAAGGCAAAAACAGGCTATATTTGAGCCTAGCCTACGAATTTTTTGATTATCTTTTTTACTTCGTCTTGCACTTCGTGGTCGTCACTTGTCATGGACACAATCGTCTCGACTCCTGCCTCTTCTAGCGATGCTCCATCGGAGGCAATTTTTGCCCAATTTACCAAATCCCCCACTGAGGGGCCGTACGGCAGTTCCCCGCTTTTGTAGTCCTGTCTTAGCCTTGCCCCGATTTTCACAATTGTCTCAGCATCTGCAACGCTGATCTTTCCGGCCTCTGTGACCAATTTGATTTCCTTTTCGTCAATTTTATCGCCAATGCTCATGTAGTCAAAATTCAACCACACGCTCATCCTTCTCCGCATTGCTGCGTTGATTGGCTTTGTTCCTGCGAACTCGGAAGAAAACGGGTTCATGCTGATGATGAGAAATGCGTCCTTGTGTCTCTTGATAAGCTCATTGTCTTTTTCAGTAAGCACCATGTGTCCCCTGGTATCAAGAATCGGGTTGAGCCTTGTGGCGACATCTTGCTTCATCATGTTTGCCTCGTCAAGATACAGAATTCCGCCGTACCTGCACCAGTCGGTGATCAGTCCGTCAATCCAGTTTTCCTTTCCTAGCCCTATGTACCTTCCAAACAAATCGAACACCGATGTCTGCAGACCGCAGTTTATCTCCCATAACGGTAAATCAAGCAACTCGGCAACAAGGTATACGATGTGGGTTTTTCCAGTTCCGCTCGGGCCAATCAATGCACACTGTTTAAAATATGCCATGGCCCTGATGATCCTTTCAACATAGCGCTCGCCATTGTCAAGATAGGGTGGGGTATTCTTTGGTATTCGCTCCCTGACTTTTTCATCAAAAGAAAAATTTGCAGACGTCATGTATTTTTTGAAATCATACATGTTTGCCTTTTCGCTGCTTTCTTCTTTTTTTAGCTTGGAAATCGAAAACGACACGTTATGGCTGTCCGTGCTTACCTTTGAACTCACGTTAGAAACCTGCTTCCGGTTAAGACTCATGTGCATGATTTACTGGGTAAAGATGTATAATAATTCTGTCTGTCCTGCCAGATTACATACAGTATTATTTAATTGCTAAATAAGCAAATTTGCCAGATGAACATACAGGTAGAAGTAAGATCCTTAAATGCAAGTAAAAATAGTACCGATTTTATCGCTTTCAAAAAGTATGATGTAGAAATATCAATCAACGAGACTGAGAACGCAAACGACCATTCCACACTGCAGTATGCTTTTGTCATAACTTCAAACCCAAAAAACGCAAGGTTTGCCATAGAGGGAACTGCCAAACTGAATGGAAGCCCAGAACAGCGTGACGAGATACTGAGCAAGACTGACGGTTCCGTGCCGGTGATTTTGACATCGATATACCAGGAGCTGTTTCCGACACTATTCATAGCTTCAAAAACTCTTAACGTCCCGTGTCCGCCGTATAGGATTGGCGGCTCTCAAATGACAGAATCCCAACAAAGCTCAGCAGCTCAGGACACCACACAATCTGGTGTACCTGCACCACAGACTGAAACGCAATCTGGTGGTGCCGATGTGCAACCGGCCCAAACAGAAACGGCACCTAACAGTGACGCACAGCAGGCAAAAGCCGAAACGGAAAATGATACGCCTGAACACGCCACAAGTGATCAAACCTCAGACCAAAATCAAAACTAATTACATCTACAACTCATGTGATGGCCTGCCGCAGACCGTGGCAAAAATAAAACATTCTGTCGGTCTCAAATTTCATGCCTTGTGGTTAGATCTGGTTTTGCACTTTTGGCCCAAGTTATTAAACCATATTTACAATTCTTTTTAATACGAATGAACAATTCCATATGTGTATGCGGTTGCCAGCCATGGAGGCACTTGATAAAACGTTAGTTTTACTAGATCACAAAAACAAACCCCCCAAGTCAACAAAAAACAAATCCTCGTGCCTTGGAAAAAGAAAGGCAATCTCGACAGTCGTTGTTAGCGCCATACTTCTTGCCGCGGTTAGCTCCCTTGGCGCGTTCATACTTGTCTGGTCAAGTACCAGCTTGCAGCAGCAGCGACAGGAAATTGAACAAGTTTTCTCAACCCAAATGAACAAGCTAAACGAGGACATACTCATTGAAAATGTCTGGTTTGTCACATCTCCCGTAAAAAGAGTCAACGTGACTTTGACCAACGTCGGCAGCTTGGGCACAAACGTGACTCAGATCAATCTTATCAATTCTACCACTCTATCTCAACTACTTGGCAGCAAATACACCGATGGAGGACTGATTCCTTACAAGTCGCTTTCAAAAAACATCACATATTCTTGGACCTCAGGCAAGACATACAACGTTGAGGTAATCACAAAGCGGGGAAACATATTCACCACACAGGTGACTGCTCCATGAGATCTCGCCGGGGACTACATACCATAGTTGGCGCCGTCATCTTCACCGCAGTAATGATAAGTGCGCTGTCATATGTCTCGTATAGCCTAGATCTGCTTGGGAATTTTTCTGAGACAGTAATAGTTGAGGATAGCAGGCAAAGAGACAAGGACAGCGAATCTTTTCAGATATCCTCAGTCAAAATGACTTCTGCAAACAAGCTAAATGCAACAATCGTGAACACTGGCAACATTCCACTAACACTAAGCACGCTTTGGGTTGATGACACGAGTGCAGCAAACGATGTAAAAAAATTCACAATTGGCAAAACCATTGCCCCCGGAGGAAAGTTATCTGTCGGAAGCGATCTGAGCTTCACAATGGATCCTACCAAAGGGTATGACGTGAAACTAGTGACAAAGCGCGGCAACACAGAGTCCATCTTTGTAAACTCGGCCGCGCAAGCTCCATTATACATACAAGCGCACACAATACCTGAGACAGTTTCAACCGAATTTGATACCGTAGTGTTGATGTCGGTAACAAACAACGCTACAAATGCGGCCACCTTGTTTAATCTGCAGCCAACGTCGACTCCGACTATCGACACCTCTTCTTGTACGCCAAATTGCAGTGCTACATACGTGTCAGGGCCTGACCCGGCCTCTTATCCAGTTTTGAAACCTGGGGATACTGCCACTTTCAAGTGGATCTACGAGGTTGCCGGGGCCGACTCTAACAAGATCACATTTACCACCGGACTTAACAACGGCATAGGCGGAAACACCGCTAACACAGACGTGTATGTCCGGGATGTGGTATCTGCGTTAGAGTCAGGCACTGCGATTGCATCTAAAGGAGTGGCAGCAAACGCACTAAACAATAACATTATGATGTTTCATCAAGAAACTACACAAACACCGTCAAGCTCATACCAAATGCTTGCAGCTAGTCCTGATGGCGGTAACAACGGTATAAAATTAGACCTAGAAACTAACCCGAAGGGATTCTATACCCAAAATCATACTGCTGCGATAACCATTCCGCCCGGCAATTGGATTACTTCACTTCGCTTACAAAGTGAGGCCCTGCCAACTAGCCTAAAGGGGGAAGGAGAAAGCATGATTTTCCACTTTAATGCCAATGAGGTAAATCCGGATAACTCTGAAGGCAGTGCCAATCGAGATTTGGAAAGCTGTCCGAGCGCAGGCCCGACTTTTGCGTCTGCATTAGGACCACACTCATCAGGCACGTATCGATTTGACGGAGCCAAGTGCTTTAGAAGCCTGAACACGGTATCGTCTGGCGATGCAAACCACATCAATACCGTGCCTGATACTACGGCATTATGGTTCAAAACTGCCGCAACAGTTGGCTCAACAGCACAACACCTTGTGTCGTGGAGCGGCGGTTCTACAGTAGGATACGATACATCGACCAGCCAAACCTTCACCACCACTCCATACTCATTCTCATTTACAGTGGCTTCTAACTCTAATAGAATGCTGGTGGTCACTACTAGTGGTGAAGCAGGAACACCTGCCACAAACACGTGCCGTGTTACCGGTGTGACCTATAACGGACAGGCTCTTACTCTGGCAGTAGAGCGTAATTTTGATGATTCTGGTACAGCGGCGTGTAGTAGTATATGGTATCGTGCAAATCCGGCATCTGGATCTAACACCTTGGCTGTCACTACAGCCGGAACAACCACCGATCTCAACGTAGGTGCTATCTCTCTTTATAATGTAGTCCAGTCGGCACCAGAGGCCACTGCCAGCGGCCAAAATACTGGGCAAAATAGCATAACTACGAACATCAGCACATTAACCAACAATGCTTGGGTTATTGACAGTGCCCACAGCGGCAATGCCGGCGCCTTTACTGCCGGATCTGGGCAGACCCAAAGGTACACTCAAAACGGCGGAACCAGTGCCCATACCGCAAGCACAAAACAGGTCTCGCCAGCGGGCTCTACGAGCATGCAAGAAACACAATCGGGGGCAAATAGGCTAGCCCACACAGTTGCGGTATTCGCACCCGTAACAACAAGCATTACTGATTATTACAGAATAAACTTGGAAGCCAGTACTGGAAAGGTCGTATTCAACTTCAAGCATACTAGCGGCAGCGGTACTACGTGCAAAAGCACAAATCGGTATGATGACGGAAACTGGTACCACGTGGTTGCCGTAAGGGAATCGACAAATAACAACTGCAGCATGTACATCACCAAGCTTGATGGCACTGACGCAGAATCTCCAATCACTTCAAGCGTGGGTGGCTCATCGGGCACTATTGTTATTTCCGGCAAATGGTACGTTGGCAGCAACGCCACTGGAAATGGAAACTTTTTCAACGGCTGGGTTGACGACATAATTCACTGGAATGGCAAAGCCTTAACTAACAATCCTGAAGCTGATGATCTGTCTCATACAAATTATGGGGTTGCAGCTCACAAGCTTGTTCTCCAAGTTAACAAGACAGACCAAAACGGCGTACTGGTATCAAACGTTATTAATAAAACAGTCAACGTGCCGTTTTATGATCCAAAAGGCACCGACGATAATACTGACTCTACGTACGGGGTGTTAAACTATACTAGTGTTGTTGGCACCACCAATGTAGCAATCAACGAAAGGATAAAGTTTGGTACCAAATACGTGGTCTCAAACAGTACATGGAACCCGCTAGAGCTTGATATGAAAGTGGATGACCAAAACATGTCGCCTTGGCCAAGTTTCCTGCAAATACCGACACCGGACATTCCATTCCCGTCATATTTTGTATATGATAATGACAATCGACTAGCTGTTAACGTATTCAACATAGGGCCGTATGGCAGCTGGTTTGTATACCAGGGAACAAGGGCCGTTTTTGATAGCCCAACTTTTGGTACCTCTTACGCCGCACTCATATGCTCTGTTAATTCTACAGAGTCCGATCCCTGTAGTACAGCTGGTGCTAACAGCGCATGGCGTGTCACGGAGGACAGGGACAGCATCTTCATCCCAGTAAATAATGTGGGAAGGGTTTACTTTTGGAGCGTGCAAGACAGACCTGACCGCGATCTTTCTGGTGGTACGGTGATCCCACCTGGGCAGTACGACATGTATGTGTTCATTGATGGGTATGATGAGCGAGGAGAAAAATTCCTTAGGAACCTGCAACTTGGAAGAGTAACAGTTGTGGAATAGCGCTTGTCTCTGTCATGCCATGGACTACACCTAATCTCAGGCACATTATTACAACTAGATGCGTGACTTAAGCCAGACTCGCAGAAAGTCACATGTTTTAAGAGAATCAGTCCAGTCAGGCCGTGTTGGAATAATGTGTAATATTGAATTACATACGTTCTTTAATCTATCTTTCTTAGGTTTTGTTGGCTATGCAACCTGCGGAAGGACAGCCTACTAGTAACGTAAAGCATACGCAAGTACCGCCTACTAGTAACGTAAAGCATACGCAAGTACAGCTAAACAACCTCATCAACGAAACATTACAAATCTATGAGCTAGAAGATCAAAAGCTAACAATCGTCGATGACCTGACAAATTCACTGCAAATCATAACAGAGTTTCTGGGATTTTCAGTCTCCGTCGACCCTCAAATATTTGACCTTACACCAGATGTGACTGTTACAATGCTCCCAAATCTTGATCTGATTATCCGAATGTCTAATGGGAAAACTGAAACAAAAAAGTTTGTTGACTGCACCCCTGAGGCAATCAGCCGCATCATGGAGTATGCGATACCGCAATTGCTGGATGCGATCAAATCACAAAAAGAAACACTACTTGACAAAATCACATTCCTGCGAGCCATCACAAAACAACTCCTCCCGCTCAACAACATAAAGGATGGAATATCTACTCAAAAATCAGAACAGGTGTCACAGGATGCTTCCTAGTCCGGTGCAGCATTTCAACTCGGTACTGTCATTTAAAGCAGTCATCGAAAATGAAATCAAGGATTTGGAGGAGAAAATCAATAATTCGTCTACAATGCTTGGTGAAAAAATCAGATCAGAAGAAAAATCAGAGCAGGGCGATTCCGGACTTGAGGATTTAAAACAAAAACTGGAAGACAAGCCAGCAGACGATAAGAAAAAAAAAGCGCCAGCAAAATCCCAAAAAAAATCCAAGGACACGCAGTGGTATGATCTTGATGGCGTCATGATATACAACGGCTCTGGACCAAAAGGAGAGTTTGAGATTTACTTCAAAGGAATCGACGATCTAAAGTCAAAGCTAGAGGGTTTGAAAAAAACACTCGCAACACTGGAGACTCTGATCAACAAGGGCCTAAAAGACGATGTCGGCTGTGTTGTTTTCCAAAACTATCGTGATCCTGTGCAGATTAGCCTCATCAAGCGATCTAACGTGCGCAAGGACTTTACGTTCAAATCGATCTACAGCGAGACCATGCCTGATGATAAAAGCAGCATGGAAATAGGAATAGTGTGAAAAAATGCGTCAAATTGAGGCAAAAACGTATAAAAGTTTGACACTCAACCAAACTGATCGATCAGCTAAAACAATGCTAGCTTTGCATCAATATAGAGACGTGTCGATCTAGATAGGATCCGAAAGAAATGACCAAAGAACCAACACAGCTATCGATGTTTGACACCGTTCCTGGCACTCAGATGTTTGAGTACAAGCTTTCAGTAGAGCAAATTCAGTCTGAGCTGGCAAAATACGGACTGACAGTAAACCAGGGCAAGGTTTTCATCTATCTGGGCAAGTATGGCTCAAAGACTGCCCCAGAAGTGTGCAAGGCACTAAAACTGCCTCGAACAGAAACATACCATCTATTGTCGTCTCTGCAGAGCAAGGGAATCGTCTTTGCCACCTTTCAGCATCCGATCCAATTCACAGCATTGCCAATTGAAAAGGCAGTTCTGGTCCTTGTAAACTCTGAAAAAGAAAGAATAAAGTCACTTGAGAGGAACGAAAAACAGCTCACAGAAATGTGGGGCAACATACCAAGCTTTGATACTGATGAGACGGACGACGAATTCAAGTTCCAAATCCTGCATGGAGAAAACCAAATATTTTCCAAGATAACGGAAATGACTGACACTTATTCAAAAAAGTTCTTGATTTCAGGATCGGAAAAAGACTTCCTAAAATTATACCACGGAGATTTCCTAGAACCATTCATAAACTCAAAAAAAGAGTTTCACATGCTAAGCTCATGCACCGAAAAAACCTTGTACATATTTGATGATCTGGACAGGAAAAACATACGACTGCTAGGAGAGAATGCCAAGGAGCGCCCGTGCCTTATCATAAAGGACGGCTCTGAGCTACTGTTCTTTACAAAAAACATAAGCGCCAACACAGCACCTGTGGCGTTGTGGACAAACTCGCCTGCAATGATTACGTCAATGGATCTGCTCTTCGAGTCAATGTGGGCAGGCTCTAAAAAAATACATCTGTAAAACAAGACAAATTGCAGTGTCAGATCAAAACTCATACCCCTCTTTATATAGAAAACTTGAGGAAGTGTGTGTAGATGAGCCTAACTTATGGTAAAGTCAAGACTGGAATTCCAGGACTGGATTCAATAACATCGGGTGGTTTTAGACAGGGCAGGACACTTGTTCTTACCGGTGATCCTGGAAGCGGCAAGACAACTTTTGGACTGCAGTTTCTTCATTCAGGAGCCAAGGACTTTGATGAGCCAGGTGTGTATGTCTCGCTTGCACAAAATCTTGACGAGATAAAAAACGACTGCAAGTCATTTGGCTTGGATCTGCAAAACATGATTCAAAAAGACAAATTACTGATGATGGACGCAAGGATGTTCAAGGTCAACGACGAATCTGTTGAGAAGGACGACTCGCTGTATCGCGGAGAGCAGATGCCATTTGAACACCTCACAAGACTGATTCTCAAATGCATTAAACGAATCGGCGCGAAAAGGCTTGTAATCGATTCTGTATCCGTACTCATGATCCAGTATGAGGACAAGTTCTATCTGAGGCAGGGGCTTCAAGGATTGATCCAGGCATTGGAAAACTCTGGTGTTACTACGCTACTAATCTCTGAATCGCCAAACGACCAAAAACCACCAATGGAATGGTACGCTGCATCTGGAATCATACACCTGCAATACAATAGAAAGCAGGACACAATGGAAAGATCAATCCAAATCATAAAAATGCGCGGTGTAAAGCACAGCGAGCAGATCCACCCGATCAGCTTTGGCAATGATGGGCTACAGATACTCCGCCCGAGACTGATGATATAATTTGTTGTTTTGTCGTGTTCACGATGCGGTGATTACAAAATGTCGAACAAGAATCTCAGTGTGGCAAGTAATCATGACTGGAAAAAAATATGACATGAAAAATCACATGTTCGGAATTAGCTTGCCAATAGTTTTCTCTGTATTGTTTCTGGTTGCTGCAGGCATGGGTTTGCCTGCGCATGGGCAGGTGCTAGAATTTGGCTACCAACTTCACCCTGAAAAACCCCTTGAGAACACCGAGGCAATACTCCAAGTCTACGTTATGTCGGGTGAATCGATGATGCCAAAGGAGATAACTGATCTCAAGGCCACGAGCACCGATTCCAAAGTAGTTCAGATCTTGGGCATTGAGCGAGCAGATCAGTACACTACAAACATAAGAATAAAGACGCTAAACGAGGGAACGGCCAACATTGTAGTGGCCGCATCGGGGTTTAGCTCAAAGGAAATACCGATCACGGTATACACAAACAACAACAACCCGACCAAGATTCTGTTAAAGGCGACCCCTGATGATTTTGCAGTGGACAGTCCGAAATTTGGCTACCTAACCGTAGAGCTCCTGACTAGCGGTGGGCTGCCGACAAAGGCCACAAATGACACAAAAATCACGCTGATCTCTCCAAACTCTGGTGTGATCACATTAGTGAATAATGAACTTACGATACCACAAGGAAAGTACTATGCCATTGGACAATTCAAAGTAAAAGACACAGGAGACGCAATAATTTTTGCAGAAACGCAAGGAATGAAAAAAGTAAGCAGCAAGATACACATAAGGAAAGCATTAGAACCGCTGACTTTGAAGCTATACGTCTACCCGCAAAACTATCTGAGTCTGACTAACAACATGGGTTACGCAATAGTCCAACTAGAGGATGCAAGTGGGTTTCCAGTAAAAGCAACACGTGACATCAAAATAGGGATCACAGTTGACAGTCCTGGAGCAACCGTAAACACAAGCAGTTATTCTAACGAGGTGATCTTTGACAAAAAAGAGATTTTAATAAAAGAAGGGACATACTCTGCATACACTACTTTTACTCCAAGGCCGAGCTTTGCTGATCTTGTAGATAGTGGAACTGCATCTGGAACAAGCATTTCATACCCTATCACAAAATCATACAATTTTGGAATTTCCGCACAAGGCTACAGTGCGACTGGTAACACCATAACAGTCACTCATAGTGGAAGTGGCGTGGGCGAACTGAACGGGAAAGGCCCTGCACAAATAGGCTTGGTGCCGTTTTTGACCACCGGCGGGCGTGAAATTGTCGGCGTGGCATATCTTGAAACAACTATTACTGCCGTCGTAAAACAATCTGATGGCTCTCAAAGTAAGGAATCTATCACGGTTCCCGTCATGCCGCTAGAAAAATTCACAATGAAAACCACGTCTTCTGATCTAAAATCGGTCTCAATAGTGGATCCGGTGTTCGAGAAAGGGAAAAACGCAGCACTGATCTTTGGGGACACGGGCACAATAATACCGACTGGTTCCTCAGAGTTTACATACCAGGACAATGAGGGAATTAAATCATCCACCGTTACGCCAAAAGGACACCTTAAAGATAATCTCAGCATAATTGCCCACAGTCTCATTGACGAAGTTCTTGTTGGAGAAGAGTTTCCAATTATTGCATATATGCAGGCCGCAATCGAGTCAGATACAGGTGGTACATCGACTGAATCCACCGATGAGGAGGAAGAAGATGGCCGGGAAGGTCCGACCCGATTTGTTTCTGACGCTGTGCTTGTTTTTGGGGCGGATGACATTGTGGAAGTGGAGCCGCAGTCAGTAAAACAAAATCAGCCATATCTGGTATTTGATGCCAAAGCAAAGAAAGTAGGAACAACAACTCTTTCTGGAAGCGTGGGGGATTTTGATGCGAGCATGACTGTCACTAGCAAAACTTCGGATCCAACAGAGATACAGATAACCCACATGGGAACTGCATTATCGGGAACTGAAAGCCTTGCTACGATCCAGCTTCTGGACTCGGCGCAAAACCCAGTATTTGTCAAAGAAGACACGGAGATAAAGCTGGTTGCTGATGGTGATGCAGTAGTTGAGATTCCCGGTTCAGTTATAATTAAAAAAGGAGATTATTTTGCATCATTTAACGTAAAAGCAATCGGAGATGGGGACGCCGAAATATCCGCGCTGGCAGAAAATTTCCCACTGCACAAATTCCAGATCAAAGTGAGTTCGCTGCAGCCGACGTTGAGCCTGGCCGCACCTGATCTGGTGTTTCAAAACAACGACTTTAATGGAGAGCTAAGCATGTCGTTTGGAACACTGAACATACCTCTGAATAATTACAATGTAAACTGGAACGTACAGGGTGCAGAGGTAAAGAGATCCGACTCGGTATTTGATGAAAGCGGCAAAGCGCGAATTCTTCTGTTGGCATCAAATCCTGGATCTGTGAGTATAACTGCTACGGTGACAGGAACCGGACTTTCCTCCGGAGTTGCAACCAAACAGATTACAGTAAACCAGACAGCACAGCCACTGATGGTAGATGCAATCCCCAAAGACACAGGAATCCTCGGAATTTCAGTCGGCGGCATTGATGTAGTATTCCTAATAATCCCAGCTGCGGCAGGTGGCGCAATATTTTTCCTCAAGCGAACAGGGCGACTTGGTGGAGTTCTCGAAAAATTTGAGGGCATCAAAGACAAGATAACGTCAATACGTGACCGTTAGTCCTTTAGTGATTTTTTAATTTCCCAGTACGTATCAGAAATGTAGTGGAGGTTCTCAACGACCACTCCCCTACTAATGGCTTGCATCTCCTTGCTTGAGATTAGTGCCCTTCCGACTGCAAGGAATTTTTTTTGTGACTCTTCTACGATGCAGACGAGCTGTTCTTTTTCAAACTCTGTAAAGTTTTTGATCCCAGGCCTCATGACGTTTGCTCCATTACACATGAACTTTACCGCGCCCATGTCGACTGTGACGCTTGGGAATTTTTTCAATGTCTCAGTGTCTGACAAAAACGGCAAATATGTCTGGCCTATTTTTAATGCAACAAGCCCCTCTCCAATTATTATTGCAGCATTGTTATCGAGTTCATATATTTTCAGATTCTTTATTTTTGGAAGTTCTATCTTCCATTGGCGCGCTATCTCTTTTAGAACGTCAGCAGTATCTGACTTGGAAATCAGGTTTGACTTCAATCCCGTAGTATTTCCTTGCGAATGTCAAGCAGGTCTCTGAGAATCGCACTTGCTGTCTCAGTTCCGCCTGCACCCCTTCCAATAATCGTCTGGGTGCCAGAATGCTCTGATGTAAACGAAATCGCATTCAGGGTTCCATTGACGCAAAGCGGGTCGTCTATTGGTATCTCCCTTGGGCTTACTATGAGCTCTTTGTTACATGACGCGATCAGCTTTATTGCAGCCTTGTTCTTTGCCGCCTTTTTGACGTCTTCGCTAGTGACCTTGCGAATACCCGTCCTTTGTATGTCAGGCATCGTCACCTTTAGGCCCATGATCCAGTTTGCCAAAATCACGAGCTTTGCTGCGGCATCAAAGCCATCAAGGTCAAGTGACTCGTCAGCTTCCACATATCCCTTTGATTTTGCATCCTTTAATGCAAGAGCAAAACTCATTCCCTGTGACATGTTCGTCAAAATGTAGTTGGTCGTCCCATTGAGTATTCCTGCAAAAGAAGTTATTCTTTCTCCCCTAAGACTATTTTTTGCATAATCCAAGATTGGCGTGCCTCCGCCCACCGTCCCAGAAAACTTGAGCAATACGTGATTATACGTCGCAAGCTCCATGAGCGACGGAAATGCAAGAGCAAGAGGCCCCTTGTTGACGGAAATCACATGCATCCCTTTTTTCATGGCCGACATTATGTGTGACATTCCAGGCTCTGCGTCCTTGTAGTTGCTGGCAGTGGTTTCTATGAGGACATCGGCATCAACATTATTGATGATTTCAAGTCCGCTGCGCATTTTTTTTGGTTTGTCATAATATGTGACCGAGCCGTGCTTTTTTTTCACATCGACCAGTCTGTTCAGGTCAAGGCCTGATGGGTCTGTCGTTCCACCCCCTCTGTCAAAGACCCCTACAACTCTTGGCATTACGCCATATTTTGCATAAAGGTCGTCTGATCTTGAGACTAGCAGCTTTGCTAGGCTCTGGGCTACGGTACCGAACCCACAGATAATTAGGCGCAAGTCTTTTCACTCCGTTTTTTCAGAGACATCAAATGACTTGATTAAATATGGATTTATTAATTCTGTTCATTTTTGTCAAGCATCAACGAAATCGAGTTGATGCAATATCTGCTTCCTGTTGGTTTTGGGCCGTCATCAAAGACGTGCCCCAAATGCGCATCGCATTTTGCACACATTACCTCGGTCCGCCTCATCCCGTAATTGTCGTCGGTTTCATACTTGATGTTATTTTCGTGGATCGGCTCAAAGAAGCTAGGCCATCCCGTGCCGGAATCAAACTTTGCACCGGATCTAAACAGCTCGTTTTTGCAACATGTACAGCGGTAAATGCCGTCGTCCTTACAGTATGTGTATTTGCCAGTGAACGGAGGTTCGGTTGCCTTGTTTCGGCAAACCTCGTACTCATCACTACTGAGTGTCTTTTTCCACTCATCATCTGTTTTTGCGATTTTTCCGCTTTCCATACCTCCATCACTCAAAAGTAATATTAGAATATTATTCCGATTTTCTTTTCTTTTCTGCGATTCTTTTTTCAGACTCGAATCTTTCAAGCTCATAGGACTTGAGATCTGCAAACCTGATGACTTCGGAAAGGTTTGGATGTACCTTTTTTATCGCAAGAAACATCCTCTGCGCCACTTGTCTGTAGTCGATATGGCCCTGTGGTATGGTCCTTAATTCGATTAGATGGCACGCCTCGCGCAAATTGAGACTCATGAAAAACGGATAGTTGTATGCAAAATTGATCACGTACTGTGCTTGCAGCGGATATTTTGTCCGCATCGAATCAAAAACTTGTTTTGACTGCTTCATGCAATCTGTGAATTCTTTTTCGATTCCAATACTGTAGATTTCCTTTGGAATCAAAAAGCCGTGGTCTGCTGTGAGCAGCTGTCGCTCAAGCGTCAGAACTCGATGTCTGTGCAGATCTCTGAACATACCAAAGTTTCCAACTATGTCAAACGTGTACTGCGTCATCTCAAATGCGCGGGGAGGCCTCTGCCTTCTGTTTTGTCTGATCTTTGCAAACGAAATGATTATCTGCGATTTTGTTTTTTTGCTCATCTTTTTTACGTTTTTTAGTATGAGGTCGTAGGGAACTTTCTGCTGCTCGTACAAGATGGCAGCAACTATCTTGTTCTGCGCTTTTTGCTCTGACTCGTAGTCGACTAGCTTGACTTGGGGGCCTACCGATCTTGTATGCACTGGATGTCGTTTTGTCAGGCCAAGCGCTGTCTTTTGCAGGGACCTGAGATAGTCCTGCATCACATGCCCGTATTTGTCGTCTGCACGCCTGACAAAAGACTTGATGGTGGTATCAAGCTCGTGCTTGATTTTCTGCGCTACTGTGCGGTCCTCATCAAGGCCTGAACTGAGCAAAATTGTTAGAAGATACTCAAACGCTCTTCCGTTTCCAGAGACGCCGACATTTGTGAGCGTGGATGCGGGAAGTAATCCCCTCAGAATGTCCAGCGCTTTTGCCTTGGTGGTTGCATTGTAAATCATAGTGGCAGACTTGATATCTGCTTCATTTTTTAGATTCGAGAATAGCGCATCAGATCCGGTGTTGGAGTCTCTGAACTTTAGCTTTGCGATTGGTTCGTTTTCTCGCACGTACTTTAGCATCGGCTCAATGTTCTTTGCATATATTTCAAAATCCAAATTGCAGCTATCTATGTACGCATCTGCAAATCGTGATTGCATGATTTCTGGCTCTCGATAAAACTTGAACTCGCCATTTACTTTTTTGTCCCATGCTACATATCTTGAGGATTTTTCAAGATATGACAGGCCAATTCGTCGATCCTCGATTTTTTTTACCGCAATGTTTGATATTCCCTCGATTGCCACCTGCGCAATCCCAAGCTCTGCTACCGAGTCATCCCCGTACTCGATTAGGACCTTGTTGTAGAATTCCTCGCCCCTGTTTTGGTTTGCCAAGAACTCGTCAAGAAAAATCCTTCTCATGCTCTTGTCAGTCCTGCTGTATCTTGACATGAGCGCTCCGCGATCGACTTGTCGTGGAGTGATTATGGCAAACACCGAGTCGTCAGCATTTGAAAAATGCTTCAGCAGTATCTCTTTTTCAGTGCTGGTATATTCTTCGACCAAGACATCAAAAACTTGGACTGGCCCAAGATAAACTATTTTCGTTTGATCTGGATTAGATCTGGCGATGACGACCTGCCCTTTGCCTGCCAGCGAAGGAGAACCTCTTTTAGGGAGTTTGCGTCCTGCTCGTTTTCCGTGTACAGCAGCATCGTTATCCAATGTCCCTTTCCGGCCTTACCGCCAACGGAGTTCATCCAAAAGTCGGATGGCAGGTTTTGTAGTGCCTTGTTGTTTGGATCGCGGCTCAGCTCTATCCATCGTTTTGAGACAAAGTGCAGTATTTGGTCTAAGCCGTCCTTGTCAATCATAGGTATGGGTCTTACTGGAGTGAATTTTAAAATTGCGAATTAGTTTGTTAAATTGTTCTAACCAAAACTAGAAAGCTTGTTAACATTTCGTCGGTTATATAAAACGCTCAAATCTCATCAATGAACAAGGACGAAGTAGAGATTATCGGCAAGCAAGTCAAAGACATGTATGGGACCCAGATGGGCCGAGTCATCGGTACAATAACTGACATCGATGGCTCAATACAGACTGTGGGAATTGATTGCGGTCTTGACGGACTGAGGCAAATCCCATTTGAGCAACTTGTTGTTCAAGGCGAGGTCGTAATCTATATACCAAAATGGAGACTCGACTCACAACGATTCCTAAGAGAAAAAGGACTCACACTAAGGCGACTCAAGGCGTTAATCGACATCGTTTCAGAAAACGACGAAATGAAAGAAGATGCGGAAATTATCCACGAAAAATACAAGTCAAAACTCGCAACACTTGAAGAATCTGAAAGAGAAATCAGCGCAAAACTAGCTGCACGGCTAGAAGAACTCAACGGACAGCTTAAAACAGTCAAGACCTTACTGTTTGACGCCAAAGTCCAATACAAGAGCAACGAAATCTCAGATTCGAAATACGATCTGATAAAGACACACACAGGTGAGATAATAGAGCACATCGACCACGAAAAGGCAGAGATTCTAAATATCCAAAGAAGAGTCGCCGACCTGTCGTTGGAAAACCTCAAGCCCCAAGCCAACCAAAAAGACCAGATCCAGCAGTCAGCAGTATCTTATCTTGTGACCGATACTGCCTCTGGGCAACAGCAAGTCGTGGCACCTCCAAGTGAGCCTTCTCATGAAGAGAAATCTTCAGAACCATCTGATCATGTATCTCAGGTGCAACCAACGTATGCAGACCCTTCCCCTACAGAAGAAAATAAGGAAGAGATACGTACTGCGGTGCCACCACCACAACCACCAACCCCGGCTTTCGTGAAAACCGAAAGTAGACAGGATTGGCATGAAAGCATGGAAGCCACCTAGAGAAGGCACAAATTCCTTTTTTATAAAATTTAAAATTTAGAGTGCCCAACAAAAACCGTGAACACTCAAAGCTATACCATAGGCCTAGGGAACAATGACACAAAAACTCGCCTGGAGGCTAGCGCGGATTTTGTGAAGTTCTGGGAAAAACAGGCACAAAACCTGCACTGGTTTAGAAAGTGGGATAGGGCGCTTGAATGGAACGCCCCATTTGCGCGCTGGTTTGTCGGAGGGAAGATAAACGCCTCGTACAACGCCCTTGATGTGAACCAGAATCGCAAGGAAAAGCCGGCAATACTTTGGGAAGGAGAAAACGGCGAGACAAGGTCCATCACGTACGGCGATCTCTTTTGTCAGGTGCAAAAATTCTCAAACGCGCTAAAGTCGCTTGGCGTAAAAAGGGGGGACAGGGTGACAATCTACCTTCCCATGGTGCCTGAAATAATAACTGCAATTCTTTCTTGTGCAAGAATCGGCGCGATTCACACTGTAATCTTTTCTGGATTCTCGGCAACGTCAATCCGTGACAGACTTGTTGACTCACAATCAAAAATAATAATCACTGCAGACGGGGGGTACCGACGCGGCAGCATAGTACAGCTAAAAGAAACAGTCGACTCTGCAATAGACGGCCTTGACTTTGTCGAGCATGTTATAGTTCTAAAAAGAACAAACTCGCAGATTAACTTTGGCAAAAAAGATCTAAAGTGGGAAGAACTGATAAAAAATACCACAAGTACATGCGAGGCAGAGCCACTGGACAGTGATCACCCACTCTATATTCTTTACACATCTGGTACCACCGGCAAACCAAAGGGGGTTCTACATGACACTGGCGGATATCTGACGCACGTAAGTGCGACGTTTAGGTGGGCATTTGACATCAGGGACTATGATGTCTACTTTTGCACTGCAGATATTGGATGGGTGACAGGCCACAGCTACGTCGCATACGGCCCTCTTATCTGCGGCGCGACACAGGTCATGTATGAGGGAGCGCTAGACTATCCAAGCCCTGCAAGAATCTGGGACATAATCCAGAAATACGGTGTCACAATTTTGTATACTACTCCAACTGCACTGCGAATGTTCATGAAATTTGGTGATACGATTCCAAACTCGCATGATCTATCAAGCTTGAGGCTTTTGGGAACAGTGGGGGAGCCGATTAACCCTGAGGTGTGGAGATGGTATTATGGCGTGATAGGAAAATCCAGATGCCCGATTATAGATACATGGTGGCAGACAGAGACCGGGGCGATGATGATATCGCCGCTGCCAGGCCTTGAAACGATTCCCCTAAAGCCTGGCTCCGGTACACTTGCAATACCTGGGGTGGACATTGCAGTAGTTGACGATGAAGGCAACGAAGTCTTGCCTGGAGCAAAGGGCTCTTTGATAATTCGAAAGCCATGGCCTGGGATGCTCCTGACGCTGTGGGGCGATGATGAAAAATTCAAGTCAGTTTACTGGTCAAAATACCCCAACTCATACTATACTGGCGACTATGCGATAAAGGACCAGGACGGATACTTTTGGCTTTTGGGGCGTGCAGACGACGTCCTAAAAGTTGCAGGACATAGAATTGGCACGGCTGAGCTTGAAAGCAGCCTTGTCTCAAACAAGTCAATCTCAGAGGCCGCAGTCTGTGGGGTTGCCGATGAACTAAAGGGCGAAGTGATAATTGCGTTCTTGGTAGTAAAGCAAGGAATCATGGTAACTGATGATCTGAAAAAACAGGTAACTGACACTGTAAGAAAGCAAATCGGTGCAATCGCAACGCCGCAACAGCTCTACTTTGTCTCAAAACTCCCAAAGACGCGCAGCGGAAAGATAATGAGGAGACTGCTAAAGGCGATCGCCAGCAATGAAAAGATAGGTGATATCAGCACGCTAGAAGACGGTACAGCGGTAAGTGAGATCCAGTCTGCATTTGATGAATTAAAAAGACAGATCGGAAACTAGCGCATCGGCTTTACTTTTTTGGGCTTATCTGGGATTTTATCTTGTCCAGACCTGCTTTGGCGTCGGACTTTGCCTTGTCTATTGCCGCCTTTAGATCTAGCCTAGCCTTTTGTATGGCTGCCTTGGAGTCTGCGTTGATCTTGTCAGTTGGGATGCCCTTTGAGATGGCATTCCTTGCATCGGCGTTTGCCTTTTTGATCGCATCTGTAAAGTCTTTTTGCGCCTTTGTTACTGCCTTTTTGTACGTTTCCGAGACTGAATTGACGTCTGTCTTGGCAGGCTTTTGCGCAAATGCGGTGTTTGCCATGGTGACTGACAACACCAGTAATACGAATAATGACGCTGCAGCTAGCTGAACTTTCACTTCGACTGCATTTCTTTTGATGTCGTTAAAAAATTTTACGCATGAATGCTTTGTTTCAAACCACCGGTTAGGTCAAAAAAGACGATCCAAAAGTTTCAGAATGTGATTTGGTTTACCAAGGGTTCTCAATTTGTAACTCCCCGAATTATTGATTCTTCATTGACTAGATAGTATTGTTTCACCAAATAATTCTAGTCATATTTTGAAATATAAGAAATGAGTTTGTCTACGTAAACCACTGCTCGAGGGTCTGACTCCGCCGGTCTTTTGATTTTTGCAACCTGCTCAGCGAGGACTCGATCCTATCGCGAGAAAAACTCCGCTCCTCTGAGAGATACCTTACTATTTCGGAGTGATTTACCGTGCCGAACCTTAGTTCAGACACATCAGCAACTTTGGGCCTCAAAAAGATCTCCCGTATCTGAGAATAATCAATCTGGGACAATCTCTCTTGGATTTGCGGAATCTCTTCTAGTCTTCCGTGTTCTTTTATCATTTTTAGTGCAGTCTTTGGGCCTATCCTCTCAAATCCGTCTGGGTTAAAGTCAGTCCCGATCAGTATGCCAAGATCCACCATCTGTTCTCTTGTCAGGCCAATCTCTGCAAGGATTTTTTCTAAATGAATGATCTCTGGCTCTATTTCGATGTAGGTATTGCGGTTTGGGATTTTTCGCCTACCTGAATTTGTAAAATTTCTGACGAGCCTTTTTGCACCAAAAAGCAACGAATCATAATCCTGGCTTGCAGACGCATATGCGATTCCTGTCTGTGTCATGTGTGCTGCAGTGGCCTCGCCCTCAGATGGTGCATCTATGTGGGGAATCCCAAACGAGTCTAGCAGGCGTTTTGCGTCGTCTATCATCCCGTCCTGCATGGCAGTCGTCTGCTGCGCGTATTTTCGCATGTTTTCAAAGTTTCCCTCGGTGACTGCCTTCTCGTACTTGATGGTAGCCTCTTTTTTTATCTGCTTTCTACGTTCGATTTCAGCAGCCTTCAAGGACGGCGATTTTCCGTCAAAAACATAGACTGGTTTTATTCCTAGGGAGAGAAAGTTGACATTCCTGTAGAAAAGCCCGCTCAGGTGGCTGGTGACTCTTCCCACGGAATCTGAGAGCATTGTTCCATCGGGGCCTCTAATTATTGACAAAAATTGGTAAATCGTGTTGTACGCGTCGACTGCGATTATCTTACCGGAAAACGATTCAAGGCGCGTCTTTTCTTTGGTTATGAGGCCCTTTAGGTCTAAGCCCATCGATATGATTCAGTCTTGCCTGTTTTTGTATCTAGTGGAATATTGATTTGCTTATAATGGGTGAATGGTTTCAAAAACATTGCCAGGTTAGCCAAGCGGTACGGCGACCGCCTCGAGATCTTCGACAGGGGAGCGGTTGTGCATTCGCACTCAGGGGTTCGAATCCCTTACCTGGCGCCACTTCTTTCTAATGTCTTTGAAACTAAGTTGCGACGCAGAATTTTAAGTTGAAAATTTTACACTTGGTCGGTTTACATTGGCAATCAAAGGACTTTAACCTTGCGGCCACGGTATGTTCAGTACCAATGCAATATGACAGAAGGATATTGGTACTTGTAATAATTGGTGGTGCAATTCTGTCGACATCCTTTTTCCTTGTACAGCAAGCTCATATCGAACAAGTTAGTGACGAGTCTATCACAAAGAACTCGATAGATGCACCGGCGTTGTATCTTGATGAAAAAAATTCAATAAAAATCGGAATCATACACTCACTTTCTGGCACAATGGCTTTGAGCGAAACGCCTGTCGTCGATTCCACAATTTTAGCAATAGATGAAATAAACGCAAGAGGTGGGATTTTGGGAAGAAAAGTAATCCCGATCGTAGCTGATGGGCGCTCTGATTGGGGCACATTCGCAAATGAGGCTGAAAGGCTGATTGTTGAGGAAAAAGTGGACGTGGTTTTTGGCGGTTGGACTTCGGCAAGCCGCAAGACAATGAAGCCCGTTTTTGAAAAATACGACCACTTGCTTTTCTACCCAGTCCAATATGAGGGGCTAGAACAATCGGCAAACATTGTGTATACAGGCGCAGCGCCAAATCAACAGGTTCTCCCCGCAGTTGATTGGGCGTTTGAAAATATAGGAACCAAGTTCTTTCTCGTTGGGTCTGACTATGTGTTCCCTAGAAGCGCCAATGAAATAATCAAATCCAAAATATCCGAGATTGGCGGCGAAGTGGTGGGCGAAGAATACAAACTTCTTGGCGATAAGCAATTTGAGGATGTAGTTAAAAAAATTGTCAAAGCAAAACCCGACGTTATATTAAACACCATAAACGGTGATAGCAATGTCGGGTTCTTCAACGAGCTCCGAAAACAAGGAATAACTCCGGCCTTAATGCCGACAATCTCGTTTAGCATAGCAGAAGACGAGATAAGACATATTGGCGCAGATGCCATGGCTGGCGATTATGCGGCATGGAATTACTTTCAAAGTATAGATTCTAAACAAAATGCCGAGTTTGTTAACAGTTTCAAAAAAAAATACGGTCCAAATAGGGTGACAGATGATCCGATGGAGGCAGGATATGTTGGGGTTTATTTGTACGCCAAGGCAGTAGAAAAGGCTGGCACCACTGACCTATTTGAGGTTAAAAAATCTCTAAGGGGACTAACGTTTTCTGCCCCCAACGGTGTTGTTGGAATAGATCCTGACAATCAACACTTGGCAAAAGTTGTCAGAATAGGCCAGATCATGCCAACCGGGCAATTTAGGATAGTCTCAAGTACGGAAGAACCCATCGCGCCAATACCATACCCAGCATACAAATCAAAAGAAATGTGGAATGAATTTCTTAACAATATGTATTCTGGGTGGGGCCAAAGCTGGTCAAACCCAGGATATGTGTCGGTGGATGAAAAATGATGCCAATATTTTCTAGCTACTCTGCAAAGCTTACTTCACTGCTTCTGATTCTAGGGCTATTTCCAGCAATTGGAATAAGCGGCCTTCTTTACTCCGAAGAAGTTAGGGCTGCTCTGGATTCTCTGGAAATCTCTTTGTTGCTTCAGTCTGAAAACATGTCCGACAGTATTTCTAAATGGCTAACAGAGCGAGAAAACGATGTGATCGACATTGCCTCAAATAAGGTGCTCATATCTAAAACAAATATTCTTACAAATCCCGATGCGACAGACAGAGATGCATATAGGGCCAATTTTGATTTACAAACACATTCTGCAATATTTTTCGAAAATAATCCTTGGTTTCTTGAATATGTGATAAGTGATAAAAACGGCAAAGTTCTTTTTTCGACAAGTATCAGGTCTCCAAAAGAGAATCTATCTGACCAAGATCACTTTAAAGATGCTTTGGCAGGAAGGCTTGGTGTAAGTGACATCTATCAATCACAAGATATCATAAAGAGTGAAAAAGGATTCTATGAGCAGCACACCCCGACAATGTGGATATCATATCCAATAAAGGGGGAAGCTGGGATTAACGGAGTTTTGTCCGCTAGAGTGGACGTTTTCCAAATGCCAAAAACCACTAATCAGAAAACTGACTATGAAAGTCTTGATGTATATTGTGTAAATTCAAACGGTTATTTCATTTCCAAACCAAAATTTCTTGGTTTTAACAATGATGTGGGAAAAAGACCGGAGCTGGAGCTCCTTGTGAAAGCGCCAGCATCTGGGGGCTTTACTAAAATTTTTCAATCAGCCAATAAGAGTGGTTCTGAATTAAATTTGGATGGCTACAGCAATTATGTTGGAAAGACAGTTATTGGCTCGATCGCTCCTATAAAAAAGACTGGTTGGTATGTTGTGGCAGAAATCAATAAAGACGAGGGTTATTTCAAAGTCTTTTCGACCCAGATTCTTCTATTTGATTTTATTTCCTTATCCGTATTGACAATAATTGGCGTTTCGATCTATTTTTCATCAAGACTTATCGAACCAATCAAAAATCTAAAAAAAGCCACGGAGGCAGTGACTATGGGGAACCTCGACATCAAACTAAAGCCAAAGGGCAACGACGAGATTTCTTTTCTCTTCGGTTCATTTAATTTGATGACAGAGTCACTCAAAAACGCAGTCACCAGTATCAAGCTGGCAGAAACCAAATACCGGCAGCTTTATGATAGATCACCAGATCTCTATCGCACTATAAACACATCTGGCATCATACTGGATTGTAATGACGCATATGCGAAATCTCTTGGATATACAAAAGAGGAGATTATAGGTAAATCGATATTTGATCATGTTGATGAAACCAGCCTTGACGAACTCAATGACTCATTTGTCGCTTGGAAAAAAGAAGGACATGTAACTAGTAGACAAATTTGGCTGAAAAGGCGAGATGGGACTGTTTTCCCAGGATTACTTAGTGCAACAAGCCTTTACGATGAAAAAGGACAGTTGACTGGAAGCAACACCACAATCCGGGATATTGCTGATATCTATGCTGCCAGAAAAGAAATCGAAGAGAGCAGAAAGGTGATACAAAAGCAGCTCGAAGATTTAAAGAAAATCGACAAGGCAAAAGATGAGTTCCTAGCAATGATAACACACGAACTCCGAACGCCGCTCGTACCAATAAAGGCGTATGTGGAAATACTCATGTCTGAAGCAATGGGTCCTCTGAACAAGACACAAAGGGAAAAACTTGGAATTATTGCATCCAGTTCAGAATCAATGCTAAATCTTGTCAGGGATCTTCTTGATGCTCAAAAGATAGAGCTTGGACAGCTAAGGCTGGAAAAAAACGCGCACAGTGTTTCCGAAATCATAAAAGGCATAGTGGAGAAAATGAAACCAGATGCAGATAAACACGGAATTTCACTAACTTGCGAGTTACATGGGGATGTCACATGCGTGTGCGACAAATCAAGGGTTGAGCAGGTCTTAATCAACCTCGTCTCAAATAGCTTGGATTTTTCGCCAAAACAAACAGGTAAAATTCAGATAAACCTAAGCCGCGAAGGCGATTATGCAAAAATTGTGGTCAAAGACAATGGGATAGGCATAATCAAGGAAAGCATCGATAAAATTTTTGTCAAGTTCTATCAAGTGGACACGTCGAGCACTAGGGAACACAGCGGTACTGGACTTGGACTGTCAGTCTGTAAGGGAATAGTGGAATCACATGGTGGGAAAATATGGGCATACTCAGAAGGGAGGGACAGAGGCGCAGAAATCCACGTTCTATTACCAATTAACCCACAATGATGGTGCAATGTTGACAGATCTACATAATCATTATGACAACAACACAGAACAATTATCACATCGCACGGTGTAAAGAGACGATGGCAAATCCCATGCTGGCAAAGTGTGCTTACTGCAACGATGAAATTAAACTAGAGCAGAAAACACTAAGACACCAAAACAAGTGGTTCCACGCAAGCTGCTTAAAGTCCGCACTTGACAAGGTGCCAAAAAAACAATCTGCGCACACTATCAAAACAATGACCATTCAAAGCCAGAAAAAGCCGACGATTGTCTTCAAAACCAAAATACTGTTTGAAGACATTCACGCAGAAATGCCGCCTATAAAAAAACACACGTTTACAAAACAACAAATCCTGCTTTCATCATCTCCTGTATTGTTATTAGAAAAAAATCCAAGAGTAGAGCCAAAAGCCGAACCAAAACAGGCCGAGCAAATTGTGGCGCCAAAAGACGAACCAAAGCCAATAGAAGAACCTGAGGCTCCAAAGAAAACAAAAAAGGTAAAGCCTGACCCAGTCCTGATCATCCTCGCAATAGGTGTTTTTGCGGTGATGACTTACATGGCATACGCATTGCTTTCGTCAATTAGCATAATTGCAATAGCTGTGGCAGCTGCAATGGCATTATATCATCTGTCGTCAAGAAAAGCCCCCCAATCGCAATATGCATACAAAACAAAATCCGCATCGGTTTATTCGGTATCTGTTCTGATACTGCCTTTTGTTTTTGGGGCAATAATGGCGTTTGACGGATATCTTTCGATTCTGACGGTGACCCAGGCAATATTTCTCTGGTCGTTAACCCTGTCATTTTGGCAGACGTTACTCTTTGTTCCACTTGCGATACGGAGCATCACGCGTGAATCGCAACTGCCCTACCCTCAAGTCTATCCGCGAATCAGCATAATCGTTCCAGCATACAACGAAGAAAAGGTAATTCGAACAACGATGGAATCTCTTCTTGCAACGGACTATCCTGACAAGGAGATAATTATAGTCGATGATGGGAGCAAAGATAGAACGCTAGACATTGCAATGCAATACAGCGACAAGGTCAAAGTTGTCCACAAAGAAAATGGAGGAAAGGCATCTGCGCTAAACCAAGGAATGCTGTATGTAACTGGCGAGATTGTCACTATAGTTGATGCAGATACAATAATCGGACACTCTTCTCTAAAACACATTGCGAGGGGAATGGCACAAGAAAACGTGGTGGCAGTCGCAGGAAACATCAAGATACGCAACAAGGTAAATTGGCTAACGTGGTGCCAGGCATTAGAATACCTGTCGGGAATTCAAATCATGAGGCGGGGGCTGGACTATTTTGGGGCAATAACGATAGTCCCAGGCGCCCTAGGGGCGTATAGAAAAAAGAACCTTGAGGAGGCCGGCTTGCATGACAAGGCAACGCTTGTCGAAGATTTCGACGCGACACTCAAAGTTCTCCGTTCTGGAATGGTGGTAAGTGGGAGCAATTCCGCAATTTCATACACGCAAGCGCCGCAAAAGCTGGTCGATTTTTACAAGCAAAGAAAAAGATGGTACCGCGGAAATCTCCAAGTGCTAAAACGGCATCGTGACATTTTGCTAAACCCGAGGTTCGGATACCTTCACAGACTTTCCTATCCTCTGATGGCAATACACATGCTGGTAGTGCCAGTGGCAAGCCTGATGCTGTGGGGGTTTGCTGCGTACCAGATAATACTAGGTAACTATTCGTTTGTGGCCTTTGTCCTGTTAATGTTCATAATAATGCAGTTCTTGCTGTCTGCAATGGCAATACGGATGGACAGAGACGACAAAAAAATGCTATTTTTTTCCATATTCATGGTGCTTGGATACAAACAGATAGTGGACTTTCTAAGCGTCAAGGCAATAATTGAAGAGGCACTTGGCAGAAAAGCAATATGGACTAGTGCGCAGAGGTTAAAGCAATGATTGTTCATAGGCTTTGTTTGGGATTTTTACTGGCAGCTTGTTTTGTGGCCTCATCTGTATTTGCACAAGAAAGCACGGGCTCTCTAGAAGTGTTCATCAAGACTGCAAACAACGACCGTATCTCGCCAGAATCAATAACAGTCAAAATCTTCAAAGATCTGGAGACCGTACCTCTGAAGGTAATCGCCCCGCTTGAAAGCAACCCCGTTGCCATCTCGTCGCTCCCACTTGATCACAGGTACAAAGTCGAAGTCTACATGAATAACCTGTTTGCTGACGTTGGGTTCATCGACATCAAAAAACCAAGCGAACGCATTGAAATGACAATCAAGAACCCAGGCGGCATGCGTCTAAACATATTCTACAAAGACGGGGAGACACCGCTTGCAAACGCGATGGTGTGGATCAAATCACAAGACGGCAAGTCATGGTCTTATTCTGATACGGACAAAAACGGGCAGACGATTCGAGCGTGGCTGTATCCGACCACAAAAGAAGGCTACTACTATTATGCTGACATATCACTTGGGCAAAATCTTCTCTATACGCATTCTCCAATAAAGCTAGAGGCCGGCGTTGCGCAAGAATTCAAAGTAGTGACAAAATGGCCAACAATAATCGATAAGATGATCACAGTCGAGGTATACAATACCACTACGAACAAGGTGACACTGCAGGATGGTACGTTTGTAGCACAACTATACGACATAAAAAAGAACATGGTCGCAGAGTCACAGGTGACTGACAAGGGTCTTGCGCAATTTACAAATCTCAAGGTAAACAATTATGCATTATACGTAAAGGAAAAAGACACAGCTGGGCAGCTAAAAACTGTTGCAGGGAAAAAGGTCACAATACTAGAGTCTACGGATAAAATCAAAATCTACTTGCACAACCCAGAACTAAACGATGACCACCTCAACTGCAACTGTGTTGCATTCAGGCTAGATGATATACAGGACTATTATCTCTCGCCTGCACAGCAAGCGGTGATCTCAACATTCAGGGACAAAAACGCACCTCTGACAGTAGGTGTGATTGGGGGTGTCGTTGGCACTGAACAAAAACTGGTATCTGCAATAAAAGCCGGCTTGGCCAACGACCAAATCGAAATCGCAAATCACAGCTGGCGGCACAACATATACACAAAAATGACAAAAGCAGACCAGGACGCTGACATAAAGAAGACCAACGAGAAAATCCTTGAGGTATTTGGCGTCACACCGAAAACGTTCATACCGCCGGAGAATCTGTTCAACAACGACACCATTTCAGTATTAAAGGAAAACGGCTTTACGCACACGAGTCATGGAGAAATCGGGACAGTTGACATTCCCCCAAAGTTCGTAAAGTCTAGCTTTTACCAGTTTCCAATGTTTGCATACACTGCAAAACTGAACCCGACCACGGGCTTTTGGCAGCATGAAACAAATGAACAAATCCTTGAAAAAGTAAACGACAGTATCTTCAATTATGGATATGCCGTCGTGATGATGCATCCGTCCGAGTTCTCGCTTTACGAAAACGGTGCTTATGCAAACAAGGTAAACACAACAAAATTAGGAGAGCTCAACTCACTCATCGACAAGATCCGTGGAGAAAATCTCCAAATACTCACAATCGGTTCAATTCAAGATTACAATGTTCCAAAGGTCGAAAAACCGGTCGAAACAAAACAGCAAGACGAAAACTGTAACTGCATTGCTTTCAGACTTGACAATGTACAGGACTTTTGGCTAAACAGTGTACAGAATACTGTGATTGAAACATTTGATGAAAACAATACTCCGCTGACAATAGCAGTAATTGGCAAGTTCGTAGGGGATGACCAAAAGACTATAAATCCAATAAAGCAAAAACTAAAAGAAAATCCGGCTAACGTGAGAATTGCAAACCGGGGATGGGAATACATAGACCATATGGGATTTAGCAAGGAAAAACAGGCACTGAGCATCAAGCAAACCAACGACAAAATAATCAAGGCTTTTGGCGTAAGGGCGCATGTCTTTGCACCACCATATGACTCGTTTAACCAGGACACGGTGGATGCAGCATCACAAAACAAAATTCTCTATTTTAGCTCAAATGTGGCAAGAATAAACCCGTCAATTTCATTTGGCTCCCTAAAATCTATCCCAAGCACGGATTCGTTTGCGAATCTGCTTGACGACGATCCATTCCTGAGCGGAACAATTCGACAAAAAGCGATGCAAAAAATCAGCTCAAGTATACAGCATAATGGATTTGCGCTTATAAGCCTCCAGCCGTCTGACTTTGCGGTAAAACGCGACGGATTCAAAGACGAGCTCGACGCAGACAAACTAGGCCTGTTGAAATCAATAATTAGAGATGCAAAATCGGCTGGGATAAATACGGTTTTACTTGAGAGAGTTCCGGCGCTGCTTGAAGAAAGTGCAATCGTGATCCCTGATTGGGTAAAAGACAACGCCGGTCGGTGGGCCGAAGGAACGATAGGTGATTCTGATTTTACAAAAGGGCTGAAATACCTAATCGAACAAGAGATAATCAAAATCCCGCAAACAGAACAAGGCGTTGGAACAGATAAGAATGTGCCAAAATGGATAAAGGCAAACGCCGGTTGGTGGGCGGATGGCAAAATAGGGAACTCTGAGTTTGTAAAAGGAATCCAGTACCTAATGCAAAATGGAATAATCGTAGTCTAGCTTGGAAACGATGACCCTGGGCCTACAATGTCTTCTGGCTTTACATCTTGATCCCATTTACCACGTATCCCTTTGACTAGAAAGAATACCCCCACGCCAATTAGCACAAACACGAGTGCAAAAAATGCAGCCTTGGTGTTTGCTGCCGTATCACAGTCTATCTGTACTTGATTCTCACTCTCAAACTCATGACAGTCACCAAACTCTCGTTCCTGTATTGATAGGTTGTAGTACTGCTGGCCAAGCACACCAAAAACCAAAAACCCAACAAAAATGAACACGATGCCGAGCATCGTGAACCTGGTGTCGCTCACAGATTAAGTGGTGCGAGGTAGCTTATGATGGTTTATCTAGCCTCGCCTTGAGGTTTCTCAAAGAAATCCTGTAAAATGAATCAATGGACTCTAATAACTCCTCAAATTTTTTTCTATCTTGACTGTCGCTTATCAAAAACGCAGTCCATCTAACCTGGCTCGTTTTACCCTTTGGTAAAACGGAGATTGTTGCATGGTATCCATCCAATGGCAAGCCATGCGTGGCAATGTATGAAATGTATTGTTTGTCTTTCCACCCTACGGCATATTCTATAACGTCACTTCCATCAGAAAACGATATTTTTCTTGCAGCGCCAAGACCACGCCTTGTTTTTGAAAGAATCTGGGTTTTTCGTACGCCTTCAACCCATCCATCAAGTCCTGTAAAATTGCCGATTATCTCCCAAACGTTAATTGGTTCTTTTTGAATTGCAACTGATTGTGTTATCGTAGCGCAGTACCTGTCTTGGTTTGCGTTTGCAATTATGACATGTGCCACAAGTTGATGAACAGGCATCAATTTTTTAAATTTTAGGAGCCATTTGCGTCTGGAAGCACGCCATGATACCCGATAAGTTTAGAGAACCAGTTCTGATAATGAAGACTGGGCATGGTTTTTGGATGGAGCAAAAAAAATCAGGAAAACACCGAGCCGCCGGCGCAATCAGGACAAGAACTCAAAATGTCGGAAATAAGCCAGGTCTTGGCAAAACACAAGGAAGCGAGGCAGAAAAAGATCCTAGAACAGACAAGGTCTATTTTTGAAGAAATCAAAAAGGAGCTAAACACAATTTACGACATAATCTCACAACTAAAAGACGACAGTCTGAAAATAGATGACATTGACAAAACACTCCAGGTTCTAGTTGCTAGAAGCAAAGCTGAGGTGATAGAAGTAATATCAAAAGAGTCGCAAAAGCAACTTCCTCAAGTGAAAAATTACGATGATGTTGTAAGAACTGCAGAAATTGCGTCTCACACGCTTAAAAAAATCGGCGACGTGTTAGGAAAGCACAGCAGGGTCATACATGTCTTTGCAAAAAAATACGCCCAAGACATAAAAACACACCTTGGGCTGGTGACAAAAAACTACAACATGATATCAAACATGATAGGACAGATCTCATCTCTTGAGGCATCGTCGGCAACAATTCGTGACAAGGCTGCAAAAATAGTAAGCACATCTCAGAACATTGTTGATTGTACCAGACATATTGCAAAACTCAAAGAATCGTACGGCGACGCTGAGGTTGTGGTAAGCATGACGCAACAACAGATATCAAACGTTTTCTCATCACCGACATTTGCAAAATTTCTAGAGTGCCAAGAAAAAATAAAACAAGTCGAGGCCAAAGAAGACAAACTAAACAAGGAAATAGACAACGAGTTTTCAAAAATATCAAGACCTCTTGGCAAGTATGTCTATGTCACTTCGCTTGAAAAACCACTCAAAGCGTTGCTAGAAAGGCTCGTCGAGAACCCATCAGGGGCAATTCTTGAAAACAAAACATCCATTGTTACCATTCTAGAATCATGCATGAAAGGAATACTGTCTGGGGCAGTATCCGTAAAAGAAACAGACAAATCAGTCGATCAGATAGCGTACATTCTGTCCGTTCTTGACGGTTTTATCGCGCAAAAAAATGATCTTCAGGCACAACTCCAGGATCTAAAAAAAGTGCTAGAGACATTCGACATACGCCAGATTGAAACACTTGAGACGCGTCTGGCAAAAGCAAAATCTGACAAGGATGATGCCAAGATAAAAATTGCAAACCTAGAGTCTGAGCTACGGCAACAAACAGAACAAAAACGAAATCTCTTCGAAGATCTGGAACGTTCGCTAGAACAAATCCTAGGTACAAAATACAAGGTACTGGAGTGATATGCGTGGAGCGCAGGGTGGTACTAAAAAATGACGTGCGTGATGGAATTCTTACATACTGCAAGATCAAGCATCCGTCAGAAGGAATACTTGTACTAAAAGGCAAATCAAAAAAGGGAATAATCACAGTTGATGGATTGGTCATCCCGCCGTTTTCGTACAGTGATCAAACGTTTGCAGGATTCCCGCAGTCATTCCTGCCGCTTGACTTTTCATATGTTGGCATAGCGCATTCACATCCAAGCGGTTCGGCGGAGCCATCGGTAACTGACCTGCACAATTTCTTCGGCCTAGTCTCAATAATAGTAAAATCCCCATATGAAAATGAAGACATTTTTGCATGGGATAGTCAAGGCAAGCAGCTTGAATTAATCTTTGAATCTGAAGAGCAAGAAAAAAGCTGACAAAACTTTATTAGGCTTTTAAAGGCAATGAATATGTTGTACAGCTACAGAAATTATCTGATATTCTTGTTTGCTTCATTGGCAGTAAGTATTGGGTTGCAAATGGTTCTTCCGTTCCCATATGGGTTAGCAGCCGCGCTTGCAATCTTTATCATGCTGCCCCTTTTCATACGACGCAGGTACATGAGCAAAATGCGCGGTTATGGGGAGTCTGGTAGGGGTGGTGGGTTCTTTGGTGGATTCAACTCTGAAGGTGGTGGGGCAGTCAAATATGTCTGCCTTACATGCAATCACAGATTCAAGGGTGCAGCATGCCCACGATGCGGCTCAAAAATGAAGCGCGCCGATTTTTAGGTCATGTCACTTGAAAAGCTGCGCCAGCAGGCGATATACCAAAACTCGATAGACACATGGATAGCGATTTGCGAGGAAAAGCACACCGACTGGTACGAAATCGAGAGGTATAAAAAATTCATAGATCATCTACTCAAAAACGGTATAAGCCTAAAAAAATTCCCACTTTGCATCAAGGAGACTGGCGGGATGTACGAGCGTGGAAAGGACAAGACCAAGTTCGCAGAATCACTGGCGCAACTAACAGACCCAAACGCGGCAGCATATACAATAAAGCTAAACGATCAGACACTAAAAATAATAAGAGAATTCCAACCAGCAAACTAGCGCCTTAGTTTTGGGTTGGCTATTGCTTCAAGCGAGTTTCCAATAAACACAAACGCAAGACCTGTGATTGCGATCATTATCCCAGGGGGCATTATCCACCACCATAGTCCGCGTGCAGCTGCCCCATGCGCCTGCGCATCGTGTAGTATTTGGCCCCATGTTGGAAATGTTGGGTCTCCAAGGCCTAGGAAGCTGAGCCCTGCCTCTGTGGTAATTGCCGCTGGGACAGATATTGCGATGCTTGCCAGCGCATATGGCATTATCTGGGGGAATATGTGCCTGAAGATTATCTTTGAGTCTTTTTGGCCCATGGTCTTTGCCGCATCGACAAACTGCCTTGTCTTTATTTGCAATGCTAGGCTTCTCGAAACCTTGGCTATGCCGACCCATCCAAAAATCATCAAAAACCCAATCAATAGAAATATGCTGTTTGACGTGGTAACTGACAAAATTATCAAAAACGGCAGTGCTGGCAGCGCATAGATCACGTCGTTAAATCGCATCATGGAATCGTCAGTCTTTCCTCCCTTGTAGCCAGCATACACGCCAAATACGAGTCCTGCCACTACGGAGCCAACTGCGACAACAATGCCGATAAAAAGTGCGACAGGCGTGCCCCACAACAAACCTATTGTGAGATCTCGTCTCAACTCGTCAGTGCCGACAAGACCAAACACCTTGCCTCCAAGAATAAACTTGGAATCTGAAAACGTATTCTTAGAATCTACGCTTGACATCTTTACAAAAAAGACATACTTGCCTTTCAGGACCTCGTTGTTGGCCGATTTTGAAAAGATGATCTCCCTTACGGCGAGTCCGTCAGTTTTGTATGAAAACTTGGATGACTGAAGGGCCAAGCCTTTCCTTATGGCGTCATTTGCGGAAAAAATCTTGTCAGAATGTGCCGTGTGTTGTGCGGAATATGGAAGCGACGATGAAGCCAGCTGCAGAACAATTCCGTCAGGCCTCAGCACGCTTAGCTGCAGTAGGGGCGCTCCTTCATATTCTGCAGTGTACTGGAGGATAAAGTCGTTTGGAAAATAATCATAATTGTAATCCGTCTCGAATCTCTTGACTGTAACAAATATCGCGTTGCCTTCCTGCAGAACCGTCTGTGACGTGTCAAGTATCTGGTGTTCGGGCATCTTTTTTTCAGAAAAAAAGTTAACCCAGCTTGGAAGAGCAGACTTGGGGTATGCAGTCCAACTCGCAGGATTGTTCCACTGCTTGTATGTGTCGACTGGGACGAATGCTGCGGTAAGTATAGATACTGAAATGAGACAAAGCAGTATCCCGATTCCGACAAGACCGATTTTTTTTGAGATAAATCCAGCCTTAATTTCTGCATAGTTTGCCATGTCAGACAGTTCTGATCCTCGGGTCTAGGTACCCGTATAACAAATCCGAAACAAAGATGCTAAGAAGGAAAAACACAGTCAGCACATAGGTTGCGCCTATTATCACTGGAAGGTCCATGACGTTTATTGCCTCAAAGTAGAGCCTGCCCATGCCAGGCCAGTCAAATACGGCCTCTGTAATTATCGCACCTCCCAGAGAGCCTGACAAGCTTAGTGCAAGGATCGTAATTATCGGGGGTGCAGCATTTTGCAATGCACTGCCAAAAATTATTCTGCTCTGCTTTATGCCGATCGCCCTTTTTGCGAAAATAAAATCCTCCTGAAGTATTCCTATCATAAAATTCCGGACAAGGTATGCCCACATGCCAAACCCTATCAAGACAATTGTGATTAGCGGAAGTGTCATGTGGTATAGCAACGCAGGAATGTATCCTGGGTCGTCTGGTTCTAAAACCGGTGTCGCCCTCGCAGGAAATATGTTGTACGAAAACGCGAATGTAAATATCATGAGGAGGCCGACCCACCACACTGGAAAACTGCTGCTAATCACTGCAAACGATGACGTCATCTTGTCTGTCTTGGAATCTGTCTTGCTCCCGGCAATAGCGCCGACAAATATCCCGATTATCGAAATTATGATGGTGGCAGTGGTGAACAGAAGAATCGTCTTTGGCAATTTCTCCAAAATGATGTCGCTTACGGCAGTTGAACCAGAATCGCTAGTCAGAAACGTGGCATGGCCAAAGTCTAAAATCAATATCTTGTACATGGAAAGTCCGATCCTGTTTGGCGAATACCATGGGGTATCGAGCCCAAGGTTCTTGACTCTTTGCTCGATTTGATCTGCGATATAGGAGTCCAGTTCCTTAGTGCTGTGGAATCCTGCCACGAGATCCTTGTTCTGCACTATTTCCGATCTAACTTGAATTGCTACGCCTTTTGTCATTATCGTGTCCATGTTGGAGCCAACGAGGAGAATTGTAAGGAAAAGCGTTGCCATCAGAACCCCAAATAATATGATGCCACGGCTTGCAAAATACCGCTTTAGGCCCATCGATTCGATTGGTAAAATTGACTTAAAATCTTATTCTAAAAAATTCGAAATCAGTCTCACACAAAAAGGCAACTTTGGTCGAATGCCAGTCCTTGAACTCGACAGATGACGCTTACCATGATGTTAATTGCGAAATAAGATAATTCCCAGCAGGTCGGTTCTAGTATGATGTCTTTGTTTATTCAAGTCGGTAACGGATTGGAACACGTCCTCGATGGGATGGCATGGGTTGATGTCGGGGGATGTGTACATCGCAATTTCAGTGCTAGTCCGATTCCTGCGGAAATCATCGATTTCTATTTGACAGTTTGGATTATATTTTCCACGGAAATTGATCGGTTTTATCAGTTCCAATTTGGAATTGGATTAAATTTACTTGAGGTATTTGTTGAGCTTAAGGCCGCTTACTTTCTTGCTGTTGATTTTTGAATCCTGCTTCTTTTTTATTTTGGAATGATTATCGGTGTTGTTATGATCGCCTATTTTTATCAGATCTTCTTTTGTAGTTGAAAGCTTTTCCAAATATGCCTTTCTTGCATCTTGCAGAGTTCCTCCGTTGTCAAGTACTGACTTCATGGCATACTGCGCCTCTTCATAGATCATCTTGGTATAGTTCATCTGGTGTGAGATGGCGCCCTTGATCCGTGGATCTAGTTTTGATAGATATCGTTCATAATCATCACCGGTATAGATGCCAGATCCTACAGGTCGTTCTTTTAGTGCAAGATCAAGTCTCTGTTTTGCGGCCCCTCGTTTTTCCTCAATTGCAAAACTCTTGGCTTCAATATGTTCTTGCTTTTGCTGCCTTTTGTTCTGGTCCTCTATGAATTTTTGATAGTTCTTTAGCTTTAATGCAGCGTATGGATCCCCAGTAATGTCAACGTCAGTCTTGTTTTTCATTGGCTGTGTATGGTAGTAAAGATCGCCAAACGTGGACTGTTTTTCGCCTACCCTTAGGATAGTAGTTGAGAACCCTTTCAAATCGTTTACCTTGGCTGAAATGCTCACTGAGAAAGCGCCAGGAATGTGCTGCTCTCCAAATTCGTATCTGTATTTACCTTGCTCATCTGTGACAGTCGATGCCACATTTCCGGCAAATCTGATTTTTACATCCGCACCTGCTACCGGCTTTGATGCATGGTTGAGGACAGTGCCAAAAATTACCGGCTTTTCGTTAATGGCGATTCTTGGCTGCTCAAACTCGGCCTTTACGACAAAGTCCCACAACATGGCTGCAAAAGCAACCGGGATAATGCTACCTAGGAGTGTGCCTGCCAACAAAACACCAATTATGGCTCTATGGTACAATGATGGTGTTTTTGGTTTTTTCTGTTAACCAAGCAGATCAAATTCAAAATAGCTCCAAATCAGTTATTTTTGAGTAGAACCCCAACTATTGCAAGATCACTTCTGTCTAAAAACACTAGTTGGTCTGATCGATTTTGATGGTTTATGATCGATTTAACATTTGATGGGAGAAAAGCTCCTAGACTAAAAATTGATCTAAAAATTATCCCCAATCGAGCGAAAGCTTTTAATCGCCGTGATTTTTACGATTAAAATATTGCAACTAAAATTCTATACTGTCTTACTAACTTTACTAGTTTTGAGCACCGTTCCAGCCCAGGTAATGGGCCAAGTTAACACCACTACGGCACACACTGTTAATGTTGTAAAATCCGGCGACTTTGTCACCCTTTCAGGCGAGGGTGTAGATCCTGATGATGACACACTAAAAGTCTCTTGGAAACAGATTGGGGGCGAAGACGTTGAACTGATGCCTTCAGCAAACGTTCCAGAGCCGACTTTCAAGGCACCAGAAGTTGTAAATGGCAAAGTCAAGATTCTGACATTTGAATTAACCGTAACAGATCCATACGGCGGCTCTGATATAGACACTATCAAAATTACAGTAATGCCAAGAAACCAACCACCAACGGCCGATGCAGGCCCAGATCAAACCGTAGAAAAAGGCGACGCCGTAACCTTGCAAGGTGATGGTTCTGACCCAGACGGAGACTCGCTGACTTATCACTGGTCGCAAATTGACGGCCCAATTGTAACACTAGATGATCCAAATTCTCAAAGTCCGAGTTTTAGTACTGATGAAATGTCCAGAAACACCGGCACCATGAGATTCCAACTCACAGTCGGCGACGGCTTTGGTGGAATTGCAAGAGACAGCGTGACTATCAAAGTCACTGCAGGCAAACCTTCGCTGATTTCGGCAAAAGCAGGACCTGATCAACTAGTAGACGAGGGTGACCAAGTTCAGCTAGAGGGAGTCTGCACTGACAAACTCGACAGAGAAATGTCATACATGTGGACACAAACTATCGGACCGTTCTCCGAACTTTCATCAAATGCAGACCCTGACCCGACATTTACTGCACCGGAAATTCCAAACGGACCAATTGTTCCAATGGCATTTAGATTTACATGCGCAGCTGAGGGCGGAGGAAGCGCAACTGATATCGTAATTGTTAGAGTTAGACCAATAAACGATGACCCACTTGCAGATGCAGGTCCAGACAAGAACACATTATCATTCAGATATGTGTACTTGGCAGGCTCTGGCACTGATTCTGATGGTGACAAGCTAAAGTACACTTGGACACAAACTGGCGGCGAAGATGTTGCCCTGATTTATCCAAACAAGGCTGAGGCAAGAATCATGGCACCTGAAGTGACAGGTGGCGCATCAATGGACTTGGAATTTGAATTAACAGTCACTGACCCATATGGAGGCGAAGACTCTGATACCATGAAAGTCACAGTTTATTCTAATAATGTTAGAGCATCAGCGGATGCGGGCTCTGACCAAGTTGTTGACGAACAAACCCAGGTGACCTTGTCTGGCACGGGCGAAGATGCTGACAGCGAGGAAATTACATTTGAATGGAGGCAGATCGGCGGCGAAAAAGTAGAACTATCTGCAACCGACGAGCCAGAACCAACGTTTACCGCACCAGTAGTGCAAAATGGAAAAGTGAAGGTACTAGTCTTTGAGCTCAGAGTGGCAGATGAAAACGGCAACCCATCAAAAGACCTCACCAAGGTAACAGTATTGCCAGTCAACGGCCTTCCAGTCGTTGATGCTGGAGATGACCAAAAAGTTGACGTCGGCGCAACAGTATCGCTTAGCGGTTCTGCATCCGACGAAGATGATGATCCATTGACATATCTGTGGAGCCAGACTGAAGGACCATCGGTAGACCTGTCTAGCACAACTGACTTGGAAACAGGCTTCATCGCACCAAAGGTAGCAGTTGACACGCCGATAACATTCCAGTTGATTGCTAACGACGGCCAAGCAGACAGCGAGCCAGACAGCGTCACAATAACTGTAGCTGGCGAAATCACAAAGCAACTGACTGCATATGCTGGAAAGGACAAGACTGTCCCAGAACTATCTACAGTCACCCTCTTTGGATCTGGCAAAGACCCACTGAAGCAAAAGATCAACTATGACTGGAGACAGATATCCGGTGAACAGGTAACCCTGTCCTCGACAAGCCTGCCAAAACCATCGTTTGAAGCCCCAGAGGTAGAAAATGGAGCTACAAAGACACTGGTCTTTGAACTGACCGTAAGTGATGACACTGGCAGAAGTGCAAAGGACACAATTACAGTCACTGTCACACCAATAAATGGTGACCCGACAGCAATTGCCAAAGTAAAAAGTGTTAGAGAAGCAATCTAATTTTCTGACGTTTATTTCCAAAGTATATCTTATAAGTACAGCATTCTGCATTAACATTGAATTTTGGATTTAGAAAAATTCCGGGACGATGTATACGATATCACCAACCGGCTCACACCACAATTGCAAAAAGATGACGTTCCAAAACTGAATTACGTGCGCCAGCGCCTAATCGACTTGTACCAGCAAAACCTTGTAAAGATAAACCACTCAGTGTTGGAGCTCATTTGCGCTGCAAACTTGGTGGCAAAAGGATACACAGTTGATGTCGAAAAACAGCTGGCAAACTCGCTTGTCTGCGATGTTTATGCAAAAAAAGGTGACTCCGTTATCATAATTGAAATAGAGACTGGATTTACGCCACCTGAACATGCGTTGGACACGATTAGCTACTATGTATCACGAATAGTGAGCAAGATTTCAAGGTACAGTAAATACTGCAACGAGTTTTCGCTTGCGACGCCAATAATTGGAATACTGCCAATACACAAATTGTTTCTTAACCCGCCAACGCTCCGGCCAGAAAGCGAAATCAGAAAAATAAAAACAGCGTGTGATGTGTTCTACAAAAACCCGCCGATAGAACATGACGACATTCTCAACGCACGACTAAACTCGATATATCTGATCAACATCGATAAGGGGCTCGCAAAGGAAATTGATCCAGTATCATACTGCAAGATGACCACGTCGATCTTGGAAAAAAGCGAGGTTGATTTCTGACACAGTGCTAAAATATGGCTATTGTGTAAAGAATGATGCAATGATCTGCGGAAATTGCGAAAAACATAAGCATTTTGAATGCATTGACTGCCAAAATGATCACAAGACTGAGCTATGCAGCTGTGACTGTCACATAAACGGCGAAATGCACAAGCACTAGGTCAGAAATCCGTTCCCCAGTCCGTCTTTAGCTTTTTCTCAATATTGTCTGCCATGACGTCCAATTCATGGGTGTCGCCAAAACTCTGATACGTCAGTTTTTCAAGCGTCTTTATCACGCTTTTCGCAGTACGGTATTGTGGAATCGACGGTTCGTTGAGTTCGCCGTACAGTCCTATTCCGTGCAAACCATTTGTCATGGCGTAGCCCAGTATTAACCCGTTGAATCCTGTTATGACTGATTTTGACGGCGTCATACTTACGCCGAGCTTTTCAAGCTGGATGGATATCTCAGGTGACGTCGTTGTGACAAATGTGCGAGGCTCACCAAGAACTGCATTCTCTGTATGAAATCCTCCTAGTGTGTAGATGAATTTGGAGCCGTATTTTTTTGCAGTGTCAATTACGTCCTTGCAAAGCGTATGTAACTCCCCGTCTGTCTTTGGCTGCCCGTAGCCTCCACCAAAAATTATGAGATTCTTTGTATTACGATACTCCCAAGACTCCTTTGGAATTTCAATGTGCCCGCCCTTGTCAAGGACGTAAGAAATGTCCGTGGACTCGGCAGCCCTAAACGGGGCAGTTTTTTTTGATTTGTTTATGAAGTCAATTACGATGTTGCCTACGTTGCCCATGTCCTGTAGTGCAGCAATGATCAGCGGCTTTTCAACGGCGGGATCGCATATCTGCGTGAATTTCACAGTCTTGGCTGTGTCGCTAAACGATTAAAACTTTAGTAAGGATTTGCGT
>Ga0187894_10000831_pt1 | contig 41523 bp, 38 predicted proteins | sample GBC1701081metaG_FD_136650 | JGI IMG/M metagenome (GOLD analysis project Ga0187894, IMG submission 136650) | White microbial mat communities from a lava cave in the Kipuka Kanohina Cave System on the Island of Hawaii, USA - GBC170108-1 metaG ... | reverse complement strand
GATGATGTGCCGAGAGAAGCGAGCTCGCGATGCAGTTGTTCGGCCTGCGCACCGCGCGCCCTCAGAAACGAGATCCAGTCGGCGAACTTCGCGGCGGCGGAAGACTCTTCGCCTGGCGCCGTCAGCCAGAAACAGCGCGCCAATGTCTTTCCTATGCCTGTGGCCTGCAGCAATGCCACGGCCATGTGGTCGCGGCCCACCAAGAGCAGCAGATTGGGAAAAAGCCAGAAGAGCCTGAGATCGCCCGCTGCGATCGTGCTGTAGGTCTGAGACATCTGCCCGGCAGGATCATGTCGATCTTCTGGATTCGCGGCGATCGCCGTGAGGGTGCTTCCGGCCATTTTCCAATTGCAGTCGAAATCGAGCCACTGCTTGCCCGAGAGCTCGAGCGGCAGCGCGCGATCCGCGTCCAGCCTCTCCGGCAGATCGCCGAGATAGGCCTCAAGCGTTTCGCATTCCGGATCGAGATTGACGAAGATGAAAGGACCCCAGGTCCTGCATTTGATGGCGGCGAGGCGTTCCGGCGTGAGGCCGACGAATTTGTACATGACATCGGTATTCTCGCCATTCTCATCGCCCGGCATCACATCGGCGTCGCGCGTGTAGTTGCAGGAGGTGATGGAACACTTCGTCTGCCGGCCGGACCTGCACTGCTCAGGCACGAAGCGGCAACCGCCATGCTGGTGACGGTTCATGCGCGCCAGGACGCTGCCGTCGGCCTGGCGTTGCACATGGATCCCATGCATGCCGAGCGTCAGCGGCAGGAGATCGCCGGCGCGGGGGATTTGCTGAAGCAGGCCGATCACCGCCCAGCTTCGCGTCCACAGCTTCTCGTTCTCCAACTCGCGGAAAGCCTGCGAGCGGTAGGCGACCGGCGGCAGTGTGGTGGCGAGGCCGAACGGTCGGCAGGCTGCGTCATAGACTGACGCATCGCTGAGATTCATGCCCTCGTCGAAATAGCCGAGCTCGGGATTTCGCAAATCTGCTTGCAACGACATGAAGGGGACTCCGGACCCGATCGGGAAACTGCCGCCCCGCCGGCAAGACGGGGCGGCCGGTTCGCAAGACGCTATTTCGCGACCTTGTTGGTCGCCGGTTCATAGTCGGCCCGGCCGCGATGCTTGATGGCGGAGGCGGGCGGTGGCGGCAGCGGGCCGTCCTTCATGAAACGGTTGAGCACATTGCCCACCAGCTTGGAGATGTTGTTCTGGCAGTTGTTCCACGGCAGGGAGCCGCAGAAGGCAATGGAGCTGAACGCAAAGCAGGCGCCGCCATTGGGCGTCTCATGATAGGCGATATCGGATCTGACGCGCGGATGCTGCGTGCCGTCGATGCCCTGCTGGCTGAAGCCATAGTCCTCCATGACCAGGAGATAGGCTTCCGTGTGGCGCCCGGCGGAGGTCGCCACCACCAGCGTGTGCGGCGGCGAGCCCAGCATCGTGTCGACGATGTCGAGCTCGGTGCCTGCGGCACCACCGCCGACAAAGCCGAAATTGCCGAGCTTCTCGTCATAGCCGATGCCGTCGAAGGCCCAGGCGACACGCGGGTCATTGCTCTCCTCGGTGCGCGAATAGTAGGAGGAGATATCGAAGCCTTCCGACGACATGCCGGTGCCCGCGACCGAATGCAGATAGCGGCCGCGATAGCGCCACATGCCGCCAAGCTCGCCGGTGCCCTGGTGATAATATTCACCGGGATCGGCCCGCCAGGTGCGGATGCCGCTCTCGCAACGCCGCATCTCGGTCACGATGCCGCGGCCCAGATGGTCATAGGCCGGATGATATGAATGGATCCAATACCAGGCGTCGGCTCCCATATACATGAGCCGGCCGCCGCGCTGGGTATAGTTGTGCAGCGCGTCGAGCTGCGGACCGCTATTATGCTCAGGGTGCGAGCCGGTTATGATGACATTGTACTGCTCGAGCCGGGCGAGCCCGTCATAAGTCACATCCTCGTCAGTGATGCAATCATACTTGTAGCCCATGGTTTCGAGCCAACAGATCAAGTGCAGATCGGCGGGATACTGCCACGGCGCTTGCATGAGGAAGTGATCGTATTTCGGCCGGATCGACAGGATGGGCCGCAAGCGTGAGGAAAGGCAGATGCCGCTCCCGTCCGTGTGGGTGTCGTAGATCGATCCGCCATATTCCCGGTGCTCGCTCAGGAACATGTTCTGATCCTGCATGATCGGCACGCGATAAACGAGAAGCTCGGCGCCGCCGGCATTATTGGCCAAATGCTCGTTGGCATAGGCCATGTAGCTGATGGTCGGCACCATCATGGCGATCTTCGCCGTCGCTTTTCCCACCTCGGGCACCACCCAGAACGGGATATAGTCTTCATCGCCCTCCTTGGTCGTGAGCTTCGCCGCGTAGTAGGCACTCGGCTGGTTTTCCGGCACCTGCCACTCGAAATCGACATCCCAGCGCGCATCGTCGATGTCATCGTCATGGAAATGGATGGCGCCATATTCCTTGGGCGCATGTTTCCAATCGAAATTGTGGCCGGAGAAATTATGACCGGTCATCGCCCTGGTCGGGCAGTTGACGATTTGAAGGTCGTAAAGATAAGGCCCGTGATCGCGGCCGATGATGGTGTCGATGCCATCCGCGAAGTCCCAGGAACCGACGATGACTTTGGCGAGGTCCCCGGTCGGGCCGCAATGACGGCGCTCGGTGAGCCCGGGTTGCGCGCCGAGCTTCATGGTCTCGATATCCTGGCGGCTCAGGGCGGTGCGGCACAGCCTGGGGCTGTCGATCTTGCCGTTGTAGTGGCCCCCCATCACGATGCCGGCGGGCTTTGAAGATTTCGCCAGCGCGCCCTTGTCGAGCTTGCCGGCATAGCAGGCGACCGTGAAAGGCACGCCCTTGGGATTGTCGATCGCAACACCCAGCTTCTTCTTGACCGGCGGAATCGCCGGATCGAGCGCATAGGCGATCTGCGGCTCATGATAGAGAACAGCTTCACCGGTCTTGCCGTCATAAGTGGCAGCGATGAAGTGCCAGGCGTGGTCGCGTACCGGCGCCCCGGTCGAGATCTTCTCGTCATTCACACGAAGCTCGATGCAGCCGGCCTCGTTGAGGAAAAGGCCATAGCCCTTGCCGTTGCACCATTTGCCCATCAGCCCTTGCGCGCCGTGGCGCCAGTATTTCGGGTGGGTCTTGGGCGTCGTCGGCCAGATCCAGCATTGCATGGTGAAGCTGTCCAGATGCAGATGAGGCTTGTCCTCGACATAGCCGTAAGAACCGCTGTGGATCGCCTGCTTGCGGCCGTCATATTCTCCGTTGCAGGCTGCTCGGATCGGCTTTTCGACCAGGCCCGGCCCGCGCGGATTGGTGTCGCCGTTGATCATCTTCACGATCTCGGCCTTGTATTTCTTCGGCCCGTCACAGTTCACATGGAACCGGATCGTCTTGCCCGGATTCACGCCGAACAGATCGGCATAGCCTGTCAGTCTCATCGCACCCATTGTTGCGTCTCCTCAGAACCAGTTGTTTTCAGGACGTCAGCAAACCCGCTTGCTGCGGCTCACGTCACCGTCCAGTTGTCGTCGCGCCGCTTCCAACCCTCATGGAAATGCTCGGGCATGCCGTCGGTCTCCGTCATTTCATCGAGGCGCATGACGAAGATGTCATGCTGCGGATCCTGCTCGTTGTCGTAGATCTTGTCGCCGACGAAGGTCGGCGGCACGCCGCGCACGCCGCTCAGCCGTCCGATGCGCCATGATTTGTCGGGCTCGGTGCAGATCACGACCAGCTTGCCTTTGCCGTTCTTCGGCATGGCGGTGCGCATGCGGATGAGCACGCGGTTGAGAAGGAGATCCTCATGGATGCCGCCGCTCACCTCCGTGGTGTCGCCGGGCGTGGCGCAGCGCAGGATGGTGCAGCCCGCGACGCCCTTCATCGATTCGATGCAGGCCTTGTGCTCGGCGATGAGCCTTGCGCGCTCCGGCGTGCCTTTCCTTGGAATTGGGATCATTTCTTTCCTCCGTTGCTTTCACTTCGCCGCCGTTTCTCAGGGCAGCCGTCAAATCGACAAATGCTTGTCTATGATCTCCCGCGTCAGATCCTTCGATGCGCCGGCGCTGACCACGCGGCCGATATCGAGGATGACGAACTTGTCGGACATCGCCTTGGCGATCTTGATGTGCTGCTCGGTGAGCACCAGCGCGATGCCCATCTCCTTGTTGAGCTTCACCAAGGCCGCCTGGATATCGGCGACGATGTTGGGCTGGATGCCTTCGGTCGGTTCGTCGAGCAGCAGTATCTTGGGGTCGGTGGCGAGAGCGCGGGCTATCGCCAGCTGTTGTTGCTGCCCGCCCGACAGGAATCCCGCCTTCTTGTCGAGGTTGTCGGCAAGATAGGGGAACAGCTCGAGGCAGAGCGGCGGTATGACCGAGCGGCCGTCGCCGCGCGCGAAGGTGCCGAGCAGGATGTTCTCGCGCACCGTGAACTTGCCGAGAATGCGGCGTCCCTGCGGCACATAGCCGAAGCCGGCCAGGGCACGATCGGAAGTCCGCATTGCGCCGAGATCGATACCGTCGAGATTGAGGGCGCCGGTCACGCGCGTCGTGAGGCCCATGATCGTCTGCAGGAGCGTGGTCTTGCCGACGCCGTTGCGGCCCAGCACACAAAGGCATTGGCCTTGCGCGAGATCGAAGCTCACATCATGGAGGATCGGCGTCTTGCCGTAATAGGAGGTGACGTTTGCCAGTGTCAGCATCTCAGTGAATACCTTCCGTTCCGAGGTAGACTTCCCGCACGCTGGCATTCTTCTCCATGTCGGCGATGCGGCCTTCGGCAAGCCGCTTGCCCTGATGCATGACGGTGATGATGTCGGCGATCTCGCGGACGAACGACATATCGTGTTCGACGACGATGAGGGTATGGGCGCCTTTCAGCGCGTTGAAGATCTGCGAGGTCTTCAGCGTCTCCTTCTCCGTCATGCCGGCGGTGGGTTCGTCCATGAGCAGCAGGCTCGGATCCTGCATCAGGACCATCCCGATCTCGAGCCATTGCGTCTCGCCATGGGAAAGAACGCCCGCCACCACATCCTGCCGGTCGCCGAGACCGATCAGCCCGACCATCTCGTCGAAGCGCCTGATGCCGGCCGAGCGTCCGAACTGCGTCATGTTGCGAAACGGACCCTTGCTTCTGCCAAAGGCGACCTCGAGGTTGTCGCGAACCGTGAGCTCCCTGAAGACCGCGGGCACCTGGAACTTGCGGCCGATGCCGCGCCTGACGATCTGATGCTCGGAAAGCGACGATATGTCCTCGCCGTTGAACAGCACGGTTCCGCCCGACTTGCGCTGGCGGCCGGCGATCAGGTCCATGCAGGTGGTCTTGCCGGCGCCGTTCGGCCCCAGCAGGCAGCGCAGCTCGCCCTTGCCGACCGAAAGACTGAAGCCATCGACGACGACGGTGCTGCCGTAGGATTTGCGCAAGTCCGTCACTTCGAGGAGCGCCGTCATGCCAGCTCCTTTGCGCTTTTGCTCACATTCGGCAGTGCGCGTCCGATCCTCACATTCTCGAGGATGCGTTCAACGAAGCCAACGAGGCCGCGCGGCAGGAAGAGGACGACGGCGATGAAGATGGCGCCGAGCGCTATCATCCAGACCTGCTGCAACTCGTCGCCGACGTAGCTCTGGATGCCGTTCACCAGGAAGGCGCCGATGATCGCCCCGAAAAGCGACATTCGCCCGCCGACGGCGGCCCATACCACGGCAGAGACGCTGAGGGAGAGCTCGAGCGAGGTCGGCGAGACATATTGCACCACCATCACCCAGCAGAGCCCGGCGCAAGCGGCGATGAAGCCGGAGATGGCGAAGACCACGACCTGATAGTAGGCGACATTATAGCCGAGGAAGCGCACACGCTCGGCGTCGTCGCGTATGGCCTGCACGATCATGCCGAATTTCGACTGCAGCAGGATCTTCGCGGCGATGGTGAGGGCCGCCAGGAAGGCGATGCATATCCAATAAGCGGGGGCACTATAAGGATCGATCGGGACGCCCCAGAACTCGAAGGGCATCGGCGGCGAGATGCCGTTGAAGCCGGCCGTGAAGGGCTGCATGTCATAGGCCATCGAGTACCAGGCGGCGAGCATGGCGAGGGTCATGATGGCGACGAAAACGCCGGCGACCCGGGCCTGGAACATCATGATGCCGAAACCGATGAAGAACAGGGTCGGGACGGCAAGCGTGATGATGAGGCCGAGCGGTGTCGACCAGAAGGGTTGCCAGAGCAGCGGCAGGGTCTCGAGCTCATTGGTCAGCATGAAGCTCGGGATCGGATCGGTGAGCGGATCCTGAAACTGCATCTGCATCGTCATGGCCATGCCATAGGCGGCGAGACCGAAGGCGATGCCCTGGCCGAGGCTCAGTATGCCGCCATATCCCCAGACCAGACTGACCGACACCGCCAGCATGGCGAGGGCCGCATAACGGGCGAGCTGATTCAGCAGGAAAGGCTCGTTGTAGAAGATCGGCACGACAGCAAGAGCCGCGAACAGCAGGACATATGCCGCCCACTGCGCCCTGCGATTGTGGTAGAGATTGACGGCCACAGGATCTGATCCTTCCTTGCGAGCAGATCAGCGACGCCGCATGCCTTCCGCGAGCAGGCCTTGCGGCCGGAAGCGCAGGAAGATGACGACGAGCGTGAAGAGAACGAAGCGGGCAAAGGTGTCGTTGGTGAAATAGGAGAATGTCGAGCTCAGCTCACCGAGCAGGATCGCGGACAGGACACTGCCAAGGAGCTGGATGCCGCCCACCACGACGACGAGGAACGCCTCAACGATGTAGCCCGAGCCCATGTCGGGAAAGAGCGTTTTCAGCGCGCCGAACATGGCGCCGGCGGCGCCGGCGAGACCGGCGCCATAGGCGAAGGTGAACCCATAGATCCGATCCGTGTCGATGCCGAAGGACGCCGCCATCTCCTTGTCCTGCATCACCGCGCGCACGCGGATGCCCCAGTTCGTGCGATACATGAGGTACCAGGTGAAAGCGAGGAGGCCCAAGGCGATGATGATGATGAAGAGGCGCAAGCCGGCGAGATGGATGAAGCCGAACTCGATCTGGAAATTGAGCCACTCGGGCACGGAGACATATTGCGGCGCCGTGCCGAAGGCGAGGCGCACCGCCTGGATGAGGATGAGCGACAGGCCCCAGGTCGCGAGCAGGGTGTCGAGCGGCCTCTGATAGAGGGTGCGGATCAGGCTTCGCTCCACGCCCCAGCCGAAGGCGCCGATGACGACGAAGGCCAGCGGGATGCAGATGATGAACGGAATGCCGAGCAGCGACTGGAGCACGTAAGTGGTGTAGGCGCCGAGCATGATGAACTCGCCATGCGCCATGTTGATGACGCCCATCGTGCCGTAGATGATGGTGAGGCCCAGGGCGGCAACGAACCAGATGCTGGCGACGCTCAGGCCGATGATGAGGGCATTGAGGAAGGGATAAAGCTCGAAGGGAGTCCAGAAATCATTGACGCTCATGGGGTGTCTCGATCCGGCGCAATGGTGATCCGTCGGCACCGCCAGCCGGGAAGCCCGGCCGGCGGTGCGGCTGCAGGAAGATTCAAAGAACGTTCTTGTGGATCGTGCCGTCGGGAGCGTGCAGCCCGTCGGCCTTGCACACGCCCCGCTCGGGATAGATCGACATGGGATCGGGCGCGACGTGCTCGGGCGCCGACTTGACGATCTTGAATTGCCCGTCCGGCTGGCATTGGCCGATCTTCGGTTTGAGCCAGATGTTGAAGTTGTCGGGATCGATCCACACCTTGCCTTCCGGCGAGATGTCGTCGCCAATCGCGAGGCCGCCGGAGACGTCGCGGATCATGCGCGGGGTGACGTCTTCGATGTTGCCCGTCTGGGCCAGCGCTTTTTCGAGACCGGCCTTCCAGACATAGACGGACAGATAGGTCTCTTCCATGTTGTAGTGGGTGACGCCGCCGCCGCCATATTTGCTCTTGAGGTAGTTCTCGACGAATTTCTGGTTGGTCGGATTGTCCATCGTCTGGAAATAGGGCGCGGAGAGGAAGTGGCCGGCGCCGGCTTCGGCGCCCATGGCGCGGGTTTCGATCTCGCCCGTGGTCAAGGAGGCGATCGGAAGCTTGTCGGCCTTGAAGCCTTCCGACAGGAATTGCTTGTGGAGAGCGACGTCCGAGTCGCCGACTACGGTGGAGAAGATGAAATCGGGCTTCGCCTGGCGGACCTTGTTGAAGATCGGCGCGAATTCAGAGCCGCCGAGCGGAACGTAGTCCTCGCCGACCACTTCTCCGCCGACACGCTCCAGCCATACCTTGGCGTTCTTGTTCGACTCCTTCGGCCAGATGTAGTTCGAGCCGACGAGGTAAACCTTCTTGCCGAAGTTCTCGACCATGAAGGGAATGAGATCAAAGGAATGCTGATTGGCGAGCGGCCCGGTGTTTATGATGTTCTGCGTGCATTCGCGGCCCTCATAGCAGGTCGGGTAATAGAAGAGGTGATCGCGGGCCATGACGATGGGTGCCACGGCACGCCGGCTCGCCGACGTATAGCCGCCGAAGGTCGAGATCACCTGATCGCGCAGGATGAGCTGGCTGATCTTCTCGGAATAGACCTTGATGTCGGATTTGGCGTCGATGACGACGGGCTCCACCTGCATGCCGGCAACACCGCCATTCGCGTTGATTTCATCAATGGCGTAGAGCACGACCTGGGTCGAATCATTCTCGACGACGGCGAGCGCGCCCGATTGCGAAAACAGAACGCCGACCTTGACCGGTCCGCCCTTGGCGATCCAGGGCTCGGCCTTGGCCGTCGACACGATGATGCTCGGGGCGGCAAGAGCCGCGAGTCCGGCACCGCCCATCTTCCTAAGCACAGTCCTGCGAGTCAGATTCATCGCGCACTCTCCCTGTATGGACCGGCTTGGCTCGCTGGCCAGCCAGTCTGTTGCCCATTTTGTGCAGTCTTGCGTTCACTCCCGGGCCGCGCTGGTCTCAAGGCCTCTGGCCGGCCAGCGCTTATGCCGATGGGCTATATTACCTACATATTATGCCAAATGGGTCAAGAGGAATATAACTTTTGGCAGTAGTTATAGGCTGAATAGCATAAGACGACCGGTTTGACGCGACGGGGGTGACGGCGGCACAGTCCGTCTCAGGCCAATTCCGGACGGAATCAGATCATGGAGAGCAAAGGACCACCCATGCGAATAATCGTTGCCGACGACCATGCGCTGGTGCGTGGCGGTGTCGGCATCCTCATCAAGACGTTGCATCCCGAAACCGAACTCATCGAATGCAACAACTACGAGAAGACCCTCAATGCGCTCGATCGCTCCGGGCCAATCGATCTTCTGCTGCTCGATCTCCTGATGCCGGGCATGGACCTGATCAAGAGCGTGAAGCACATTTGCACGAAATGGCCGGATGTGCCGGTGGTCGTCATCTCGGTGCGCGAGGACGTGCAGACCATCCGCGAAGCGCTGCGTTCCGGTGCCATGGGCTATATCCCCAAGACGTCCTCGCCCGACGTGACGATGAATGCCATCCGGCTCGTGCTATCGGGGGGGATCTACGTTCCCCCAAACGCACTGCAGCTCGGCGGAGGTCTCGCGCCGTCCGACAATCAGTTGAACGATGACTTGTCCGCCATTGCCGCCAGCCCGTCGGGGCGCATGGTCCACGGTCTCACGAGCCGGCAGGAAGACGTCATGGGTCTCATGTCGGAAGGCCGATCGAACAAGGAAATCGCTTCCGAGCTGAGCCTTACCGCCGGGACAGTCAAAATGCACCTGTCGCGTATCTACAAAGTGCTCGGCGCCAAGAGCCGCACCGAGGCGATTGCGAAATACACGAAGCTCCGAGCGGCAGCACCAAAGTAGCCGCCTGCGGGTGATCGCTAGCGCGCCGGGCATTCTCATAGAATCGGCCTGGCGCTCTATCTCTTTGTTTTTGCGCATCGGCTTGCCCGAAAACCGCGCACACTTTTCGGGCCCATGCTCTACCCAAGTCCCTTCGTCTTCAGCGCCGCGGTGATCTCCGCGAGGGTCGCCGGATCGTCGATGGTCGCCGGCATCTTCCATTCCTCGCTGTCGGCGATTTTGCGCATGGTCGAGCGCAGGATCTTGCCCGAGCGGGTCTTGGGCAGGCGGGCGACGACCATTACCGTCTTGAAGCTCGCCACGGGACCGATCTGGTCGCGCACCATCTTCACGCATTCGGCCTCGATCTCCTGTGGCGCTCGTGCAACACCGGACTTGAGCACGACGAAGCCCACCGGCACCTGGCCCTTCAGGGCATCGCCAATGCCGATGACGGCGCATTCGGCGACATTGGGATGGCCCGCGAGCACCTCCTCCATGCTGCCGGTGGAGAGGCGATGGCCCGCCGTGTTGATGATGTCGTCGGTGCGGGCCATGATATAGAGATAGCCGTCTTCGTCCATGAAGCCCGCATCGGCGGTCTCATAGTAGCCGGGGAAATGCTGGAGATAGCTCGCGCGGAAGCGGGCATCGTTGTTCCACAGAGTGGGCAGGCAGCCGGGCGGCAGGGGCGTCCTCACGCAAATGGCGCCGAGACGTCCGCGCGCCACCTCATGGCCGCCTTCATCGAGGACGCGCACGTCATAGCCCGGCATGGCGACGGTGGGCGAGCCGTATTTCACCGGCAATTGACCGAGACCCATCGGATTGGCGGCGATCGGCCAGCCCGTCTCGGTCTGCCACCAGTGATCGATGACCGGAACGCCGAGCCTTTCCTCCGCCCATTTCACCGTGTCGGGATCGGCGCGCTCACCGGCCAGGAACAGCGTATGGAATTGTGCGAGATCGTATTTGCGAATGAAGGTGCCGTCGGGGTCCTCCTTCTTGATGGCGCGGAAGGCGGTGGGTGCGGTGAACAGCGCCTTGACGCCATGCTCTGAAATCACCCGCCAGAAGGTGCCGGCATCGGGTGTCCCGACCGGCTTGCCCTCGAAGAGGATCGAGGTCGCGCCGTGCAGCAGCGGCGCATAGACGATATAGGAATGGCCGACCACCCAGCCGATATCGGAAGCGGCCCAGAAGACTTCGCCGGGCGCGATGCCATAGATGTTCGACATCGTCCATTTGAGCGCCACCAGATGCCCGCCATTGTCGCGCACCACGCCCTTGGGCTGGCCGGTGGTGCCGGACGTATAGAGGATATAGAGCGGATCGGTGGCCTTGACCGCGACGCAGTCGGCCTTGCGGTTCTCCTTGCGCGTCTTGGCCACGAGCTCCGCCCAGTCGCGGTCGCGGCCGGGCGTGAGCTCGGCGGCAAGCTCGGGCCGCTGCCAGATCAGGCCGCTGCCGGGCTTGTGCGTCGCGATCTCGACCGCCTTGTCGATGAGCGGCTTGTAAGCGATCACGCGTCCGGGCTCGAGGCCGCAAGAAGCCGACATGATGAGCTCAGGTCTGGCGTCGTTGATGCGGGTCGCGAGCTCTGCCGCCGCGAAGCCGCCGAACACCACCGAGTGAATGGCGCCGATCCGCGCGCAAGCCAGCATCGCGAAGACGGCTTGCGGGATCATCGGCATATAGATCAGGACGCGGTCGCCCTTGGCGATGCCGAGATCGACGAGCCCGGCGGCGAGCGTCGCCACTTCGTCCTGAAGCTCGGCATAGGTGAAGCTCTGCTTCTTGCCGGTGAGCGGGCTGTCATAGATGAGCGCCGTCCTTGCGCCATGGCCCGCCGCCACGTGACGAGCGATGGCGTTCCAGCAGGTGTTGCACTGGGCGCCGATGAACCAGCGGTCGAGGCCGTCGACCTTGGCATAGACCTCGTCCCAGGGCTTGATCCAGTCGATCTCGCGCGCGGCCTCGGCCCAGAAGGCGTGCGGGTCGGATTGCCAGCGCCGATAGGTCTTCTCGTAGGTGCTCATCGAATACCCTTGCGGATTTGCCAGGTCAGTCTTCGCCATTGCCGTCGGCGGAACAACAAGAAAATGGTCTAGTCTCGGGGACCCAGACTTGCTAGGACGAAGCCCGTCTCCCCCACCTCAATCAGGATAGCATCTTGGCCCAGTCGGCTCATCTCACCGTCATGATCAATGCCGTGCGCAAGGCAGCGCGCGGCGTGCAGCGCGATTTCGGCGAAATCGCCAATCTCCAGGTCTCGGTCAAGGGACCGGGCAATTACGTCACCGCCGCCGACAAGCGCTGCGAGAAGGTCATCCGCGAGGAGCTCGAGAAAGCGCGCCCCGGCTACAGCTTCCTGATGGAGGAATCGGGCAGCGTCACCGGCAGGGACGCCGATCACCGCTGGATCATCGATCCGATCGACGGCACGACGAACTTCATCCACTCCATACCGTTCTTCGCGCTGACCGTGGCGCTCGAGCGCAAGGGCGATCTCCTCGCCGCCGTCACCTATAATCCGATCAGCGATGAGCTCTTCACCGCCGAGCGCGGGCAGGGCGCCTTCCTCAACAACCGACGCTTGCGGGTCGCGGCGCGCAAGACGCTCTCCGACAGCGTCGTTGCCTGGGGTATTCCGATCATCGGCGATCAGGACCGCCATGCCCAGTTCCAGCGCGAGGTGGCGCAGATCCAGCCCAAGGTCTCGGGCATCCGCCAGATCGGATCGGCAGCGCTCGAGCTCGCTTATGTGGCGGCCGGCCGCATCGATGTGATGCAGGCGAGGGGCCTCAATCCCTGGGACAGTGCAGCCGGCATCCTGCTGGTGCGCGAGGCGGGCGGCGTCACCATGTCGGCGGAAGGCGAGAAGCCGCCCTTCGAGACCGGCACGATCCTCGCCGGCAATGCCGACCTCGTGCCGCTGATCAGGGCCGAGATTGCCCAGGCGCGCAAAGCCGCCGCCTGACCCACTTGCCTTCAAGGCCGGATTCAGGGATTTGCAGGGATTATCAGGGAATTTTCGAGAAAAAATCGCTGCCCTAGCAATATCAAGAGGTTAGCGTTTCGAGCAGGGAATTTGAGATTCCAAAGCAGGGATTTCGGCCGACACGCCTACCCGATTTCGGTAGACTGATATTTCCCAAATCCCACGACTTGGCCCGCATAGGCAAGGGCGATGGCGAAAAGCAAAAGGCCGGGACAAAACCCGGCCTTGTTCATTCTTGCCGCAAGGCAAGGTCTTATGGCTTGACCACCTTCTTGGGCGCCGGCAGCAGGCCTTCGCGCTGCAGCCGCTTGCGGGCGAGCTTGCGGGCACGGCGAACGGCTTCCGCCTTTTCGCGGGCCTTCTTCTCGGAGGGCTTTTCATAGTGGCCGCGGAGCTTCATCTCGCGGAAAATGCCCTCACGCTGCATCTTTTTCTTGAGGGCCTTGAGCGCCTGGTCGACATTATTGTCGCGAACGATGACTTGCACGAGTCTTGACCTCGGTTCCTTTGCAAAGGGTTGTGACAGAAATGGCCCGGATAGACCGAGCCGTCCGAAAGGGTCGCCCCTTCCAAGCTGGCGGGCGAGATAGCACAGGGTTTCAGTCCTGTCGAGGGGTCAGCCTGTTCACATGGCCCATTTTGCGGCCCGGGCGGCTTTCTGCCTTGCCGTAAAGATGGATCCCGGTATGGGGCTCACGGGCCAGATCCCGCCAGCTATCGGCCTCTCCGCCTAAGAGATTGGTCATGACCACGTTGCTGTGGCGGTCAGGGCTGCCCAGGGGCCAGCCGGCGACGGCCCGGATATGCTGCTCGAATTGCGACACCAGGCAGGCATCCATGGTCCAGTGGCCGGAATTATGGACGCGCGGCGCGATCTCGTTGACGATGAGCCTTTCCCGACCGTCCTCGCGGGCCAGGAACAATTCGACCCCGATGACGCCGACATAATCGAGAGCCGTGGTGATCCGGGCCGCGATGTCGCGCGCCTCTGCCTCGGTCTCAGATGCGATCGCGGCCGGCACGATCGATTTGCGCAATATGTGGCCGGCATGGTGGTTCTCCGGCACGTCATAGACCGCAATGGCGCCGTCCCAGCCGCGGGCGGCGATGACGGAGACCTCTTTCTCGAAAGCGACGAAGCCTTCGAGGATGGCGGGCTTGGCGCCGATCGCCGCCCAGGCTCTGTCGAGGGCTGTGTCCGCCTCGAGGGTGGTCTGGCCCTTGCCGTCATAGCCGAAGCGGCGGGTCTTCAAGATGGCGGGCCGGCCGATCCGGGCAATGGCCTTCTCCAGGCTTTCTCCGTCCTCCACCGCGGCGAAGGGCGCGGTGGCGAGGCCGATCTTCGACAGGAAGGTCTTCTCGGTGAACCGGTCCTGGCTGGTGGCGAGGGCCTCAGCGCCAGGCGCCAAGGGCTTGAGACGGCCAAGCAGGGCGGCCGTCTCGGCCGGCACATTCTCGAATTCATAAGTGACGACATCGACGGCGGCGGCGAAGGCCGCGAGAGCCTTTTCGTCCGCATAGGCAGCGCACGTATGAGCCGCCGCGACCTGGAAGGCCGGGCTTTCGGGCTCGGGCGCGAATATATGGCATTGCAAGCCGAGACGGGCGGCAGCGAGCGCCAGCATGCGGCCAAGCTGGCCGCCGCCCAGTATGCCGATGACGGAATTGGGCGGCAGAGGTTTTTCCAGCCTCATCAAATGCTAAAGCGCGATGGCTCGAGCCGCCATCGCGCTTTATCCTTTTGTTTTTTGCGCATGATCTTATCGGAAAACCGGTATCCACTTTTCCGGATCATGCGCTGTCCTTCGGATGCTCGGCGACCGCGGCCGTCTGCTTGGCGCGCCAGGCTTCCAGCCGCTTGGCCAGCGCCTTGTCATGGAGGGCGAGGATGCTGGCGGCGAGCAGAGCGGCATTGATGGCGCCGGGCTTGCCGATGGCGAGCGTGCCGACGGGGATGCCGGGCGGCATCTGGACGATGGAATAGAGGCTGTCCTGGCCCTTCAGCGCCTGGCTCTCGACCGGAACGCCAAGGACGGGGAGCGTGGTCATGGAGGCGGTCATGCCAGGGAGATGCGCCGCGCCGCCAGCACCGGCGATGATAACCTCGAAACCTTCATCCCTGGCGCCCTTGGCAAAGGCATAAAGCCGCTCCGGCGTGCGGTGGGCCGAGACGATGCGGGCCTCATGCGCGACGCCGAGCTCGGTGAGCGTGTCGGCCGCATGTTTCATGGTCGAGGGCCAGTCGGACTGACTGCCCATGATAATAGCAACCTTGGCGCGCCGGCCCGGCGCGCCCTTCTTTTGCGCATCGGCTTGTCCGAAAACCGCACGATGGCCGGGTCGAGCCCGGCCATGAACTTTTCGGGCCGATGCTTTACCGCTCATGCGATGATGTCGGGGATCAGCTTGTCCTCGACCTTCTGGATCTCGTCCTTGATCTGGAGCTTCATCTTCTTGAGCCGGCGCAATTGCAGCTGGTCGCCGGTGCCTGACGCTTCCAGCGAGGAAATGGCGGCATCCAGGTCGCGATGTTGCTGCCGCAGCGTCATGAGCCTCGTCTGTAGAAGATTCTCTTCAGTCCCGTCGATCATCCGGCGCCTTGAAACCCCGTTACGCACCGATTTTTCCACACTCACCTATGCCCTTGCAGAGGGTTCGACAAGCCCCCAAGTCTGTGTCAAACTCATTTGGTCACTACAGAGGAGGCTTTGATGAGCGTTCAAGCGCATCTCGGTGAACTCGCGGCAAAACATAAGGCTCTCGAAGCGGAGCTTGAGGACTGCATGTCCCATCCCGCTTCGACGGATGCCGAAATTGCCGAGCTGAAGCGCAAGAAACTCCGAATCAAGGACGAAATGAGCAAGCTTGAAGGGCAAATGAAGCACTAAGGCTTCCGGCGCTGCCGATCCGGCAGGCCGTCATGCGGCCCAAGCGGCCGCGAGGGTTCTATTTTCCAATGGCGCGCGCCAATTTCGGCGTTGCGATGCGGGTGAAGTGGGTAATGAATGCGGCTCCGACGGCGGGTCGCCTCGCCTACCACCAGTAGCCTGACATCCGTTTCCGTGTTGTTGATGAATGTGTGAGCAAGGCCGGTGCCCGCGGGAAAAGCCACGCCGTCGCCCGGCTTCAGCCGCTTGAGATAGCCGTCGGCCCACAGATCGGGCTCGCCTTCGAGCACGAAGACGAATTCTTCCTCATCGGCCTCGGCATGCGGCCACGAGACGCGCCGACCCGGCTTCACGCGCTCATGATGAATGCCAAGCCGCATCAGGCCGAAATCAGTGCCGTAGGACGCGCTGATCGTCTGCAACTCGTCGGAGCCTTTATAGTGATTGTCGTCCTCGCCCTCGATATCGCGCCAATGGGCGACGAAGGCCGAGAAATCGATAGGGCCGGTCATCGTTGAATCTCCTCATGAGGATTCGACGATACTACCGGCCCTGGCAGGCTAAAGCATGATGGCTTTAGGTAGAATCGCCATCACGCTTTAGCTCTTTGTTTGCGCATGATCTTTTCGGAAAACCGGCGTCCACTTTTGCGGATCATGCGCTGATGTCAGTAGAGCGCGTCAGGCCGCCTTCTTCTCGAGCTTCTCCGACCACTTGCCTGAAGCGGCGAGCGCATTCATCTCGGCGCGGTGGTTGAAAGCCCGCTGCGCCGCGGCGACATTCTCAGCCTTCCCCTTCCAGGTCTTGAGCGCCGCCGCCTGCAGCGCCCTTCCATAGGAGAAGGTGAGCTTCCACGGCAGATTGCCGATCGCATTCATGTAATGGAGATGGGCGGTCGCATCCTCATCCGATTGGCCGCCCGACAGGAAGGCGATGCCCGGCACCGCGGACGGCACGCAACGCTTCAAGACGGTGACGGTCTTCTCCGCCACTTCCTCGCGCGAGGCCTGCTTCGGGCAATCCTTGCCGGAGACGACCATATTGGGCTTGAGGATCGTGCCTTCGAGCACGACGCCGGCATAATAAAGCTCGCGATAGAGCTCGCCCAGCGCCCATTCCGACACCTTCATGCAGGTGTCGATATCGTGGTTGCCCTCCATGAGCACTTCCGGCTCGACGATGGGCACGAGGCCGCCTTCCTGGCAGAGCGCCGCATAGCGGGCGAGGGCATGGGCATTGGCATGGATCGAGTTGTGGCTCGGCAGGCCGGGGCCGATATCGATGACGGCGCGCCATTTGGCGAATTGCGCGCCCAAGGCCACATAGTCCTTGATGCGCTCGCGCAGGCCGTCGAGGCCTTCGGTCACCGTCTCCCCGGGCGACAGCGCCAGAGGCTTGGCGCCGGCATCGAGCTTGATGCCCGGTATGGCGCCCGACGACTTGATGACATCGACCAGCGACGTGCCGTTCTTGCCCTTCTGGCGGATCGTCTCGTCGAACAGGATCACGCCCGAAATGTATTTCGACATGCCTTCCTTGGCCGAGAACAGCATCTCGCGATAGTCGCGGCGATTTTCCTCCGTGGACGGAAGACTGATCGAATCGAACCGCTTCTTGATCGAGCCGGTGCTCTCATCGGCGGCGAGGATTCCCTTGCCGGGCGTCACCATCGCTGCGGCGACTTTCGCGAGTTTGTCGGTCATGTCGTAACTCCTCTCAAAGCGTCCACACCTGGCAAAGGCTTGCCTTCCAGCCATTCGAGGAAGGCACCCCCTGCCGTTGAAATATAGGTGAAATCATCGGCGGCGCTCGCTTCACTGAGGGCTGCGACCGTGTCGCCGCCACCGGCAATCGAAACGAGCTTGCCCGCCTTGGTCAAGGCCGCGGCATGGCGGGCGGCCTCATTGGTCGCGACGTCGAACGGCTTGAGCTCGAAAGCGCCGAGCGGCCCGTTCCATACGAGCGTGCGCGCTTTGTCGAAAGCGGCCTTGATGGCGGCAATGCTGCGGGGGCCGGCATCGAGGATCATGTCATCGGCCTTGACATCGGCTATGTCCACCACGCGATGGGGACTTCCCGCCTTGAACTCCTTGGCGACCACGGCGTCCACGGGCAGCAGGATTTCGCAGGATTTTGACTTTGCCGTGGCGATGATGTCCCGGGCGATCGGGGCGAGATCATGCTCGCACAGCGACTTGCCGACGGGATGGCCCAAGGCAGCGAGGAAGGTATTCGCCATGCCGCCGCCGATAACGATCACATCGGCGAGGCCCGAGAGGTTGCCGAGCAATTCGAGCTTGGTCGAGACCTTGGCGCCGCCGACAACCGCCACGAGCGGCCGCTGCGGCTTCTCGAGCGCGGCCTCGAGAGCCTTGAGCTCGGCCTCCATGGCGCGCCCGGCATAGGACTGGGTCACACGCGCAATGCCTTCGGTCGATGAATGGGCGCGATGGGCGGCGGAGAAGGCGTCGTTCACATACACATCGCCCAGGCTTGCGAACAGCTTGCCGAGCGCTTCGTCATTCTTTTCCTCGCCCGGATGATAGCGCGTGTTCTCCATGAGGAGACATTGACCGGGCTTCGCCGCCTTGGCCGCCGCGAGCGCCTTGCCATCGTGCCAGTCGGTGGAGATGAAGTCGACCTTCCGGCCCAGCGCCTTCTCGAGCGCCGACTCCACAGGCTTGAGCGACATTTCCGGCACGACCTTGCCCTTGGGCCGGTCGAAATGCGCCAGCAGGATGACGGCAGCGCCCCTGTCGAGCAGTTCCCTGATGGTCGGCACGATGCGCTCGATGCGGGTCGCATCGCGCACCGCGCCCTTCTCGATCGGCACGTTGAGGTCGACGCGGACGACGACGCGCTTGCCCTTCGCGTCGAGGTGATCGAGGGTCTTGAAGACGGGCATCAGTACGAGACTCCTCTCACCCTCGCCCTGCAAGCGAAGCGCAGCGGGGAGAGGGAAGGGGCCCGCCGCGCAGCGGCGGGAAGGGTGAGGGGCATGGGCATCAACAGCATGCTACTCCGTGCAAATCTCAGCCTCACATTTGAACTCCTACACTTATTCGGACCAAGGCCCCTCACCCTCCCATTGCTTCGCAATGGGGCCCTCCCTCTCCCCGCTAAAGCGGGGCGAGGGCGAGAAGCAATCAGCGCTTCTTCTTCACTGCTTGCAGCACGTGCTTGGCGGTGATGCCGAAATGCGGATAGAGCTTCTCGATGGGACCGGAAGCACCGAAGCCCGACATGCCGACGAAGATGCCGTCCTGACCGATGAAGCGGTCCCAATAACCGCGCACCGCCGCTTCGATGGCGACACGGATCTTCTCCGTGCCGAGCACCTTTTCCTTATAGGCCTTGCTCTGTTTCGCGAAGAGCTCCATCGAGGGCACCGACACGACGCGGGCCGGGATGCCGGCCTTGTCGAGCAGAGCCTTGGCGTCGAGCGCGATCTCGACCTCCGAGCCCGAGGCGAAGATGACGGCCTTCGACTTCTTGGACGATGCGGCGATCTCGTAGGCGCCCTGGGCGCAGAGGTTCTTGGCGGAATAAGGGATGCGCGCCGGACGCAGCTTCTGGCGCGTCAGCGCCAGGATGCTCGGCGACTTCTGCGAATGCAGCGCCAATTGCCAGCATTCCGCCGTCTCCACCGCATCGCAGGGGCGGAAGACCTGGAGATTGGGAATGGCGCGCAAGGCGGTGAGATGCTCGACCGGCTGATGCGTCGGCCCGTCTTCGCCGAGGCCGATCGAATCATGCGTCATCACATAGATGACGCGAACGCCCATCAGGGCCGAGAGGCGGATCGACGGCCGGCAGTAATCGGTGAAAACGAGGAAGGTGCCGCCATAGGGAATGACGCCGCCATGCACCGCCATGCCGTTCATGGACGCCGCCATCGCATGCTCGCGAATGCCGTAATGGATATAGCGCCCGCCATAGTCGGCGGCGTCGAGCACCTTCTGGTCCTTCGACTTGGTGTTGTTCGAGCCGGTGAGATCGGCCGAGCCGCCGATCGTTTCCGGCACCGCGGGATTGATGACATCGAGCGCGTTCTGCGAGGAGTTGCGCGTGGCGAGCGTCGGCGGCGACTTCGCCAGCTCCTTCTTGTAGGCGGCCATGACCTCGTCGAAATTCTCGGGCAGGGCGCCCGAGATGGCATGATTGAACGTGGCCTTGGCGCTGCTCGCGGCAAGCCGCTTTTCCCAGGCCTCGCGCTCAGACCGGCCGCGGCTTCCGGCGGCGCGCCAGAAGCCCAAGATGTCGGCCGGGACCTCGAAAGGCGGATACTCCCAGCCCAGGGTTTTCCGGGCGGCCGCTACTTCATCGGCGCCCAAGGGCGAGCCATGGGTCGCGGCGGTGCCCTGCTTGTGGGGCGCGCCATAGCCGATGATCGTCTTGCAGGCGATGAAGGAGGGCTTGTCGCTGGTCTGCGCCGCTTCGAGCGCCGAGGCGACGGCCTGGACGTCGTGGCCGTCGACGCGCGTCACGTTCCAGCCGGAGGCGGCATAGCGGGCGAGCTGGTCGGTCGAATCGGCCAACGAGACCTTGCCGTCGATCGAGACACTATTGTCGTCGAAGAGCACGATCAGATGGTTGAGCTTGAGGTGGCCCGCCAGCGTGATCGCTTCTTGCGAGATGCCTTCCATGTGGCAGCCATCGCCCGCCAGCGCATAGGTCTTGTGATTGACGAGATCATTGCCGAAGCGGGCATTGAGATGGCGTTCGGCGATCGCCATGCCGACCGCATTGGCGAGGCCCTGGCCCAAGGGGCCGGTCGTCGTCTCTATTCCCTCGGCATGGCCATATTCCGGATGGCCCGCCGTCTTGGAGCCGAGCTGGCGGAAATTCTTGATCTGCTCGATCGTCATGTCCTTGTAGCCAAGCAGATAGAACAGCGAATAGAGCAGCATCGAGCCGTGGCCGGCGGAGAGCACGAAACGATCGCGGTCCGGCCAGTGCGGATCGGCGGCATCGAATTTGAGGAAGCGCGTGAACAGGACCGTGGCGAAGTCGGCCGCACCCATGGGCAGGCCCGGATGGCCGGAATTGGCCTTCTGGACGGCATCCATGCTCAAGGCGCGGATGGCATTGGCATAGGTCCTGAGCCTCAGGCGCTCTTCATCCGAATTGAGGGGGGAGCTAAGGGAAAACGCGACTGGCGCGGCCGTGTCGGAGGTCATGGGCTGCTCGCTTTCGGTGAATCCGGGGGGCCACAGATAGCATTGGAGCACCTTGAGTCAACCTCCCGGAGGGGCACCGAAGCGGTTGCACGGATGGCAGGCTTTGCCTAACTTATGGGTAGGGCCGGAAGGGATTCGCAGAGGCCGGCCAGCAGTTGGGGTAAAATGGCGGACACGCGCAAGCTCGACGAGGCGTTCAACCGCTTCGATGCGGCGCTCAGGCAGTTCGAAGCCGCGCTGTCGCGGCAAGATGAGCGCAAGACGCAGGAGCAGTCGCTCGAGGCGGCGGCCGAAGCCTTGCGGCTCGATCGCTCGCGCCTCGCCCAGGAGCTCGACGGCGTGCGCGCCAAGGCCAATGATCTCGTCTCCACCAATCAAAAGGCCGTCGGCAAGATCGATGCGGCGATGTCGCGCATCAGAGCCGTCCTCCACAGCAACAGCGGAGGATCGTGAGCCCGATGGCGCAAGTGATCGTCCAGGTCAATGACCGGCCCTATACGATGCAATGCCCGGATGGCGAGGAAGACCATCTGCGCGAACTGGCGAAGCTGCTCGACACCGAAGTCTCGCGCATCAGAAGCAATGTCGGGACCGTCGGCGATATAAGGCTCCTGGTGATGGCCGGCCTCATGGTGGCCGACCGCCTGTCGGAATCGGTCAGGCGCATCGAGGAGCTCGAAGAGCAGCTGCAGGGCGCCCGCGAAGCACGGAACGCTACCGCCCAGCAGGCGCGCGACATGGAGTTGAAATTCGCCGAGCGCCTCGAGACCGCCGCAGAACGCCTGGTGGGGCTCGCCGGCAAGATCGGCTAGATGGCCGGGTCAAGCCACTAGAGGCTTGCGATCAATTTCCTGAGCAGCGCGTCGAGCTTTTCCTGCTCGCCAGGGGTCAGCACCGACAAGAGCTTCGCCTCATTCGCAACATGACGGCCGATCGTCTCGTCGATCACGCGCCGGCCGGCTTCCGTCAAAGCGATGAGCTTGCCGCGGCGGTCGTCGGGATCGGGGCGGCGCTCGACCAGCCCGGCCCGCTCCAGGCGATCGAGGCGGTTGGTCATGCCGCCCGAGGAGATCATCGTGGCCTCGTAAAGGCGGGTCGGCGAGAGCATATAGGGCGCGCCCGAGCGCCGGAGCGTCGCCAGCACGTCGAATTCCCCATGCTGCAGCCCCGCCTCGGCGAACAAGGGAGTCATGTGGTCGCGCATCACGCGTTCCGCGGCTTCGAGCAAATGTCCGAAGAGCGCCATCGGCAAGGCCGGGAGATCCGGGCGCTCGCGGCCCCATTGCGCGACAGCGGTGTCAGCACGGTCCATCGGCTTTTTCTCTTGACACTAAGTATCTTGATATTAAGATATAATGCGTACACTAACATTGCGGCAAGACAATAATTCGAGTCGCCGCCTGCGTGAAGGAGGAAGTGATGAGCAAGATGATTTTCGTGAACCTGCCGGTGCGGGACCTGACCGCGTCGAGCGCATTCTATGTCGCGCTGGGCGGCGCGGTGAATCCGCAATTTTCCGACGACCAGTCAAAGTCGGTGATGCTCTCGGAGGCGATCGGGGTGATGCTCTTGACCCATGAGCGCTACCGCCAGTTCACCAAGCGCCCGATCGGCGATGCCCGGCGCGAAAGCCAGGCGCTGCTGGCGCTCAGCACCGACAGCCGCGAGGCCGTGGATGCGACGGTGAAACGCGCCACGGCGGCGGGCGGCAGCGCCGACCCCAATCCGGTCCAGGATCACGGCTTCATGTACAACCGCAGCGTCGAGGATCCGGACGGCAATGTCTGGGAGATCATGTGGATGGACCCCGTCGCGCATGGCCAGAGCGCTTGACGAAATCGGCGAGTGAGCCCTGGGCGCCTCAAGCCTGTCACGACCGACGACAAGATCGATCTGAGCCAAATTCCGCAGCGCCGCGAAATGACGCGATGGGCCATGAGCCGACATGGCCTTGCAGCAATTTTCCCTCAGGGCTCCAGGGTGGGTCTTGCCGGCGCGCACGGCGTCGACGACTTCGCGAATGGAGTCGGTGACGAGTTGCGGATTGTCGTGGTGCATCACGTGACCGCTGTCGGTCTTCATCACGTGCTTCGAGCCTGGCACAAGCGCGGCGAGATTCGCATGTGCCACCTTCTGCGCCCTGTCGGTAGCATAGCCAACGTCGGGTGGCGTGTCGGGAGCAAGCACGCCGTCGGCGATGAAGCCCGGCACGAGCGGTCCCCATTGGCGGTCGGCGCTCAGCACGACCAGAGGCATCGGCTGGAGCGGCGCGGCCGCGAGCAGTTGATCGAAACTGGCGTCCGCGTCCGCCCGTTCGATGTGGGGATAGATCTTGAGGGCTTCCGTCAGGTCGCCGTCGAGAATCTTCTTCTGCCAAACCCACTCATCAGGCGTCTCCGCCGCCCGCAGGAACTCGGAGAGGGCGTCGACCAGCACCATCCCGTCCACGTCGCCAGGGTAGGTCATCGCATAGAGCCGGACGACCAGCCCCCCGTAGGAGTGGCCGACGATCACGAACGGCGTGTCGATCTTTGCTGCGCCGACCAGCGCATGGAGGTCGGCGACCGAGGCGGCAGCGGTGGTCGGCATCGGCACCGGGTCACTCCGGCTTGGGCTCGCATCAGGAAGCAGCACTCCGGGCCGGTCGTAAGTGCATACACGAGTGAACGCGGCCGCGTCGGCGAAGACGGGCGAGGCTTTGGTCCATTCGTCGGCCGCCGCCCTCGCGCCTGGCACGATGAAGACAGTCGGCGACCCTGCGCCACGGCATTCGAGGTACATCTTACGGCCGCCGCCTATGTCGACCGTGCCGGCAAAATCGTCGCCAGCCGCGAGGACCGGCAACCCGGCAGGCGCAAGGAAGAGGGTCACGAGCAGCCAGTGCTGAAGTGCCATGGCGATCCTCCGGCGTGCGTTTCGTGAGAACATTCCAGCAATTCACGCTGTATGCCGTGGAACTCAAGACTAATCCCCGATCTTCATCGTGCCAAGGCGCGTTCGGCTCGCATCAATCCGAATTTGGTCGCGCCAATGCGTCCACGCCTTAGGTACAAGGCCTGAGCGGAGCGCCCAGGCCCTTGGGCCTGAGGACCGGACACCATTGGCGCAGGGCCTGCTCGAGGCAGCTCGAAATATAGGGCTGCATCGGCGCGGCTCTGCGGCTCCGAGTATCGACATGCAGCATCATGTGCTCGCCCGTGGCGATCGTCAGGTCGCGTAATGTGTCGACGATATATTGGTAGATGTGCAAGCGGATGGAATCGTAGCCGATCATCTCGGTGTACACTTTGAGCGGCGTTCCGATCCGGCACTCCTTGAGGTTTCGCATCACGCCGTGCACGGAGAAGAAACTGTAACCCTTGAGCCGATAGTCCTCGGTGAAGCCGAAGGCCCTGAGGAAATTCTCGCCGGCGTCGGCCAGCAGCTTGTAATACTGCCACTCGGTCATATGGCCGTTATAGTCGATCCAGACCGCATCGACGGCCGTCTCCAGCGTCAGAAGCGCATTGGCTTGCGGAGCTTCGTCGGGCGCAACCGACGCATAAACGGCTTGCGGCATATCAATCGACACCCATGATGTCGGCATCCATCTCGATGAAGGCGCCCTTGCCGACATTGATCTTGACGATGGTGCCCGACACCTCGGCCATCACCGGCTGCTCCATCTTCATCGCCTCCATGATGGCGACGACGTCGCCAGGGGACACGCTGTCGCCTTCCTTGACACAGAGCTCCATGATCGTGCCCGAGAGCGGCGCCTTGATGCCGGCGCGGTAGCGGGGCGGCTCGGAGTCCGTGTCTGTGCTTTCATTCTGGAGGCTCATTTCCGCCGGTTCAGAGACCTCTTCCCGTGCCGGCGTCCCAAAGGATCTGGCAGCCTCCGCCAGCCGTTGCAATTCGGAGTCGATCCATCTCGTGTGCACCGTGAAGCCTTCGGCGTCCGATGCGGAGAACCGGGGGTCGGCCAGGATCGCCTGATGCAACGGCGCGATCGTCGTCAAGCCATCGATGCGCAATTCGCCGAGCCCCCTCCGGGCCCGGGCAAGAGCTTGCTGCCGGTCTTGGCCAGTGGCGATCACCTTGCCGATCATGGAGTCATAATAGGGAGGAACGCTGTCGCCGGCAGCGTAGCCGAAATCCAGACGAATGCCCGGACCGGCCGGCAGCTGCAATTGGCCGATCCGGCCCGGTGTCGGGCGGAAGTCGGCCCACGGATCTTCGGCGTTGATACGGAACTCGATTGCATGCCCGCGCGGCGGCGGGAAGGCCTCCGGCAAGTGCCCGCCCTCGGCGATCCTGAACATCTCGCGGATGAGATCGACGCCCGTCACTTCTTCGCTCACCGGGTGCTCGACCTGGATGCGGGTGTTCACTTCCAGGAAGAAGATCCCGCCTTCCGTCGTCAGCAGGAACTCGCAGGTCGCCGCGCCAACATAGCCGACTGCCGACAGGATAGCGGTCGAGGCTGCGATCAGCCGCGCGTTCTGATCGGCGTCGAGGAAGGGTGCCGGCGCCTCCTCCACGAGCTTCTGGTGCCGGCGCTGCAATGTGCAGTCCCGCGTGGACACGACGACGACACGCCCATGCGCATCCGCCAGACACTGCGTCTCGATATGCCGGGCATGCTCGATATAGCGCTCGATGAAGCATTCGGTGCGCCCGAAGGCCAATCCCGCTTCGCGCTGGGCCGCCCCGATCTGCGCCTCGAGCTCCGCCATCTCGCGCACGATGCGCATGCCGCGGCCGCCGCCGCCGTTCTGCGCCTTGACGATCACCGGCAGGCCGTTCTCCGCGACAAAGCTGCGGGCCTTCTCGATCGTGAGCTCCCGGCCTTCCCAGGAGGGAAGGAGAGGGGCTCCGGCCTGGCGCGCAATGGCGCGTGCCGCCACCTTGTCGCCGAGCTCGGCGATCGCCTTGGCGGGGGGGCCGATCCATGTGAGGCCGGTGGCTGCTACCGCGGCGGCGAAGGTCTCGTTCTCCGAGAGCAATCCATAACCCGGATGCACGGCATCGGCACCGGCGCGCGCCGCGATGGCGAGGATGGCCTCCTGGTTGAGATAGGTATCGCGCGGCGAAGTGCCTTTCAGGACATGGCATTCATCGGCGTAGCGGGCATGGAGCGCGCCGCGGTCGGCGTCCGAGGCGATGGCGACCGAGGCATAGCCCGCATCGCGGCAGGCGCGCGCGATGCGCAGTGCGATTTCTCCGCGATTGGCGATCAGGATCTTCTTCATGGTATCAAATATCTGAGTTTCGTCATTGATCGAGAAGCACGGCGGCGGAACGGTCCCAGGTGATCCAGATATCCGCTTGCGGTGCCGGCACATCGGACTTGCCGCATTCCACCAGCATCATCCTCCCGTCAGGCGCCCGGACGGTCAGCAGGCATCGGCTGCCGAGGAAAAGGTTTCTGGCGATCTCCACCTTCAGCGGCTTCACGAAGGGCGCGCGCTCGGCGGGATCGGTCACGAACCGGATATTCTCCGGCCGCACCAGCAATGCGGGCTTCGAGGCCGCTGCTGTGTTGGCGGACTGATTTGAAAAGGCGATCGGGCCGTAGGCCGTTTTGGCGACGGCGCCATTTTCGATCGAGTGGACGTCGATGAGGTTCGCCTCGCCCAGGAATTCGGCGACGAAGCGCGAGCGCGGGAGGGAATAGAGCTCGCCCGGCGTCGAATATTGCAGGATGTCGCCCTGCGACATGACGGCGATCTTGTCGGAGAGGATGAAAGCCTCTTCCTGATCATGGGTGACATAGACCGCGGTGATGCCGGTGCGCTGCTGGAGCTCACGCAAATCGGCGCCGAGCTGCTGACGCAGGCGGCGGTCCAGCGCCCCCATCGGCTCGTCGAGAAGAAGCAATGACGGGCGGTACGCCAAGGCGCGCCCGATCGCCACGCGCTGCTGCTGGCCGCCGCTCAACTGGCCGACCGAATGCCGCGCGGCATGCGGCAACTCGATCAGATCGAGGATCTCCCTGACGCGCGCCTCGCGCTCGCTGGCACTCCAATTGTGGAGCTTCAGCGGATAGCCGATGTTCTCGGCCACGTTCATGTGCGGAAAGAGCGCGTAGTTCTGAAAAACAAAACCGATGTTGCGCGCCTGCACGGGCAGCGCCGTGACATCCGTGCTGCCGATCATGATGCGGCCTGAGGTCGGCGCGATGAGGCCGGCAATGGCCCTGAGCAGCGTGGTCTTGCCGGAGCCCGACGGTCCGAGCAGGGTGCAGAACTGGCCGCCCGGAATATGCAGGCTGGTCGACTTCAGGCCGACGAAACCGTTGGGAAAGGTCAGCGCCAGACCCTCGATCATGATGCTGTTCGCCTTGTCCCCCTCGGCAGGCTTGACGCCCGAAACCTTCATCTCTGGTCCATTTTTTTGTGACGATTGTCCTAAAAAATATTGGCTTGGTTTCATTTCCATGCGATCTAACGCACCGCTTCCCGCAAAAATCAAGCTTAAAAATAGGGCATGGAACAATCTCCCTCGGAAAAATAGACGCTTGACGAGCTTGGAATGACGATGTTTAATTACGACGTCTGTAATAAATAAACTTGCCGGGGGCTAGTAAAGGGAAGGTCATGAAATCGCTCAAAGCACTTGCATTCGCTCTCATTTGCGCGGCCGGCGCACAGTCGATCGCCGCCGCCGCCGATGTGCTGCCGCCTGATGTCCGCGAGAAGGTGAAGGGAGAACTCGTCTGGCATGACGCGTCGGGGGGCGCCACGACGCGGGCCCGCGACGAGACGACGAACAAGGACTTCATCGCCGAGACGGGCATCACTTTGAAGGCCGACTTCAATGCCGACATGACAAAATTCTTTGCCGCGAAAGACGCCGACGCCCAGATCCCGTGGAGCCTCATCGAGTTTCCGACCAAGGGCGACTTCATCCGGGCGCGCGACGCCGGATATCTGGAAAGGCTCGATACTTCGATCGTCGACCTCTCGAAGCTCGAGAAGGAGGCCCATGACGAGTACGGCGTCGATGTGATGCGCTACGGCATCGTGCTGACCTACAACACCGACAAGTTCTCCGGCGCCCAAGCCCCCACCAGCCTGCGCGACCTCTATGACCTCGAGCGCTTCCCCGGAAAGCGCTGCATGTTCAAGTATCCGCAGTTCGGCGCGGTGCTCGAATCGGCGCTGCTCGCCGATGGCGTCACACGCGACAAGCTCTATCCGCTCGATCTCGACAAGGCCTTCGCCAAGCTCGATACGATCAAGTCCGAGATCCTGTGGTGGAGCAATGGCGATGATGCGATCCGGCTCTTGTCCAGCGGCGAATGCGCGGTCGGCGTCGCCTGGAGCGGCCGTGTCTACAATGCCGTGAAGAACGACAAGGCGCCGCTCGCCCTCGCCTGGCAGGATTCGCTCTACTCGGCGGCCGTCTATGCGGTGCCTAAGGGCGCGCCGAACGCCGTCGCCGGGCAGGCCCTGATCGGCCACTTCATCGCCGACACGGAAGGCCAGAAGGCGCTGGTGAAGATCATCACCTATGCCACCGACATCAAGGGCTTGTCCGCAACCGATTACGGCGACGATGTTGCGGCGTGGATCGTGGCGGGAGATAATGCGAAGCAGGCGATCCTGGAGAACGCCGACTACTACGCCAAGAACCTTCCGGACGTAGTCGATCGGTTCAATCGCTGGGTCGCCATGAACTGATCGACGGAACGGCCATCACCATGCCACGGATCGTGAACCATGACGAACGACGCCGCCAGATATGCGATGTCCTCCTGGACGTCGTGGCGGAGTCGGGGATGACGGGTGCCACGATCCGTGCGGTGGCGGAGCGGTCGGGCTGGTCGACCGGCGTCATCGGCCATTATTTCCACGGGCGCCAGGACCTGCTGCTGGGCGGCCTGCGCCGCGCGGCGGAAATCCTGGCGGAGCACAACACCCGGGTGCTTACGACGCTCGACGGCCTGCAGGCTCTCGAGCAGATTCTCGAAGGCAGCGTGCCGCTCGACGGGCGGCGCTTGGCGCTGAGCCGGATATTCTTCTTCTTCTTCGTGGAAGCGATGACGGACGAGGAATTGCGCCGGGAGGTCGAAACCTACCTGGTCGGCTGGCGCAAGTCGGTGGCCCGCGCGCTCAGGCGGGCCCAGGAGAACGGCGACATTCCGGCCAATATCGACCGCAGGGAAATCGCGAAGGACCTCGTCGGCCTGGTCGACGGCCTCAGCATGCACGCGCTTCTCGACGAGGACGTGATGGCGCGCCTGCGCGAACAGTCGCCGGTCCGCTTCTGGATCCGGCGGCTCACCACGCGGTCCGACAATGTGGTTCCGCTCCAGCCCTCGGGAGAAACCCGGGCTACCGGCTGACATTTTATTATCTTTGCGGAAAACAGTAGATATGCTCGATCCCAACCTTTCCGCGCTCGGCTGCGTCTCCTCGATCCTCGGGGATTTCGGCCCGCAGGCGCTGCATCGGCCGGACAAGCTGGCGCTCATCTGGGAACACGGCTCGCGGACATATGGTGAGTTGCGCGACCGCGCGCTTGGGCTTGCCGCCGCTCTGCGCGACATGGGCCTCGAGACCGGCGACCGTGTCGCCACTCTGCTGTTCAATCGCGGCGAGACCTTCGAGCTTTATTTCGCCTGCGCCTATGCGGGCCTTATTTTCGTGCCCGTCAGCTTCCGCCTGACGCCTCCTGAGGTCTCATCGATCCTCGACGACTGCCGGGCCAAAGTCGTCTTCACCGAGCCTGATCTCGCGGCAACGCTCGAAGCCGCACTTCCTCTTCTCGGCCATCGGCCCCGTGTCGTGACGCTCGGCAGAGAGGGCGGCGGCGATGCATTCGAGGCCTTGGCGGCAGACACAGCACCAATCGGCACGCCCATTGCCAACGACGTCCAGATGATCCTCTACACCTCGGGCACCACCGGCCGGCCCAAGGGTGTCGTCATGCGCTCACTCGCCATCGCCTGGTGCGCGATGCAGCAAGTCACGCAGTTCCGGCATCTCGACCATGACGCGGTCATGATGCTCAACGCGCCCATGTTCAACACCGCGGCGATGAACGAGAGCTCCATTCCGACCTTCTTCGTGGGCGGCACGGTCGCGATCATGCCGAGCCGCGGATGGAGCGCCAGGCGCCTGGCCGAGTTCATCGCGCGCTGGCGCGTCACGCATCTGCTGATGTTCCCCTCGATGTTCCGCGAGCTCATCCAGGCCGACAATGACGCGCATATACCGCTCGACACGATGCGGTGGTGGTATACCGGCGGCGAGAACTGTCCGCCCGCCCTGATGGCCGAGGTGCGCCGGCGATGGCCGCATATCAGCCTGACGATCTCCTACGGCTCGACCGAGAGCGGCATGGCGACGATGATCGAGGGCGACGACATCGAGAAGCATCCGGGCTCGGTCGGCCGCGTGACGCCCGGCCAGTCCATCCGCCTCCTCGACGCCGAAGGGCGCGATGTCCCGACCGGCGAGATCGGTGAAGTGTGGACGGCGGGGCCTTCGGTCATGACGCAGTACTGGGAGGCTCCCCAGCTCGATACCGAGACGGTGCGCAACAGCTGGCTCAAGGTCGGCGATCTCGCCCGCATGGACGAAGAGGGCTGGATCTACATCGTCGGCCGAACCAAGGACCTCATCATCTCGAAGGGCCAGAACATCTATCCGGCCGAAATCGAGAATGCGGTCCGGCAGCATCCGGCGGTCCTCGATGTCGCGGTCGTGGGCGTGCCGGATCCTGAATTCGGCGAGGCGGCCTGCGCCTGCGTCATGCTGCGCAAGGGGATGACCGCCAGCACCGAGGACATCCTCTCTTTCGCGCTGCAGAGGCTCGCCTCCTACAAGAAGCCCCGCCACATGTTCTTCCTGGAGGATTTCCCGATGCGCAACGCAACCAAGATCGACAAGGCGGAGCTGGCGCGGACATGCGCGCGGAAGCTGGCCGACCGCACTGTGGGAGCCTGACAATGGCAAAACCTCCGCATCCGGAATGGGCTCAACTCCTCGAAGAGCTCGAGCGGCGCCGCGTAATCGCGCTCGCCTCGGGCGGCCCGGAACGTGTGGCACGCGAGCACCGCTACGGGCGCTCGACGGCGCGCGAACGCATCCTGAAGCTCGCCGATCCCGAAAGCTTCCTGGAGATCGGCACGTTCGTGACCACGCCGACGAAGGACGGGTCGCTCCTCGCCTCGACCTTCGTCTGCGGCCTCTGCGAGATCGACGGCCGCCGGGTCGCCATCGGTGCCGAGGATTACAGCGTCGAAGGCGGCGGCACCGGTGTGCATCTGCCGCGCCACAAGGGAGGCTGGACCGGTTTCATCGAGGATTTCGCGCTCGGCTATCGGATTCCCCTGGTGCTGCTGATCAACGGTGTGGGCGGGTCGGTCATCCTGCAGGATGCGATCGGCTATCCGGAACTGCAGGCGGCGAAATCCACTTTCCCGATGTTCGACATCATGGAGAAGGTTCCGGTCCTGACGGCCGTGCTCGGCCCGACCGCGGGCAGTTCCGCGGCACGCGCCCATCTTTCGCATTTCTCGGTGATGACGAAGGACAATGGCTGCCTGTTCGCGGGCGGGCCGCCGGTCGTCAAGCAGGCGCTCGGGCTCGAGATCGACAAGTTCGCGCTGGGCGGCGTCGATGTGCATGTGCGGACATCGGGCCTCATCGACAACCAGGCGGCAAACGAGGACGAGGCGCTGGCCATGTTGCGGCGCGTATTCGCCTTCCTGCCGAACAATGTCGGCGAACGGCCCTCGGTCCTCGCCGACTGGTCGGCCAACGACCAGGAAGACCTGCTGGCGATCGTCTCGCCGAGCGCGCGGCGCATCTACGACGCCCAGGCGCTGATCGGTTGCATCGTCGACACCGGCACATTCTTCGAGATAGGTCCGGATTTCGGCCGCTCGGTGCGCGTGGGCTTCGGGCGCATCGAAGGCCATGTGGTCGGCGTGATCGCGTCCGACAACCGATACCTCGCCGGCTCGCTCGATGCGGCCTCGTCGCTGAAGCAGGCGAAGTTCGTCGAGACATGCGACCGTTTCCACATACCGATCGCCTATTTCGCGGATATACCGGGCTTCCTGGTCGGGCCGAAGGCGGAAGAATCGGGCGTCCTCAAATTCGGCTCCATGGCGCTGCGCGCCATCCAGAAGGCCGACATACCGGTCTATACGGTCCAGGTCCGCCGTTCCTATGGCCTGGGCGGCGTCGCCACCGGCAATGCCAACCCGATGAGCGTAAGGCTGTGCTGGCCGAGTGCGGCCTGGGGCGACATGCCGATCGAAGGCGGCATCGAAGCGGCCTTCCGCGCCGAGCTCGACGCCGTCGCGCCGGAGGAACGGCCGGCGCTCAAGGAAGCGCTGACCAAACGCTTCGAGGCGCAGACCTCCGTCTGGCGCGCCATCGAGAATTTTTCGGCGGAAGAGATGATCGATCCGCGCGACACCCGCGGCCATCTCGCCCGCCTCGTCCGGCTGTTCTATGCCCGTCCGCTTTCGGGTCCGGCCGCGTGACCATAGCGGTTGCCATAGCGAGCGGGCGCGGGAGGCCCGTTGCGGCACTGATGCGCCTGGCGCTGCTGGCGCCGGCGGCGCTGCTCTTCGGCCTGCTGCTGTTCTGGCCGCTGTTCAACATCGTGCTGCGCAGCCTGAACCAGAAGGGCAGGGCGGCGCTCGGCGATGAGATCTATTGGGGCCATTACGTGGCCATCGCCAATGACGTGCTGCTGCGCCAGGTAGTGCTGCACAGCCTGATGCTCGCCATCGTGGCGACAGCCATCACGGCGCTCCTCGCCTTTCCGACCGCCTACATCATCTCCCGCCTGTCGCGGGAAATCTCCTCGCTCATGATGGTCGTCATCCTGATGCCCTTCTGGGTGTCGATCATCGTCCGGCTGTTCGCCTTCACGACGATCCTCGGCCAGCAGGGCATCATCAACTCCGGCCTCTCCTTGTTCGATCTCGGACCGCTGCCGCTTCTCTACAACACCTTCGCGACCATCACCGGCATGGTTGCCTACCTTCTTCCCTATATGATCCTGGTCCTCGTCTCGGCGATGCGGATGATCGACGTCTCGCTGCTGACCGCGGCGCGCACCATGGGCGCTTCCGAGCGCCGCGTCTTCCTCGATGTCTATTTCCCGCAGATAAGGCCGACGCTGCTCAGCGGGACGGTCCTGGTATTCGTGCTGGCGCTCGGCTTCTTCCTGACGCCTGCCATCCTCGGCGGCCCGCACAACCTGACCATCCCGATCTTCATCCAGCAGCAGATCCAGATCTATCAGTGGGGCAAGGCCGCCGCCATGGGCGTGGTGCTGCTGGCGGTCTCGACCGTGGGCTATCTCATTGCGCTTCGCATCGGCGGCAAAGGCATCCTGACGCCGGCGCAAAGCGGCACGCGCGGTACCGCCGCGGACGAGCCGCTGAAGCTGACGCCGACGACCGGGATCTGCTGGGCCGCCTTCGCGATGGTGATCATCATCCTGATCTCCCCGCTCCTGGTCGTCATCCCGACCGCCTTCACCGAGACGACCCAAATCCGCTTTCCGCCCGTGGGCTTCACCTGGAAGTGGTTCCTGGAAGTCGTCACTTCGCAGATCTGGATCGATGCGTTCCTGAAAAGTGTGCGCGTCGGTTTCGCCACCGCCATCGTGTCCACTTTGTGCGGCCTGGCGCTCGCCCGCGTCGGCACGCGGCTCGGATCCGGCTTCTGGCAAAACACGATCCAGGTCATCGCCATCGCGCCGCTGATCGTGCCGGTCATCCTGCTCGCCATCGGCATCTTCGACGTCGAGGGCAGGCTGGGCCTCCTCGGCACGGACACGGGCCTCGTGCTCGCGCATGCGCTGCTGTGCGTGCCGCTCACCTTCCTGGTGCTCGCCAACGCCTTGTCCTTCATCGACGTCTCGATGGAGCAGGCGTCGTGGACGATGGGCGCCGGCAACATCAGAACCTTCTGGTCGATCGTCGTGCCGAGCCTGATGCCGGCCATCGTTGGATCGCTGGTCATCTCCTTCGTGACGTCATGGGACGAAGCGGTCATCGCGATGTTCCAGACCGAGTTCGACAAGACGCTGCCGGTGACCATCTACTCGCTGCTGCGCAGCGGCATCACGCCGGCGGTGTCGGCCGTGGCGGCGATCGTCACGGTTCCGGTCCTGCTCGGGGCCATCCTTTTCGGGCTCAAGGCCGCACGGAGAACACGTTGAACATCATCATTGATTGGGTTGCTGCATGATCTCGCAAGAACGCTTTCCGAGCGGCGCCGCCTCTATCGTCGGGGCTTTCGAATCGCCCCGGCGAAAGGCGCCGAATATCCATCCGTTCCAGATCCACGCCGAGGTGATCGCCGCGGCACTCGACGATGCGGGTCTCACGCCCGCCGATGTCGACGGTTTCGCCACAGCGGCCTCGTTCCCGGCGGAAGCCGGCTGGCAGCTCAACGCCGTCGAGGTCGCCGAATATGTCGGACTGCGGCCCTCCTGGCTGTGCAGCACCGATATCGGCGGCGCCATGACGCTGAGCCATGTGGGAAACGCGGTGGCGGCGATCCATGCCGGCCTCTGCGAGGTGGTCGTCATCAGCTATGCCGCATCCGGCCGCTCATGGAAGCTGCCGGCAAGCGATTTCAACACGGGACGCACCGGACCCGGGCAATATGAGGTGCCCTACGGCGTGTCGACGATCTCGGCCTATGCCTTGGCCGCCACGCGCTACATGCACGAATATGGACTTAGCTCCGAGCAGCTGGCTGAGATCGCCGTGCAGATGCGGGCCTATGCGAACCTTAATCCGCAGGCGATGTATCGCGACCTGATCACGGTCGATGATGTGCTTTCCTCGGCGATGATCTCGACGCCGCTGCACAAGCTCGATTGCTGCGTGGTGAGCGATTCCGGCGGCGCGCTCGTGGTGACGTCGAAGGCGCGCGCCAAGGACACGCGGCGCGGCGGCCCCGCCGTGCTCGGCTTTGGCGAAGCCATCAGCCACGGCCAGATGAACCAGATGGCCGACCTGACGACGACCAGTGCCGCGTTCTCGGGCCGGCGGGCCTTCGCCAGCGCCGGCCTCGGCCCGGAGAACATCCGTGTCGCCCAGATCTACGATTCCTTCACGATCACGGTGGCGCTCACGCTGGAAGCGCTCGGCTTCGTGAAGCGCGGCGAGGTCGGCGATTTCGTCGCGAGCGGGCAACTCGGGCCGGAAGGCCGCCTGCCCATCAACACCGACGGCGGCGGCCTCTCGTCCAACCATTCCGGCCGCCGCGGCATGTATGCGGTGATCGAAGCGGTGCGCCAGCTGCGCGGCGAAAGCCCCGGGCTGCAACTCAACTCGCCCGAACTCTGCCTCGTGAACGGCACCGGCGGCTGGCTGTCGGCAACGGCCACACTCATCCTGGGAAATGCAGCATGACTGAGATGGATTTGATTCTCCCCGTCCGGGACGCGGTCTCGGCGGTCTGGTTCGACGCGGTCGAGAAGGGAAAGCTGCTGCTGCAGCGCGATCCCGCGACCGGGAAATTCCAGTTCTATCCGCGCGCCCATATTGCCGGCGCGCCGCAACGCGAGCCGGAATGGGTCGAGGCCTCAGGCAAGGCGCGGCTCCATTCCTACACCGTGGTGAAGCGGTCGGTGCATCCGCAATTCGCCGCGCGCACCCCCTTCACGCTGGCGCTCGTCGAGCTGGCGGAAGGGCCGCGCATGACCTCCTGGATCGTCGACGTCGCGGAAGACGAGCTCAGCTGCGACATGCCGCTCAAGGTGGTTTTCCGCGAGATCCATCCCGGACTCACCATGCCCTGCTTCACGAAGGCCTGATATGCAAACCACATTCGACAGGATCGAGATCGGCGCGGAATACCGCTCGGCCGGCCGCACGGTAACCGAAGCCGACATCGTCAATTTCGCGGGCGTGACCGGCGATTTCAACGCGCTGCACATGGACGAGCAATGGGTCGCGGCCAACACGCCCTATAAGGGGCGCATCGCCCATGGGCTCCTGGTCCATGCCCTTGGCGAGGGCTTGCGCTGCGCCGAGCTCGACAGCTGGAAGATCCTCGCCTTCCTCGAGACGCAGCGCAAGATGCTGCTGCCGGTCCTGCCGGGCGACCGGATCGAGCAGACCTACAAGGTGGTCGCGAAGAAGCCAACATCGAAGGATCCCTCGAAAGGCGTGGTCGAGGTCGATGTCAAGATCACCAACCAGAAGGGCGAGACCGTCCAGTCCGGTTACAACAAATATCTGATTGGCGGAGCTCTTTGATGCGCGGTCTGAAGGACAAGGTCATCATCGTCACCGGTGCCGCCCAAGGCATCGGCAAGGCAACGGCGTTGCGGCTCAGCGAGGAGGGTGCTGCGGTGGTCGCGGCCGACCGCAACGTCGCCGGCGCCGAGCAGGTGGCGGACGGCATCGCGAAGGCGGGAGGGCGCGCGCTGGCGCTGTCGCTCGACGTCGCGTGCCGCGAAAGCTGGACCCATGGCACGGCCCGCATCGTCAGCGAGCTCGGCGGCATTGACGGCCTGGTCAACAATGCCGGACTGACGCGCGACAGCTCGCTTCTGAAGATGAAAGACGACGACTGGAACGCCGTCATCGACGTCAATCTCAGGGGGCCGTGGCTCGGCTGCCAGATCGTCATTCCGCATATGACCGCGAAAGGCGGCGCGATCGTCAACCTGTCGTCGGAAGCGCGCTGGGGCGCCTTCGGCCAGTCGAACTATTCCTCGGCGAAGGCCGGCCTCGTCGGCTTGACGCGGACGGTCGCCTTCGAGCATGCGCGCCATCGCGTCAGGGTGAATGCCGTCGCTCCGGGAGCGGTGACGACACCCATGGTCGAAGCCGTGCCCGAGCATATCCGCAAGGGCTGGCTGCAGAACATCCCATTGCGCCGCGAGGCCGATCCTGCCGAGGTAGCGGCCGTCATCGCGTTCCTCCTCTCCGAGGATGCGAGCTATGTCACCGGCCAGGTTCTTGGCGTAAATGGCGGCTCCATCATCTGACATTTCCAGGAAGGCACCAGGCATGGATATTCCATCGAAGAGCGATGTGGTGATCGTCGGCGGGGGCGTCGCAGGGTGCTCGGTCGCCTATCATCTGACGAAGCTCGGCATCACCGACGTCGTGTTGTGTGAGCGGCGGCAACTGACCTGCGGCACGACCTGGCATGCCGCGGGTCTCGTTACCCAGCTCAGGGCGACGCAGCGCATGACCGAATTGGCGCAATATACGGGCGAGCTGTTCGGCCGCCTCGAAGCGGAGACGGGGCAGGCGACCGGGTTCAAGCGCAACGGCTCGCTGCGCCTGGCCACCCATGCAGCGCGCTATGAGGAGCTGGCGCGCGGCGCTTCCATGGGACGCAATTTCGGCCTGCCGGTCGAGACGGTGAGTCCGGCTGAGATCAAGGAGCGCTGGTCGCCGGTCAATATCGACGGGATCATCGGCGGCTTCTGGTTCCCGCATGACGGCCAGGTCAATCCGGCCGACGTGACCATGGCCTATGCGAAGGGTGCGCGTGCCGGCGGGGCGCGCATCATCGAGAACCTGCCCGTCACCCAGATCCTCGTCGAGAACGGCCGCGCCGTAGGCGTGATGACCGAGCATGGCCGGATCGATGCCCGCACCGTCGTCATCTGCGGCGGCATGTGGTCGCGCGATCTCGCCGCCCTGATCGGTGTCACCATTCCGCTGCACGCGGCCGAGCATTTCTATGTCGTGACCGAAGCGATCCCCGATCTTCCGCGCAATCTCCCGGTCATGTTCCTGGGCGATGAATGGACCTATTACAAGGAAGATGCCGGCAAGCTGCTTGTCGGCTTCTTCGAGCCGGTCGCCAAGCCCTGGGGACAGAAGGGCATATCCAAGGATTTCTGCTTCGATACGCTGCCTGAGGATGTCGACCATATCGGCCCGCATCTCGAGGCGGCGGCGCATCGCGTGCCGCTTTTGGCGCAAACCGGCATACAATTGTTCTTCAACGGACCGGAAAGTTTCACGGCCGACGGCCGCTACCTCCTCGGTGAAACGCCGGAAGTGCCGGGACTGTTCTGCGCCACCGGCTTCAACTCCCTCGGCATTCTGTCGTCGGGCGGGGTGGGCAAGTCGCTTGCCGCCTGGATCCGCGACGGCCGGCCGCCGGTCGAGCTCATCGATGTCGATGTCCGCCGCACGCAGAGCTTCCAGCGCAACCGCAAATATCTCGCCGACCGCACGATAGAAACACTTGGTCTGAATTTCGACATGCACTGGCCGAGCCGGCAATTCGTATCGGCCCGCGGCGTTCGCCGCTCACCCTTCCATGACCGGCTTGTCGCGGCGGGCGCCTTCATGACCGAGGCCTCGGGCTGGGAGCGGCCGGGCTTCTTCGGCGCGCGCGCGGAGGTCTCGAACATCGCCTATTCGTATGACCGCCCCAGCTGGTTCGCCAATGTCGGTGCGGAATGCCGCAATACCGCGGAGAACGTGACGCTGTTCGATCATACGTGCTTCGTCAAATACCGGATCGAAGGCCCGGATGCGCTCAAGACCATGAACTGGATATGCGCCGGCGAATGCGATGTCGCGATCGGCCGCGTCGTCTACACGCAGTGGCTGAACCAGGCCGGCGGCATCGAGGCGGATGTCACCGTGACGCGCCTGGCGGAGGATTCGTTCTTGATCGTGACGGTCGCTGCGTCGCAGCGGCGCGACTTGGCCTGGCTCAAGCGGCATATGCCGGAAGGGGCGCGCGTGCATGTCACGGACATCACCTCCGGCCTGCCGATGATCGCGCTGATGGGACCGAAGGCGCGTGAGCTCATGCACCGCCTGTCGCCTGCCGACTTCAGCAACGCGGCGTTCCCCTTCGGCACCAGCCAGGAAATCGACCTCGGCTATGCCCGCGTCCGCGCCAGCCGGCTGACCTTCGTCGGCGAGCTCGGCTATGAGATCTATGTCGAGACCGAATTCGCCGCGCATGTCTATGAAGAGATCATCGAAGCGGGGCGCGATCTCGGCTTGCAGCCCGGTGGCTTCTTCGCATTGAATTCACTGCGGATGGAGAAAGGATATCGCCATTGGGGGCACGACATCGGCGAGGAGGATACGCCCTATGATGGCGGCGTCGGCTTCGCCGTAGCACTGGACAAAGAGGGCGGCTTCCTCGGCCGGGAGGCCCTGGTCAGCCAGCGCGCGCAAGGGACCCTCAAGCGTCGGCTCGTGCAGGTCAAGCTGACGGGCGGCCCGGACATGCCGATGCTCCATCATCACGAACCGCTGGTGCGCGCCGGCGCCATCATCGGGTCCATCACCTCGGGGGCCTATGGCCATCGCGTCGGCGCCTCGCTCGGCCTCGGCTATGTGAGCCATGCCGAAGGGGTGACCGCGGCGTGGCTTGCCGATGGCGACTGGGAGGTCGAGGTGGCCATGAAGCGCTATCCGGTCGAGGTCCAGCTCGGTCCCTGGTACGACCCCAAGAGCCTTAGGGTGCGCAGCTAGTCAGGCTTTGTGGCGCTTGCGATAGGCCGCTTTCTTCACCTTGTTGCCGCAGCCATTCATCGCGCACCAGCGCCGCTTGCCCGGGCGCGACGTATCGAGGAACAGGATCGAGCAATGGCCATCGGCGCATTTGCGCACCCGCGCCAAAGCGGGGCTCGACAGAAGGTCGATGGCGTCGCGGCTGACGGTCGCGAGAACGGCATCGAAGGGCGCTGGCGCCGTCCAGGCATGCGCCTGTCCGATCGCGGTGAGCTGCGGGATGAGAGCGGGCTTCAGCGCCGCGGCATTGACCAGGCGCAGATCCGCCGGGTCCGGCGTTTCCTGCGCGAGGCCCAAGGTCACCAGGCGATAGAGCGCCTCCCGCAGCCGGCGGGCTGAGGCGAACTCGGCGCTGCCGATGGCGATCGGGCTTGCGAGCAGGCCCGTTTCCGCGCACCAGCGGCCAAAATCCCCTTCATGCCGCCAGCGGTCGAAGGGCATGTGCTCGCGATCGCCGACGGTTGCGATGAAATCCAGGCATAACCGGCCGGAGCGGAAGCGGAACTCCCAGTCGGAAGGATGAAGTTTTGCCAGCGGATCGGTCTGGTCCATGGGTACTTGTATAACCGGTTCCGATTTGCTAAGCTAGGCACCAGTTAAACAGGTTCCAAAAAATGGAGAGACCCATGCTGCAAGCCTGTCTCAACGGCGCCCGCACCCGCCAGGATCACCCGAAGGTCCCGCTGAGCCCTGAGGAGCTGGCGCATGATGCCGCTGAAGTCATCGCGGCCGGCGCCGCGGAACTCCATGTCCATCCGCATGGCCCCGATGGCGCCGAGACGCTCGATCCGGGCTTGACCGCGGCGGCACTCACGGCCATCCGGGCGAAGGTGCCGGGCATTCCCGTCGGCCTCACGACGCGCGAAGGCATCAGGAGCGATGCGAGCCGCGGTTTCGATCAGCTGAAAGCCTGGCGCGTGCTGCCCGACTATGTGTCGGTCAATCTGAGTGAAGCGGATGCGCCTGAAATCATCGAACTCATGCTGGCGAAAGGCATCGGCGTCGAGGCCGGACTGGCGACCGTTGCCGATGCGCGCCGATGGGTGAGGCTTCCGACGATGAAGCATTGCCTGCGCGTCCTCGTCGAGATCGATTTCGAGAAAGATGTCCCAGGCGCCCTCGATCTCGCCGATGAGATCATCGCCGTTCTCAAGCAACATGACGTCGCGCTGCCTCTGCTCCTGCACGGCTTCGATCAGACCGTGTGGCCGCTCTATCGCAAGTCGCGGGCGCTCAAGATCGATGCGCGACTCGGATTCGAGGATAGCATCCATCTTCCCGATGGGCGCGTCGCCGCCGACAACCGCGACATCATCGCCGCTGCGCGTGCGCTACGCTGAATGTGGACTGTTTCCTGATCACGCGCTTGGTTCTGGATTTCCCCGCCGCTTGCGCCTAAATAGGGAGCGGCGAGCTGCCCGGTGCGTGAGGAGATCTTTTCCCTGGGGCCTATACGATTCTCGCGGGAGCTGTCCCTAGGCTTGGCCGTGGCCTTGCCCACATGGCGCCCACCTACACTTGTAGGTACCCGGGATCGTCACTCTCCCACGGCCATGGCGGCCCGCCACATTCAAACCGGTGGATGGCCGGGTTAAACCCGGCCATGAATTCTAGCGAGGGCTGACATGCAAGTTGCAAAACGTTCCGGCGATCTTATCGACCAAAAACGCCGGGCGCGAACGGCAGCCAATGTGCTGCGCATGCAGGCCCACAAGACATTGGGCGAACGTGCCGGCCTCATGCTGGCGCAGCATGAATTGCCCATCAACCGCAAGGACGGTTTTGGTTCCGTCTCCGGCTTCTATCCCTATCAGGCGGAAATCAACGTGCTGCCGCTGCTCGCAAGGCTCGTCAGCGAAGGCTGGCAGACGGCGCTGCCGGTCGTCATGGCCAAGGGCGAACCACTCACTTTCCGCGCCTGGGCGCCGGGCGAGCCCACCGGACGCGGCATCTGGGATATCCACGTTCCGCTCGAGACCGCTCCTGAGCTCAAGCCCGACGTGCTGCTGGTGCCGATGCTCGCCTTCGACCGGCGCGGCTATCGCCTGGGCTATGGTGGCGGCTTCTATGACAGGACGCTCGCCGAACTGCGCAAGCTGAAGCCGGTCGTGGCGATCGGCGTC
>Ga0187894_10000830_pt1 | contig 41549 bp, 36 predicted proteins | sample GBC1701081metaG_FD_136650 | JGI IMG/M metagenome (GOLD analysis project Ga0187894, IMG submission 136650) | White microbial mat communities from a lava cave in the Kipuka Kanohina Cave System on the Island of Hawaii, USA - GBC170108-1 metaG ... | reverse complement strand
GAGCATCGCCTTCAGCAGCATGTCCGGATCGCTGCTGTTGTCGCGGATCATTTCGAAGACCGCCGCGGCGTCCTCCGACAGGCCGAGGCCCATCTGGTTCAACGTCTGCAGCGGCTGCGCCTTGATCTGCGCGCGGAATGCCGGATCGATGGCGGCGCGATCGATGAGCGCCGCCGTGCGGTCGAGCGCATCGGCGTCCTCGCAGAGATCCGGCGCCTCCTCGGGCGCGATCGTCTGCTGCGCGGCCGCGGGCATCGCGGACAGCGGCAGGGCGGCGCTGGCCGCGCCGAGCCGTTTGAGCAGTTCACGCCGCGTGCTGGTATCGGCGGCGTTCGCCCGTTCGGGCGTTCGAGATTCCTGATGGTCCGACATGAGACGCACCCTCCTTGTTCAAACCGCAGAAGACGCCGGTTCCGTCAAAGACGCGGAGCGTGATACGTGGCGGAGCTGTGTTTCCCGATTCTCACACGGATATCGCGCGGGGCGCGGACGCGGGTTCGCGCCGTTCGGCGGGTCGAAAACGGACGACCTCGGATGCGCGTTCGATTAGTCCCGGTCCGGTTCGTTCGCGGCCTCGGGGGCCTTCGGCGGATCGCTCTCGTGCGCGCCGGCCGGCTCCCGGCCGCTGACCGATCGGAACATCGCCTCGGCGAACGTGTCCGGCGACACGTTGCGGGACAGCGTGCGCGACGTCACCGCGACGTTGACGCCCACGCGGACGGCGGCCTGCACCGCGGGCCGCGTGGCCGGACGCGTCGCGACGCGCACGCCGACGGCCACGACCGGCAGGATCGCCGCTTCGGCGTAGCGCTGGTCCGTCTGGTCCATCGGCGGATACTCCTGACCGAGCATCGCCTTCACCAGCAGATCCGGGTCGTTGCTGTTGTCGCGCACCATCTCGAAGACGGCGGCCGCGTCTTCCGACAGGCCGATGCCCATCTCCCTCAACGTCTCGATCGGTCTGGCCTTGATCTCGTCGCGGAACAGCGGGTCGATGGCGGCGCGATCGATGATCGCGGCGGCGCGATCCATCAGCCCCGGATCGAGGCAGATGTCGTGCGAGGTGCGGGTCTCTTGCGCGGAGGCCGGCAGCGCGGACAGGGGCACGGCGGCGCTGGCAATGCCAAGCCGTCGGAGGGCCTCGCGGCGCGTCGTGGAGGCGTCGGCGTGAGGCGGTTCGGGCGTTCGCGGAGTCTCGTCGGACATGAAGCAACTCCGTCCTGGGTCGATCCGCACCCGGCGCGGTTCAACGTTCGTCAAAGAGAGCAGTCAGACTGGGAAACAGCGTGGACGACCGTATCACACCTATTCTTCGCAGGCGGGAGGCTGTTCGCGGAGGCGAGGGAGGGGGCTGCCGTTCGCGACCGGTGCGCGCCGTTCGCACGCACCGACCAAACATCTGTTCCCCGGGCGCCGTCAGCGCCCGGTCATGAATTACCACTGTGACGCGGTCAGCGCGCGGTCATGAACGTCCACCTGACGTCCGAATAGCGCCAGCGCTTGCCGTTCGGGTCGGGCGTCACGGTGCCCTTCCACGCGCCGCTCGCGTCCCGCTCGACGGAGAGCCGCGTCCACGTGCGCTCGCCGCGCTCGTAATCGAACGTCTCGCCGTCATCGTCGTATACCGCCAGCGTCCCGGGCTGCTCGCCGTAGTGCCGTACCTCCAGCGCCAGCACCTCGTCGCGTCCCGGCGCGAACAGCCGATCGCCGATCATCGGGACGAGGCCGCCGTCCTTCACGAAGACCGGCGTTTCGGCGAGGGACGGCGTCACCTCGATCGTCGCGTTTTCGCCGGCCAGCTTACCGGTGTAGAAGTCGAACCACTTGCCCGCGGGCAGTACCACCTTGCGCGTCTTCGCACCCGGCGCGATCGGCGCGACGAGCAGCGCGTCGCCGATCATGTACTGATCTTTGACTTCGACGACGCGGCCGATCGCGTAGGGGTTCGTCGTCGCGTCGAGGCGTCCCGGCTGCTGCGCCGCCTGCGTTGTGAAGCCGTCGAGCAGCGGCATCGGCCGCACGACGGGCGTGCCCTGCTCGTGGTACTGCGCGAAGGCCGTATACCAGTACGGCAGCAGCCGCATGCGCAGCTTGATCGCGTCGCGGATGTGATCGGCGACGGCGGCGTGCGTCCAGAGCTTGGTCGACGTCGCCCAGCCGTTGAACAGCGCGAGCGGCGAGAAGCACACGGCCTGCGTCCGCCGCAGCATGTCCTCGCCGTCGCCGCCGCGCACCTCGGGCGACCACAGCACGCCGGCGAAGGCGCTGTTGCCGACGGCCGTCAGGTACTCGTCGAAGTCGTAGTTGTCGTTGTAGATCACGAACGGGAACGATGACGCCCCGCCGTTCGTGCCGCGCACCTGGCCCAGCGTGCGGAGATTCTGGCTGCGATAGAGATCCATCAGCAGGCGCTGGAGCAGCAGCCCGTACGTCTGGCGCAGTTGCTCGCCTTCGTTGCCGGACGGAAACGTCGCGAGGTCCGGCCATAGCCAGTGATCGTAGCCGTCCACTTCGTCGATCTTGAACCCGCCCAGCGCGCGCGGCCCGAGGCCGACGACCTTGTCGCGCAGGTGATTCGAGAACGCCGCGCGCGCGGCCGGCATCGAGTAGTCCGGCACGATGCCGTTCCACACGAGATGCGATCCGGCGTATGGCAGCAGCCGTTGATACAACGGCGCGGTGGGCGAGACGTACGGGTTGAACCACAGGTTCGCGCGGACGTGCTGCGCTTCGAGCTGCGCGAGGAAGCCTTTCGGATCGGGGAAGCGCGTCTTGTCCCACTCGAACGACGTGGGATAGGCGTGATCGTGCCAGCCCGGCTCCAGGCCGAGCATGTCGAGCGGGATGTCGCGCTTGCGGAACTCGGCGACTTCGTTGAGCGCGTCCTGCGCGGTGTAGCCGGTCGGCGTGCGCGTCATGAAGCCAAGCCCCCACTTCGGCGGCAGCGCGCCGCCGCCGCCGAACAGGTTGTACCGCCGCACCGCGTCCATCATCGACGGACCCGCGAACACGTAGACATCGACGCCGGCCGCGGGCACGAGCGCTTCGACCGAGTCCGCGCGGGGCAGCGACGACCAGCGCTTGCCGTCGGTCGTGCGATCGATCACGGGCGGCTTCTTCGCCGCCGCGAGGCGCACGCCGACGCCGACGTGAACGTTGACGTAGCGGGACGAATCGATGAAGACGCCGTAGCCTTTCGTCGAGACGTAGAAGGGGACCGGGGCGTGCGTACGGCCGGTGCGGCCGCCCCAGTGATCGACGTGCAACTGGAACGCGGCGCCGGTGCGGCGCATCGACCGGAAGTCGACGCCGAGACCGTAGACGTCCTCGTCCAGCGCGAGCGGGAAGCGCAGCGCGACTTTTCCGTTCGAGACGCGTCCTTCCGCCTCGTCCTGCGCCAGCGGGAACGACGCGGCCGGCATGCGGCGCAGCGCGTCCGCCTTCGGCGCGACACCCGCGGCGGTGAGCAGCGTCAGGCGATCGGGCCTGCCGATGGTGGCTTTCCACACGCCGGGCGCGACGGGCCGGAACCGCAGCGGCGCGGCGGCGGGCGTCGTCCGCGGCGATGTCCGGGACGGCGCCTGCGTCTGGGGTTGAGACGACGTCCGCGATGCTGACTGCGCCTGCGCGGGTCGTGGTGGCGCCGCGAGTGTAAGCGCAATCACACCAGGCAACACGCTCGTCCACACGGTGATCCGGCCTCTGGTCATGAAAGGAGTTCTCCGAGAGCGGCCATTCTACAACGCGTCCGGCAGATGCCGCGCGGGACGCTGCGATCGAGCGGCAAGAGGCGAGCCCGCACCGCGGACGGCGAGACCGGTTCCGATGTCGACGCCGACGGCGTGCCGACGCGGCGATCAGAGTCTGGGGATGGCCAGCCCGCCGTCGAGATGCAGGACCGTGCCCGTCGCGTATGGCACATCGCCGCGCAGCAGCGTCGCGACCGCGCGGCCGACGTCCTCGGGCGTGCCCCAGCGCCGCTCGGGGATCAGGCCGTCGGCGATGCGGCGGTCGTAGACGTCTTTCACGCCCGCCGTCATGTCGGTCGCGATGATGCCCGGACGGACTTCGTAGACGGGGATGCCCACCTCCGCGAGCCGCGCCGCGAAGAGCTTCGTCGTCATGGCCAGGCCCGCCTTGCTGATGCAGTACTCGCCCCGGTTGGGCGACGCCATCTCCGCCGAGACCGACGTGACGAAGACGATCGCCGCGGTCGAGGCCGGTGTCGTCTGCTTCTGCGCGCTCATGAGCGCGGCGATCCGCTGCGTGAGGAAGTACGGGCCCTGCAGGTTCGTGCGCAGCACTTCCTCGAAGCTCTCCTCGGTGGCTTCCAGGAGATCGGCGCGCACGCGCGGCGCACGGCCGGCGTTGTTGACGAGCGCGTGGACGGCGCCGAAGCGCGCGCGGACGGTCTCCACGAGTCGCGCGCGGTCGGCGGTGCTGGCGAGATCGGCCACGGCGTAGTCCACCTCGCCGCCTCTGGCGCCGCTGCTCGCGCCGACGCTGTCGTGCAGCTCGTCCAGCACGTCGCGCACCGCGTCCGCTGGACGGACGCCGCACAGCGCCAGACTCCAGCCGTCGCGCGCGAGCGCGCGGGCGATGCCGAGGCCGATGCCGCGCGTGCCGCCCGTGACGAGCGCGACGCGGCGCTCTCCTGTCTCCATCATGAGGTCCACTCCATTCCTTCACGCCTCCCGCCACGCTCGCGCGCCGCCGGCAGCGCTAGGCGGGGCCGAAGAATGTCAGATACGGTCCGCCCCGCGCCTGCCGCAGCACGTAGAGTGCCGCTTCGCGCAGGTGATAATCGCCCCACTGACACGACTCGCCGCGCGGCGTGCGCGCGCCGGGCGGCACGTAGTCCCAGCCGTTCGGACGGTGATAGACGGCGTGCAGCAGCAGGCCCTGATGCGCGTCGTTCGTGCTCAGATACGGTCCGCCCTCGTCCAGCAGCGTGTCCAGCACGCGCAGACCGGCCTGCTCGTAGCGCGTCCCGTCCTCGCCGCGCCGCGCGAGGATGTGTCCCAGGCGCAGCAGGCCCTGCGCCGCAATCGCGGCCGCGGAGCTGTCGACGGGCTCGTGATCGTTGAACGGATCGGAAGGACGCTCGCCCCAGGCGCCCAGCGCCGCGAGGCCGGGCGCGCCCGTGTCCCAGTACGGCACGCCGTCGCCTGCGGCGGCGTGGTCGATGTAGAAATCGCTCGTTGCGCGCGCCGTGTCGAGCATCCACGCGTCGATGGACGCGCGTCCGCCGAACGGCTCCAGCGCGTCGGCGCTCAGCGTGTCGAAGAATTCGATCTGCTCCGCGTAGCCCAGCATCGCCCACGCGAGGCCGCGCGTCCACGTCGTGAACGGCGAGAAACCCTGCTGGCTGCTCGGTCCGCGATACGAGCCGTTGGTCGGATTGAAGAGGCTCTCGTGCGCCGTCCGCCCGCGCACGTCGTAGCTGTCGCGTCCGCGGCCGAAGTAGACGTTCGTCTCGCGTGTCGCGCGCGCGTGCTGGATGAGCCGTTCGAGCAGGTGGATGGACGTGTCCTGCTCTTCGCTCAACCGGTGGCCGAGCAGGTGCGAGACCGCGAGCGCGCGCAGCGATCGGATCGTGTCGACGAACAGGGAATGCGGCCCGTTGAACGAGTAGATGAAGCCGCCGTCCGGCAGACGCGTCCAGCGGCGCGCCTGCACGGCGCCCGTCACCGCGAGCGCGAGCTCGTAGAAGCGGCGCTCCCACTCGCTCGCGTCGAACCGGCCTTCGCGCGCGAGCCGCCACAAGGCGCCGTAGGTGCTGACGTTGTTGAAGCCGTGATCGTGGACGCCGACGTGCGTCAGGTGCGGCGCCATGCGCTCGACAGTCCGCGATCGCCCCAGGTCCAGGAACTCGCGCGCGTCCGTGGCGTCGAACTGCAGGATCGCGGATCCGAACTGGAAGCCCTGCGTCCACTCCGTCCAGCCGCGCGCGCAGTAGCGGCCCTGGACCGTGAAGACCGGGGCGCCATCGACCGGGTTCCAGGTGCGTTCGAGCCCGTGGATCTTCGACGCCGACAGCGCAAACATCCGTTCGATCTTCGCGACGAGATCGCGCGGCGTGCGCGCGCGATCGACAAATATCATGATGGCCTCCGTCCGCCCGGCCGTGTCGCGTCCATCACCCGTGACGAGGAGGATCGCGCGAAGGCCGCAGCGCCCGCACATTATACGGGCGATGACGCGGGACACGGACGCGGCGCGGCCGGCGCCGGCGCGCGAACGGCCGCCAGCCTCATGACATCGATACGCCGTACGCATGGACGCGCGTCCGGCCATGAACACGGCGAGGACCGCGCGCGCGGGCGACCCTCTGGTTGGAAGCGTGGCTTACGGCTTCTGCAGCGCGTCCAGGAACGGGCGGACGATGGCGGGGGCGTCCTTCGGGCCGTGTCCGCGCAGGATCTCCTCGGCGGTGGCGCCGTAGAGCGCGCGATTCAGGTCGTTGTGCGGCCGGATCACCGCGCCTTCCATCGCCACGCCCGCGAACAGTCCGCGGTCCCGCGAGTAGATCAGGATGCCCGCGTCCTTCGTCGTGGCCGCGGCCTTGGGCAGTTCGGCGGCGTTCGGGCCGGCGACGGCCTTCACCTCGGTGCCGAATTCGAGGCGATCGTCGAGCAGGGCGTCGAGCGCGCGCTGGGTCGTGAAGACGAAGATGATGTCGGTCCGCGATCCGCCGATCTGCAGGCCGACGCTGGCGCCGCCCAGACGGAAGAACGCCGGCACGGTGCGGACGCCGTCCCTGGACTGCGCGGTGATCACGCCGTCCCCTCCGCGGCCGCCGGCAATGAACGCGGCTTGCACCACCTTCGCGAAGACGCCGATGCCGACCGCGCGTTCGAGCACGGCTGACGGAATGGCGTGGTCCGGCGATGTCATGATGCCGTTGAACGCCTCCACCGCCTCACCGATCTCCTCGCGCGCTTCTTTCTGCGCCGACGCCGACGGCGTCTGCGCCGCGATTTCGCCGCCCACGCAGAGCGCCACGCTCAAAGCGAACGCCACGCCCAGCGCGCATTGCTTGACGACACGCGGTGAACGATGCCAGTTGCTGCTCATAGGGACCTCCGTCCTCGCAGTGTAGCAGTCCCGCTCGCGCGTGTCGTGTGCCGCCGCGCGGACGATACCGAGGATGACGAGGACGAAGGAACGACGGGAACCACGGGGAGGATGACGGGGATGACGGACGAAGGCGGCGCGGGTGGCGCCGCCGGTCATCAGGGCGGCAGCGGACCGCGATACAGCGTGTCGGCCACCGGGATCGCCCACAACTCGGTGCCGGCCCGCAGGTCGAGCGCGCGCAGCCGCAAGGCTTCGGCGATCACGGTGTCACCGGATCGGCGCGACGTCGGATGCGCGACGTAGAACAGGCGCGTGCCGGCGACGGCGAACGGCGCCATCGACACGGGCGCATCCGCTGCGCCAACGGTCTCGCCCGCGGCGTCGGTGATCGTCCAGCGGTACGGCGTCCACCAGCGCGCCGGATCGGACGAGCGCGTGCTGTGCAGGACGTGGCGATCGTCCACGGACCGGAACTGCCGCGCGGCCGGCGTTGCCGCGCGTGCGGCGCTCGCGTCACGCGCGACCGCGTCGGCGGACGGTGTCGTGCGGATCTGGTCTTCCGCTTCCGCGGTGGAGAGCGACGTCGCGCGTCCGGCGGTGACGTCGACGCGGATGCCGCCGTCCGTGTTCCGCGGGACCGAGATCGTCGTGCGCATGGCCTCCGCCGTCTCCTCCATCTCGGGCGCGCCCAGGACGCCCTTCAGCGGCGACGCTTCGTACGTCCACAACACGACGGCGGCGGCGTTCTCGCCGGCGAACGGCCGCACGTGGAACCGCTCCGACGGACCGTCCGTGAGCAATGCGCGCGCGCCCGCGGGCAGCGCGACGTCCATCCGCTGCTGTGACGCGCCTGTCGCGGCGTCCAGCGTGACGAGCACCAGCTCGCCGCTGCTGCCGGGCGGCGCCTGCGCGAGCAGCGTACGATCGACCAGCGCCAGCGGCTTCGCGGTGGTGGACTGCGTCCATTTGATCGATCCGTCGGCGAGGTTCACCGCCTGCACGTTGCCGTCGAGAGTCATGATGAACGCGGTCTCGCCGGCGGCGTCGACGACGACACCATCGTGAATCGCGGGGATCGGCGGCCGGGCGGCTGGCGGATCCTGCGCGGCGCGCGCCGTGACGCCGATCGGCGTCGACACACTCAGGGCGATGGCGACGGCCAGTGCGAACGACGCGGCGGCGCAACGCGCGCGGCGCGGCGACGCGCTGAATCGATGAAGTGAAGGGAAAGTCATCGCGCACCTCCGGCGGCGTCGGCGGCCACCAGAATTTTCCAGACCCCGCGTCCAAACGTCCCCGCGACGAGCACGCCATCTTCGCGGTCGTAGTCCAGATCGAAGACCGGCACACGCGGCAGGCCGGAGCCGAGGCGCCGCCAGCCAGCGAAACCGGATCCGGCCGTGGCGAAGAACACGCCCGTCTGCGTGCCGACCGCGATCCCGTCGCCGCGGCTGGCGCTGACGTATGCGAGCGATCGCAGCGTCGACGGCGTGAACGTCTGCAGATTGCCGGTGATGTCCGTCCATGTCGCGCCAGCGTCCGTCGTCTTATAGATGGCCGACGGCGTGACGGCGAAGGCCGTGTCACCGTCCGCGGGATTGACGACGATGTCGCTGACGGTCTGACCGGTGGGAGCGGGGAACGTCAACGCCTGCTGCAGCGGCGCGGGCGCCGGGCCGAGGCGGACGAAGACGCGGTTCGTGGCGCCGATATACAGGATGTCCGGATTGTCGGCGGCGCCGTACGCGATCGGATCGACACCGCCGCTGTTCACGACCGTCGTCGCCACGCGCGACACCGTGTCGCCGCGGTCCAGCGACTCGTACACGCCGTTGCCGCCGCCGATGATCAGGCGTGTGGCGTCCACCGAGTTCAGCGCGAGCGGTGTGACGAACGTTCCGGTCGGCCGCGGCACGCCGCCGAGCGGCGTCAGCGGGATCGGCGCGGAGGCCACGAACCGATTGGACGCATCCCAGAAGCTCCGATTGAAGCTGCCCAGGTTCTGCGTGCTCGAATAGCGCACCGACATGTCCGGGATCGACGAGTCGTCCACCAGCACATCGCCGCCGTCCGCCTGCTGCCATTCATCCCAGCGCGTCTGTCCGGGCTGCAGTTGCATCGGCGTGCCGGTGTCCTGATTCCCGCTGATCGCGAGGTTCGAGTTCGAGTCGTACGCAACGTCGTGGACTTCGCTCGTCTGCAGATCGCCGTTCAACGACACCCAGTCGCCCTGATTGCTGCGCGGCAGCGTCCGCTTGTACACCCCGCCATCATCCACTTCGATGATGTTGCCCGAGGCGTCGAACGTCATCTCGCGCGAATCGGCGTGCGGCGACGAATTCGACGCGGTGCCGCCGCCCGCCGCGCCGAGCGTCGACGAGTGCGTGAGATGCACCCACTGGCTGCCGGCGGCCCGACTGGCGTCGCCACGGAAGAACCGTCCCGTGAAATTGCGCGCGCCGATGGAATTGGGGAACGACGTCGGCCCGCCCACGCCTTCGCGGAAGAGCGGCTGCCGATCGCCGCCGATGTAGACGATGTTCGCGTCGGCCGGATCGGCGACGAGCGACAGATGGATGCCGGCCTGTCCGCCCGGATGGATGCCGATCGGCGCGCCTTCGTTCGACGTGGGCAGATCCATCCGCGTCCAGGCCGTGCCGTCGTCGCCGGATCGAAACACGCCCACCAGCCGGCCGCCGTTGGCGATCGCGACGTAGACATTGTGATGACGGCCGACCGCGAATTCGACGGTGCTGGTGCTGCCGCTGATGAGCAGCGCGTCCATCTCGGGCGAGCTGACCTTCGTCCACGTCTCGCCCGTGTCTTCGCTGCGATAGACGCCGTTGCGGCCGCCGACCGAGTCCGCGAAGATCACGCTGGTGAACAGACGCGCGGGGTTCAGCGGATCGCCGCCCAGATCGTGCGTCACGCCGCCCGGCAGGCCCGTGGCGGATCCGTTCCCGCGCGCGATCTGCTGAAAGCTCGTGCCGCCGTCCGCGCTGCGCCAGACGCCGATGTTGCCGAACGTGAACGCGGCCGCGAAGTTGACGGAGATGACCAGCGTCGCGCCGCGCGCGGCCACGCCGGAGATGTTCTTGTCGATCAGCACGCCGCCGCCGGTGATGGCCTGCCACGTCGTGCCGCCATTCGTCGTCCGCAGCAGCCCGCTGCGCGCGCCGCCCAGGCTGGCGAAGCTGCTGAAGCGTCCCATGCCGGCGACGAGCGTCGTCCCGCCGGGGATCGTCGGATCGAACTCCAGCGCGCCAATCGAGAGTGATGATTCCTGATCCGTGAGCCGCGTCCAGTTGACCAGCGGCGCCTGCGCGTTGGTCGTCCGCCAGACGCCGCCGTTGACGGCGCCGATGTAGAGGATGTCGGCGGACGTCGGATGCGCCGCGATGGCGTGGACGGCGCCCACGACTTCCCCTTTCTGGATCGCTTCCGCCTGGCCTCTGATGATGGGCCCGGGACCTTGTGGCATCCAGACGCCTTCGCGCGTGCCGGGTGTGCCAGGCTTGGGCTGCGCGAACGCGACGTTCACCGCGATGAGGCACCATGCCGCGGCGAGCAATCGGCCGCGGCGCATGAGGACGGCATCGCGCGCCGGACGTCTGATAATTGCGCCCGCGCACGTGCGCTGAATCGGGGGCATCATTCGGGTTCTCCTTGGTCGGTGCTGGAACGCTGAGTCCAGCACATGCGGGTTGGACGCGTCAATGAGTGTTCGTGCGTTCTAGAACCTGATGCGCCGATGCCCCGTATAATGATCGCCTCAACGCGCCGCCTGAGCGGTGCATCGGCAGTCGAGAGCGAGCGAAGGAGTTGTGATGGCGCGTGCGAGCGGAACGTTTGACGTCACCTTGACGCCTCAGCCTACGGACGCGGCAACGCTGGGCCGGATGTCCATCGACAAGCGGTTCCACGGCGATCTGGAAGCGACGAGCAAAGGCGAGATGCTGGCGGCGATGACGGAGGTGACGGGGTCGGCGGGCTACGTCGCCATCGAGCGCGTGACCGGACGGCTGGGCGGACGCGAAGGCACGTTCGCGCTGCAGCACCACGGCGTGATGACGCGCGGAGCGCCGGCGCTGATGGTGTCCGTCGTGCCGGACTCCGGCACGGGCGAACTGACCGGCCTCAGCGGCTCGCTGTCGATCGCCATCACCGACGGCAAGCACTACTACGAGCTCGACTACACGATCGCGCCGGCGTCCTAGCGGCGCGCAGTCCGCTCGCGCCGCCGGTCGCGAGCGTCACGCCATCACGACATCACGCCGTCGTCTTGCCCTTCGACGCAGCGTCGCCGTCGCCGGACGCGTCCGGCAGCGGCGAGAGCGATCCCAGCATCGTCGGGATCAGCTCCGTGACGGTGGGGTGGACGTGGACCGCTCGCTGGATCACCGTGTACGGCGCCTTCGCATACATCACGTCCAGGATTGAATGGATGATCTCGTCGCCGCCCGGACCGAGGATCGCGGCGCCGAGAATCTGACGCGTCTCCGCGTCTACCAGCACTTTCATGAAGCCGCGCGTCTCGCCTTTTTCGACCGCGCGCTTGACGTCCTTCATCGCGCGCTTGCCGATCAGCGCCCGCCGGCCGCTCTTGCGGACGTCCGCTTCGGTCATGCCCGCGCGGCCGAGCGGCGGGTCGACGAACAGGCCGTACGTCTCGATGCGATCGCTCACGCGGCGCGGGTCGTCGTCCAGCAGGTTCGCCGAGACAATCTCCGCGTCGTTGAACGCCGTGTGCGTGAACGCGCCGCGGCCGTTGCACTCGCCGAGCGCCCAGATGCCGTCGACGTTCGTCCGCAGGAAATCGTCCACACCGATGATGCCGTGCGCGTCGACTGCAACGCCCGTGTGCTCGAGTCCGAGGTCGTGCGTGTTCGGCAGGCGTCCAACCGCGAGCAGGACGTCGCTGCCGATCACTTCCGGCTCGCCGCTGGTGCAGTCCACGCGCACGCCGATGCCGTCGCTCCGCCGGTCGAAGCCGACGCACGTCGCGTCGAGCCGCACGCGGATGCCTTCGCTCTCGATGATCTCGCGGATCGCCGTCGAGACGTCTTCGTCCTCGCGCCGGATCAGCCGCGGGCCCATTTCGACGATCGTCACCTCGCCGCCGAACCGCCGGAACATCTGACCGAATTCGAGGCCGACGTAGCTGCCGCCGACCACGACGAGGTGCTTCGGGACCCGGTCGAGATCGAGGACCGTGCTGCTCGTCAGGAAGGGGATGTCGCGCACGCCGGGCATGTCGGGCACGCGCGGCCGCGCGCCGACGTTGATGAAGATGCGGTCCGCCGTCAGTGTCTGGTCGCCGACGCGCACCACCCGCGGCGATTCGAACCGCGCATGCCCGCGATAGACCGTGCAGCCCTTCATCGACGTCAGCCACGATTCGACGCCGGCGCGCGATTGACCGGAGATGGCGTCCTTGCGCGCTTTCACGCGGGCCATGTCAACGCGGACGTTGTCGACGTCCACGCCGAACTCCGCCGCGCGGCGCGCGAGGTGCGCCGCGTACGCGCTCGCCACCATCGTCTTGGTGGGAATACAGCCGGTGTTGACGCACGTCCCGCCGAACAGATGGCGCTCGACGATCGCCACGCGCTGGCCGGCGCTGGTGAGCCGCTTCGTCAGGAACGGGCCCGCCTGACCGGTGCCGATGACGATCGCGTCGTAAGCCGTAGGCATGTGTCCGATCTCCTCGCACGCTCACCCGCGCCGCGAGGCAGGGACGAACGCGCGGACTGTGACCGACCGGGTGCGGCGGCATCGCGCTACGTGCTGCGCAGGGAGCGCGCGACGAGGCCGAGGCCGCCGAAGAGCAGGACCAGCATGACGAGCGTGTTGAAGAGGCTCGTCGTGCGGAAGTAGATGTCCATGTTCATCAGCACGCTGGCCAGGATGATTCCCGCGCCGGCGACGGTCAGCAGCCAGCCGATGACGGACTTGCCGTTGTAGAAGAGGAACGCGATGCCGGCCAGCAGCGGCAGCAGCGTGAGACCGAAGCCGCCGTACGGTCCGATCCGCCAATACGAGGTCGTCACCTGGACCTGATTGAGGAGCAGGTAGCCGCCGGCCGCCGCCATGACCAGGCCGATGAAGAACTGGCCGATGCCGCCGGGCGTGCCGCCCGCTCCGCGCGTGGTTGATGTGGACACGCGTCAAAGAATAGCAGACGTCAGCGCGCGCGTGGGTGGCGGCCTGCGCGGCCCGACGCGATAAGCGGCGTGGACAGATACACGGCGTTGACAGCTACTATGCATAGCGGTATAGTGGCCGCATGGAAGGGGTCGACAACTGGACGACGCAGTTGCGGAAGGGCGTCCTCGAACTGTGCATCCTGAACATCATCGGGCACAGGCGCATCTACGGCTACGACATCGTCAAGCACCTGCGCGACGTCGATACGCTGGTCGTGCGTGAAGGCACCATCTATCCGATCCTCAGCCGGCTGCGGCGCGACGGGCTGCTCCGCGCGTCGCTCGAAGAGTCGTCCGAGGGGCCGGCGCGGAAGTATTACGAGCTGACGCGCCGCGGCGAGCAGGTGCTGGTCGAGATGAACGGCTACTGGGACGTGCTCACGCGAGGGATCCACGATCTGAGGAAGGGAGGACGGTGATGGCAAATCCAAATCTGTCGGATGATGCGCGAGGCCATCTCGAACGGTATCTGCGGCGCGTCAAACTGGGATTGCGCGGACATCCGTCCGTCGACGCCGGCGAAGTCGAGCGAGACGTGCGCGGCCACATCGAGGCGGAGCTCGCCGGCCTGCCGGAGCCGGTCGGCGTCGCGAACCTCCGGCTCGTGCTCGATCGGCTGGGCACGCCCGAGACATGGATTCCGTCGGACGATCTGCCGGCGTGGCGGCGTGTGCTGTCGCGGCTGCGATCCGGTCCCGAGGAATGGCGCCTCGCGTATCTGACGCTGGCGATGTTCATGACCGGGGTGGGGCTGTTCTTCGGCGGGCTCTTTCTCTGGCCGCTCGAACCGCTGCTGATCGTCGCGAGCGTGCTGACCGGCCGCGCGGCGCTCGCGGTGCTGGCCGAGCATGACGAGCCGGTCGGCGCGCGGCGATGGCTGATCTATCCGCCGCTCGTGCCGGCGTATGCGCTGCTGGCCATCGTTTTGATCGGGTGGCCGCTGGGGCCGGCCGCCGGCGCGATTACGGATACGCCGTTCATCACGCAGGCGATTGAAGCGCTGCGTCCCGAGGCATTCTGGATTGTCGCGCCCGCGTGCATCGCGTTCGTCGTCGGCGTCTGGTGGATGGTGCTCGGGCTGCTGCTGCGTCCGTTCCACGAGGCCGTCCGCGTTGCCTTCAGTCCCTTCGCGGATCGCTTCGATCGACGCCACGGCGCGTGGATCGCCTGTGCGGGCCTGCTGCTCGCACTGACGTCTGGCGGCGTCTTGTCCGTCGCGATCGGCTGGTGGTGACGCGTTCGACACACGCGCGTCCCGCGGCCTGAAGACACGGTCTCGACGTGATACACTCGGCGCCCTTGCGCGGGCCGGGGCCCGCGCCATTCGTGCGGGAGCGAATCGGATATGCGAGTCGAGATGACGTCGAGCGGAGCGGGACTTATGTATCGCGCGGGAATCGGGCTGATGATGATCGCGGGATGGCTGGCGGCGTCACCGCCGCCCGCGCGCGCCGGACAACAAGCGCCAGCGCCAGCGTCCACGCAGACAGCGGCGTCTACACAGCCGGCGCCGTCGCCGCGGGCCTGTCCGGATGACGGCGAGTGGAATATCACGCGGAAGCCGTTCCGGATCCACGGCAACACCTACTTCGTCGGCGTCTGCGGTCTCAGCGCGATCCTGATCACGTCGCCGGACGGGCACGTCCTGATCGACGGCGGCCTCGCCGAGACGGCGCCGAAGATTCTCGACAGCATCCGCGCGCTCGGCTTCAAGCCGGAAGACGTCAAGCTGATTCTCAACACGCACGCGCACTTCGATCACGCCGGCGGCGTCGCGGACCTGCAGCGCGCGACGGGCGCGGCGGTCGCGGTCAGCCCGTGGAGCGCCAAGGTCTTCAGGACGGGCAATTCGACTCCCGACGATCCGCAGTACGGCACGCTGAAACCGATCACCACCGTGGCGCGCGTGCGCGAGATCAAGGACGGCGAGACGCTGCGCGTCGGACCGCTCGCGCTGGACGCGCACTTCACGCCTGGACACACGCCCGGCGGGACGAGCTGGTCGTGGAAATCGTGCGACGATCAGCAGCGCTGCCTGGACGTCGTGTACGCGGACAGCCTCTCGCCGATCTCGGCGGACAGCTTCCTGTTCACGTCCAGCCGCGCGAATCCGCACGCGGTGCAGGACTTCGAGAAGAGCTTCGCGGCATTGAGCGCGCTGACGTGCGACCTCCTGATCACGCCGCACCCCGGCTCGGTGGACCTGTGGGACCGGCTCGAAAAGCGCGAGGCCGGCACGATGCCCGATCCGCTGATCGACACCGCCGCCCTGCGCCGGTACGTCGACAGCGCACGCGAGCGGCTCACGAAGCGCATTGCGGAAGAGAAAGCCAAATCCTCGCGGCGATAGTCGTCGCGAACCGGGACGTCCCTCACGTCCACGTCTGTCCCGGTTCGCGTCATCCCTCAGCGGATCACCCTAAAAACTGATCTTTGCCGCGAGCTGCACCTGCCGTGCGGAGAATGTCGAGCGGATCGTGCCGAAGGCGTTGCTCGATCGATCGCCGTTCGGCGCGCCGAAGTTGGTCCGGTTCAGGACGTTGAAGCCTTCGGCGCGGATCTCCAGCGACGCGCCGTCGCGGATTGGCAGCGCGAATTTCTTCTGGACGACGAGATCGAGCTGGTAGAACGGATAGCCGCGGGCGATGTTGCGGCCGGCGTTGCCGAAGGGCTGCGTGGCGGGCGGCAGCAGGACGTTCGCGCGGTTGAAGTAATTGTCGATCGAGCGCTCGTCCTCCGGCGCCAGCGGATCGCCAATCAGGTTCGGGCGCAGGTTCACGCCGCCGAGGAACGTCGGCAGTCCGGACGTCACCGGCGTCGGACCGGACGTGTTGTAGCGCAGGTTCACCGTGCGGCCGCTGCGCATCGTGTAGATGCCGCTCAACTGCCAGCCGCCGAAGATGCCGTTCAACACCGTCGGCAGGCGCTTGCCCCAGCGCTGGCCTTCGCCGACGGGCAGATTCCAGACAAAGCTCGTCACGTTGAGGAACGGCACGTCGTACGCCGACAGGCCGCGATCCGCCGCGATGTCGTAGACGTTCTGCGGCGTGCCCGTGCTGCCGTTCGGCTCTTCGAGCACCTGGCTGACGTTGTCGATCGCCTTCGACCAGGTGAACGAATTCAGCAGGTTCAGGGTCGTCGACGCGTGCAGCTCGAACTTGCCCTGGAACGCGTGATAGTTCGAGAACGCCTGTGGCAGCACCGCCGAGATCGTGCCGAAGCCCTGAATCGGCCGCCGCGCCGGCAGCGTCGCGTTCGGATCCTCGCCGGCCACCGGCGGCCGCGCCTGGTTGATGTCCGCGAGCATCGACAGCTTGACGCCGTGATTGCCGACGTAGGCGACGTCGACGACGGTGTTCGACGTCAGCTTCCGTTGCACCGACAGGTGCCAGCTCTGGATGTAGCCCGCCGGTGTATCCCGCGGGATATAGAGCACGACGTTGTTCGGCAGGTCCGGCGGATAGCCCTGTTGCGTCGACCGGAAGCAGCCGGCGAAGCTGTCGCCGGTGCAGAGACCGGTGAGGTCGGGACGGCTCTGCGTCACCGTCGCGCGCGTGACGGTGGGGAAGTTCGTCGCGAGCAGGCCCGCGCTCGCGAGGCGGTTGAAATGGACGTAGCCGATGCCGTAGCCGCCGCGCAGCACGGTGTCGTTCGTGAGCTGATACGCGAAGCCGAAGCGCGGCGCGAAGTTGTTGCGATCGGGATTGACGAGCGCGCGGTCGGCGAGCGAGCCGTCCCTCGCGAGGACGATGCTGTTGGTCGCCGGATCGAAGTTCGACAGCCGGTTGTCGGCCTCGTAGTACGGCGTGACGAATTCGTAGCGCAGACCGAGGTTCACCGTCAGCTTCGCATTGAGCTTGAGATCGTCCTGCACGTACGCGTAGTACGCGCGCTGGCGCATCTTCGCGACGATGAGGCTGGCCAGCTCGTACTGGGTGCGCGCGCCGAAGTAGAAATCGGCGAGGTTGTAGAGATTGTTCGCGGCGGCGCCGGCCGGACGGCTGAATTGACTGCTGTACGTGTCGAGGCCGTAGAGCGGGTTCGTGTCCTGCACGTCCGTGTTGACGGCGAGATATTCGAAGCCCACCTTCAGGCTGTGCCGCCCGAAAATCGTCGTCAGATTCACGCGCGGGTTGATGTTGAACGGGTTCTGGAACTGCGGATTCGTGGACTGGCGTCCGAGCTGCGAATAGCCGGTGATGGTCTGCGGCGTCAGGCCGCCCGTCAGCGACGGATCGTTCTCGGGCAGGCCGGTGATGCCGTACAGCTCGCGCATGCTGGGTCCGCCGATGACCGGCGGCTCCTTGCCGGCTTTCATGCGTGACACGCCGAGCCGCGCGTCGAGCACGGACGCGGATCCGAGGACCCACGTCCCGCCGCCGACGAACTGCAGCGCGCGGACCTTGATGAAGCCGTTCTGATTGCTGCCCGACGGACCGTCGATGTTCGGCGATTCGAACGCGTCGTTCTTCTGCTGGCTGACGCGCACGAAGCCGGAGAGCCGGTCGGACAGCTTGTGATCGAGGCGCAGGTTGAACTTGTCGTAGTCGCTGCGGTTCGGCACGCTCTTCTGATAGTTGTTGCTCGTCGCGCCGGGGACGTTCGGCTGCGGCAGTTCGGCGAGCACCTTGCGCGAGAAGTCGGTGAGCGGCAGCCGCGTTCCCGCTTCGTACCGCTCGCCGGTGAACGGATTCACGACCGGCACCGTCAGGACGCCCTCGCGCTGCGCGAGCGTCGGGATCGTCGAGAAGACGATGGTCTTCTGCGTCTGGCGGAAGCCTTCATAGTCCATGAAGAAGAACGACCGGTCGCGCGCGATCGGGCCGCCGGCGACGAACCCGAACTGGTTCCGGATCAGCGACGGCTGGCTGCCGCCCGTCGGCTTGAAGAAGCCGACGGCGTTGAGCGCGGTGTTGCGATGGAACTCCCACACGCTGCCGCGGAGCTCGTTGGTCCCGCTGCGATACGACGCGTTCACGACCGCGCCGCCGCTGCGGCCGTACTCGGCGCTGTAGTTGTTCGTCTGCACCTTGAACTCGGCGACCGCGTCCGGCGAGACCTGGATCACCTGGTTCGAAAAGCCCTGATTGCTCGTGCCGTACGCGTTGTTGTCGACGCCATCGAGCTGGAAGTTGTTCGCCGTGTTGCGCAGGCCGTTGACGTTGAATGATCCCTCGCGTCCGCTCGTGCCGATGCCGTTCTGGTTCGACTCCAGCACGCCGGTGGACAGCAGCGCGAGGCTGGCGTAGGACCGGCCGTTCAGCGGCAGGTTGACGATCTGCTGCCGCTCGATCACCTGTCCGCGCTCGCTGGAGTCCGTCTCGAGCAACTGCGCGCCCGATGTGACGAGCACTTCGTCCGACAGCGCGCCGACTTGCAGCGTGAGGTCCACGCGCTGGCGCGCGTTGACGGCGACGCCGACGTTCTTCGCGACCGCGCTGGTGAATCCATCCTGCGCGGCGGTCACGTCGTACGGTCCGATCTTGACGTTCAGGAATTGATAATTGCCGTTGTCGTCCGCGTGGGTCGTGGCGGTGATGCCCGTCTCGGTGTTCTTCAGCGTGATGGTCGCGCCTGGAATGACGCCGCCGGATCCGTCCTTGACCGTGCCGAGGACGACGGCCGTGTCGAATTGCGCGAAGGCGGTGAACGGATTGAAGACCAGCAGAGCGGCGCAGGCCAGGATTACGCGTCCCCACCTGCGCGCGGTGGAACTCTCAGTCATAGCCATCTCCTGAGCGGCCGCAGGCCGGCCGCGGACTTGTATAGACAGGTTGCCCGTCCGTCAGGGTTCCGCCGATTGTAAGGCAAGCAGGTATGAATGCAATCCGGATGACGGTCGCCTGGGCCACGAGCATAGCCGGACCGTGTTTTCACGGCATTACGACGCTGTGAAGAATCGGAGACAATTCCGCGGCCGCAGGGGCGGGCGGCGCGGCCGTCGCCGCGTCAGCGGTCAACCTGTTCAGACAGGGTCGCCGGCCGCGATCGGACCGGAAACCCATGCCGACTGGTGGAAATCGGGGGGAAGTGCGGCCGCCGGCCGGCCGCGGGCCGCATTCCGGAGCCTGCCCGGCGGGCGGCGGGTCAGTCCAGTTCCAGGGCGACGTAGACGAGCATCGGCCCGCGCTGGACCTGCAGGACGCAGGCGGCGCCGGACGGGAGCGCGTCGATCTTCGTGCGCAGATCGACGAGGCCGGTGATCGCTGTCCCGTTCACGGAGATGATGATGTCGCCGGTCTCGACACCGCCCTGGCGGCCCGGCGCTTCCGCGAAGAGGCCCGCGACGAGCACGCCGCCGGACGTGCGCAATTGCGGCAATTGCGCCGCGACGCCCGGTTCGATGCCGACGCCGAGGATGCCGAGGCGCGAGACGAGGTTCTCTTTCGGATCGACGAGATCTGCGAAGCGCGCCGGGTCGTTGGGGCGCTCGGCGATGGGAGCCGTCGCGCGCACGACTTCGCTGCCGCGCTGGATCTCGAGCGTAATCGTTTCGCCGATCCGTCGACGATACACATTCACTTCGAACTGGCGCGCGTTCTCCATCGCCCGTCCGTCGAGCGAGAGCACGATGTCGCCCGGCCGCAGGCCCGCGGTCGCGCCCGGTCCGCCCGCGGCGACGTCCGCGATGATGACGCCGTTCGTCCGGCCCAGCCCGAGCCCTGCCGCCAGCAGCGGCGTGATCGTCTGTGGCAGCACGCCCAGCGTCCCCCGCCGCACGCGGCCCGTCGTCCGCAGTTGATCGAACACCGTGCGCACGATGTTGCTCGGCACGGCGAAGCCGACGCCTTCACTGCCGCCCGATTGCGTCAGGATGTAGGTGTTGATGCCGACGACACGCCCCGCGGTGTCGACGAGAGGACCGCCGCTGTTGCCGGGATTGATGGGCGCGTCGGTCTGGACGTAGACCATCGGATCGTCCTGCGCGCGCTGACGTCCGACCGCGCTGACCACGCCCAGCGTCACCGAATTCTCCAGGCCGAGCGGACTGCCGAACGCGAGCACCAGATTGCCCTGGCGCAGGTCGTCTGAATCCGCCAGCGGCAGCACCGGCAGCCCCTGCGCGTCGATCTTCAGGACAGCGAGGTCCGTCTCGCGATCGAGGCCGACGATGGTCGCGTCGTACATCCGCCCGGCGGGACGCACGATCGATCGACCCGCGGCCGCGCTCGGCGCGGGCGGCGCCAGCATCACCCGGACGCGGCGCGCGTACGCGATGACGTGCGCGTTGGTCACGATGTAGCCGTCCGCGTGCAAAACGACGCCGGAGCCGCCGCCACGCTGGCGCGAGAGCACGCCGTCGCGCTCGCCGGACGGCGTCGCGTCGCGATAGCCCGTGGCGAGGATCTGCACGACGCTCGGCGACACGCCGTTCACCAGCGTTTCGAAGTCCTCGCTGAGCTGCGCCAGGCGCGCCGGCGCCGGCCGTGAGGGCTGCGGCTCCGATCGCTGTGAAGTCGTCGACGTCGGCGGCGCGGCGGGCGCGGGCTGCGCCGCGGCTACCGACGTCGCCGCCAGCACGGCAAGCACGAGCGAAAGGGGAGAGGTGAGAATCGACGCGGTCCTGAGACGGTTCATGGAGAGCAGCACAGTCCCCGGATTATAGCCGCGCCCGCCGCGGCCGCGCGACGCGGGCGTCCCGCTCGCCGGGCGCCGCGCGTACGGATGACACATGCGCGCCGCTCACGCGGCCAGCCCGGCCGGTCGCGTCAGCGGACGAACCGGTGCAGGACCGCGAAGTCGTCCTCCGCGTGGCCTGCCGCCAGGCCCTTCTCGAAGATCTCGCGGAACGCGTCCGGCACAACGCGATGGATCCCGCGATCGGCGCACAGTTCCAGCAGGTGCTTGAACGCGCCGTAGTGCGACTCCAGCGACGCCAGGGTCGTCGCGTCGCCCATCACTCGTCCCTCTTCGATCCGGGAGGCGAGATCGATCAGCGCGCCGTCCATCATCGGCAGGACGGCCTTGACGTGGCGCGTGAACTCGGCGCGCGGGATGCCTTCCGCGTCGACGATCGCCGCGCCCTGCAGCACGCCGAAGAGGCCGCCCCACATGACGATGAGCAGCGCGCTGTCGAGCGCGGATGCGTGGCCGACGTCGGCGCCGACATGGACGGCATTCCCGCCGAGCGCACGCAGCACGATCTCGTGCCGCGCGAAGAGATCCGGCGATCCGGCATAGAGAATCGTCGTCGTGTCGCCGCCGATGAAATCCGGCGTCGCCATGATCGCGCCATCGAGATAGTCGACGCCTGCCGATGCGGCCCAGGCCGCGCGCTCGCGCGCGAGTCTCGGCGATCCCGACGTCAGCTCGACGACGGTCTTGCCGCGCAACGCCTTGGCGACGTCCGGCGACGAGAGCAGCGCGCCGCTCGTGTCGTAGGTGTTCACGACGGAAACAATGATGTCCGCGGCGGTGACGGCGTCGAGCACCGTGTCCGCGATGCGCGCGCCGAGCGCGGCGAGCGGTTCACCCCTGGATCGCGTCCGGTTCCAGACGTGCGTGGCGTGACCCTGTTTCAGGAACGCGCGGACGAGCGCCGCGCCCATGCGGCCCGTGCCGAGCACGGCAATGCGTGATGACATAACGTGGTTTCCCCCTCGATGTCGCGTGTAGTGATCTGCGGTGTCGTGATGGCTGTGTTGTGATCTGCTTGTCTCGACCTGTGTCAGTGCGCGGTGAACAGCTCCAGCAATCCGCCGTCCACCGTCAGCTCGGCGCCGGTCGTGAACGTGGCGTCGAACGCGAGGAACAGCACCGCGCGCGCGACTTCTTCCGCCGTGCCAATCCGCTTCATCGGCGTCACCCTCTCGCCTTCCTTCTCGAACGTCTCGCGCTCCTCGTCCGTCGCGTCCAGAATCCCCATCGTTGGCGTCCTGATGAAGCCGGGGCTGACCGCGTTCACCCGGATGCCCTGCGTCACGAGCTCCGCGGCGAACACGCGCGCGAACGATCGCGCCGCCGCTTTCGCGCCGGAGTAGATGCTCATGCCGGGATACCCGGTCTCGTCCGCGATCGACGTCGTGAAGACGAACGATCCGCCTTCGCGCACGAGCGGCGCCAGCCGCTTCACCGCGAAGAACAAGCCTTTCGTGTTGATGTCGAAGGTCTGGTCGTACTCGGCCTCGGTCGCCTCGGCGAGCGGCGTCAGCGTCGCGAAGCCGGCGTTGATGAAGACGAGATCGACGCGGCCGAACGTCCGTTCGACCGTTGCGCCGAGCGCGTCGATGTCGGCGAGGCTGGTGGCGTCCGACCGCACGACGTGCGCCCGCGGGCCGAGTGCCTGTTGCGCCGCGTCGAGATTCCGTTCCGTCCGGCCGGTGACGAGCACCTCGGCGCCTCCATCGATCAGGGCCTTCGCCGTCGCGAGTCCCATGCCGATCGTGCCGCCCGTGATCACCGCCTTCTTGCCTGCGTACCTGCTCATGCGTGTCTCTCCCTTGATGCCCGCCAGAAGCGTTGCGCCACGCGTTCCACCTGGTGCGAATCCGCCGGTCCGGCCGGCAGGCGCGTGCGAACGATCCAGGAATACCGTGGAAGAATGGGGCGGGTCGCACACGATCGGACACGGCCGCAGCACGATCGGACGAGATTGTGGGCCTGTCGGCGGACGGGCGAGCGAGCGTGAGGAGCCGGTGGCCTGGTGTGGAGCGGAGTTCGGGCGGGACTCGTCTAAGGAACTGTGAGGAATGTTGGTATGAGCAAACAGGACCAGTCCGGCGAACCGGTGACGCGGCGGCCATCATCCCATCTCTCGCCTGCGGGCACGGACGCGAGCACGGGCACTGACGCGTTGCGTCCTCGCGTCGGGCTGCAGGTCGATCTCCACACCACCGCGCCGGGACCGGTCACGCTCGTCGCGCAGTCCGATCATCGCCTGCGGATTCATGCCGGCCCGCCGGCGGGCGGGGTCTGCGCGTCCAACGACCGGTTCACGTACACGCGCGGCGACGTCGACATCCTGCCGGCCGGGCTGTCGGACGCCTGGGAGACCGACGATCCGACCACGGAGCTGCTCGTGCGGCTCTCGCCGTCGCTGCTCCGGCGCGCGGCGGAGGAGATGGGCCTGGACGCGGATCGCGCCAGCCTGGAGCCGCGTCACCAGTTCCGCGATCCGCAGATCGAACACATCGCGTGGGCGCTCGACGCCGAGCGCGCGGCGGGACATCCGGCCGGCGTGCTCTACACCGAAAGTCTGGGAATGGCGCTCGCGGTCCATCTGCTCCGGCGCTACACGATGCCGTTCCGCGCGGGATCGCCGGCGGCGGGACTGCTGAAGACGGGGCCGATCGTGCCCGCACGTGGGTTGTCGACGCCGCAACTGCGGCGCGTCACGTCGTACATCGAGGATCATCTCGATCGGGATCTGTCGCTGGCGCGGCTGGCGTCGATTGCGGGCGTGAGCGCGTCGCACCTGAAGACGCTGTTCCGGCGCTCGACGGGGCTGCCGGTGCATGAATACGTCATCCAGCGCCGCGTGGAGCGCGCGAAGCTGTTGCTGCGCCGAGGCGAGCTGCCGGCGAGCCAGATTGCGCTCGAAGCCGGCTTCGCGCATCAGAGCCACATGGCGCGGCACATGCGCCGCGTCCTCGGCGTGACGCCGTCATCGGTCACGCGTCAATCCGCGTCGGTCGCGGTCGCGCCTGTCGCACCGTCCGCCGGCTGACGTCCGCGCGCCGCGCCCTAGAACGGCGTCGTATACAGGCTGCCCACGAGGACGGCGATCTCGTCCACCGGCCGCGGCTCCGGGAAGCCATCGACATGGTCCACATCAAAGATCGGGATCTGAGACCCGCGGACGATACCCGTGGCCTCGCCAAGGAGTTCGAGAGCCGGCCGTTCGTAGATCGCCATTCGTGGCCTCCTGGTTGCGCGGTGAGTTGTCGTACACCTTAGGGCCACGGGGACACGCGTGGGGCCGTTACTTGATGCTGTTCGTGAACGTGAGATCGCGTGCGGATGACGTGCCCCGCGATCGCCGTGGCGGACGATCGGCGCGGTCTGACGGCGGACGCCCGAAGAGGCGGACGTCGGCCGCGCGTGCGCTGCCGAGACCGCCTCTCTGTGGGTGATCCGATTCGCGTGCGGGGGCCGCTAGGACTGCTGCGACTCGATCTGCTTGCGGAGACGCTCTTCCTGCTCCCGCAACTCCGGCGTGAAGGTCTCGCCGAAGTCGTCCAACTCGAAGATGGGACGAATCTCGAGCTCGGAGTCCGACATCATCGGATTCGGACAGCGCTTGGCCCACTCGATGGCTTCGTCCATCGACTTCACCTTCCAGATCCAGAAGCCGGCGACGAGCTCCTTCGACTCGGCGAACGGGCCGTCCACGACGGTCCGCTTGGCGCCGGAGAACTGGACGCGCGCGCCCTTCGCGCTCGGCTGCAACCCTTCGCCCGAGACCATGATGCCCGCCTTCACCAGCTCCTCGTTGAAGTTGCCCATGTCGCGGAAGAGCTGCTCGCTCGGCATCGCGCCCGCTTCGGAATCCTTATCTGCCTTGACCAACACCATGACTCGCATGTTCTATCGCTCCTTTCGGGGAATCCCCGATACATCCGTTCCCGTTTCCGTGGCGCCGCGCGGCTGCCGTCATTCTGGCCTCTATCCAGACGTCGAACGGGACATGCCTGGATCGACACGTCGCGGAGGGCGTCCGCAGAATTTTATGTCGTGCCCGCGGTCAGGGCCGTTGAGCTTCGGGATCCTCCTGGGACAGACACGCACCTGAAGCATGGACGCAGCAGGACTCGGTCCGCTCGTGCGGGTCCCGTCGCACGGACGACACCTGCCGCCAGCGTCCGGTGGCGAGCGCCTGACGGACCTCGGCGTCGAGGGCGTCCAGCCGGCCGGTGGGCGACGCGAAGATGGCCATTGGCATGACCGTCCGCGCGCGATAGCGGGATGCGGCGTCGCGCGTGACGAGCACGGCCCAGCCGGTGCCGATGGGGCTGCCTGGGGCGACCGCGGTGACGGGCACGAGCAGGCGTCCGCCGGGCGCGAGCGCGTCGAGCCAGAGGGGCAGGGGATGCGTGAAGCCGGCATTGATGAGGATTGCGTCGCGTGGCGGCGGCGCGTACGTCGCGGCGTCCTGAGCCAGGACGGAGACGTGCGGCAGGTGCCGGAGATTCTGCGCGGCGCGCGCGGCCAGCCGCTCGTCCAGCTCGACGCCAACGACGTGGCCAGACGTCCCGACGACCGCGGCGGCCAGCGCCGTGTAATAGCCGACGCCGCAGCCGACGTGCAGGAAGCGGTCGCCGGGGCGCAGTGTCAGGGCGTCGAGACATGCGGTCAATGTCGCGGGGTGACCGTTGTTCAACTCCCTCGACGCGTCGGTCGCAATCAGCACGTTGTGGTAGACATGGCGCGGATCGGCGTCCGGTGTCTTGTGATAAACAACGGAGCCGGGACGCGCCGGATCGGGTGTCGCGATATCCCACGGGCCGGGCCCGAGGAACGCCTCGCGCGGCACCTGCGCGAGCGCCTCCACCAGCGCGGCCGATTGCAGGTTCGCGACGCAGCGGATCTCGTCGGCGTAGAAGCGGCGGAGCGCGTCGAGCGTGGTCATGCCGGCAGTTATACAGAACTTGCACATGAATGTGCAAGATGTATAAAATGCTGCCGGCATGGCGAAGAAGAAAGCGACGAGGACGAACACCGCAACGAGAGCGAACAAGGCCACGAGGGCGACAAAGGCGGCGCAGGAGACAAAGGCAACGCGGGAAACGAAAACAACGCTGCTTCGCGGGGCGCGCGTCCGCGGGACGACAGATCGCGCGCGCACGACGCTGCGGGACGTCGAGCGCGACCTGCGCGAGCTGGAAACGCGGCGGGACGAGCTGGATCGTGCCATCGTGCGCCTTCGACGCGTGATGGCCTGGCTGCGGCGCGGACAGGCCGCGTCCGTACAGACCACATCCGCCCAGATCGCATCCGCCCAGACCGCATCGGCACGAGGCGCGCATGCGCCGCGCGCCGAGGACACCGTACCGCAAAGCCTGACGAACGCCTGCCGCGCCGTGCTCAGGATGAGCGCGTCCGACGGCCTGACGCCGCGCGAGGTGAAGCGCGTCCTGACCGAGAGCGGCTTCGCCTGGGATGCCTTCACGAATCCCATGTCCGCCATCCACACCGTCCTCAAACGCCTCGTCTCGCAAGGCGAGGCCGCCGCCCTCATCGATCGCGACGGTCATCGCCGCTTCGCCGTCAGGCGCACCACCGTCGTGGCGATGTCCCCGGCCGAGCTGAAGGATGATGTCCTGCTCCAGAAATTGCTCGAAGCCGACGCGCCGGACGCCGTCATCGCGGCGCTGAAGACGCACCGTCTGTAGTCGCGCTGAGATGGAACCGAAAAGCGACACAAGAGGCGGGCGGCCGCCGGTGCGCATCCACGCAGCGCCGGGTTACGATGGGCCAGCAGCACGTCTATGCCGAGGAAGACAGCGCCGAAGACACACGCACCAGGGACGCCCACCGCGCCAGGACAGGACCCATCGCCGGAGACGCACGAACCGTCCGGCCAGGACGCGCCGTCCGTCCACGAGCCCGCCGGATGGGGAGCTGCGGCTGGCGAAGATGCGTCGCCCGGTGAGCGCGAGCCGTCGCGCCCGCGGCGGACGCGCGCCGCCCGGACGGGCGCGAGCGGCGAGGCCGCGTCTGGCACTCGCGTGCGGACGAGCGGGGCGACCACGCCGGCCAGGAAAGCCGCGGCGCCGAAGAGCGAGCCGGAGATCGTGACCGTGGACGGCCGCGAGATCGCGGTGTCCAATCCGGACAAAGTCCTGTTTCCGGAGGCCGGTTACACGAAGCGCGATCTGGTCCGCTACTACCTCGCGGTCGCGTCCGGCGCGCTGCGCGCGGCGGGTGATCGGCCGAACGTGCTCGTCCGCTACCCCAACGGCGTCGGCGCCGAGTTCTTCTATCAGAAGCGCGCGCCCGAATCGCGCCCGGCCTGGGTCGAGGTCGTGTCGCTGCGCTTCCCGTCGGGCCGCACCGCGGCAGAAGTCGTCCCGCGCGATGCCGCGACGCTCGCCTGGATGGCGAATCTCGCCTGCCTCGAACTGCATCCGCATCCCGTCCGCGCGGACGATCTCGATCGGCCGGACGAGCTCCGCGTCGACCTCGACCCGGTGCCCGGCGTCGCGTGGACGCAGATCCAGGAAGTCGCTCGTGTCGTCCACGCCGCGCTGGACGACTTCGGACTCGTCGGCTGGCCAAAGACGTCAGGCTCGCGCGGCGTCCACGTCTACGTGCGGCTGGAGCGGCGCTGGGGCTTCGACGACGTGCGCCGCGCGGCATTGGCGCTCGCGCGCGAGGTCGAGCGGCGCGCGCCGGACCTCGCCACGAGCAAGTGGTGGAAGGAAGAGCGGCACGGCGTCTTCGTCGACTACAACCAGAACGCGAAAGATCGCACCGTCGCGGCCGCGTACTCGGTGCGGCCGACGCCCGAGGCGCGCGTGTCCGCGCCGCTGACGTGGGACGAAGTAGACGAGTGCGATCCGACAGACTTCACGCTGGCGACGTTGCCGGCGCGCTTCGCGGAGGTCGGCGATCGGCATGCGGACATCGATCGGCATCCGTGCTCGCTGGAGCGCCTGCTGGAGCTGTCCGCGCGTCACGAGCGCGAGGGGAAAGGCGACGCGCCGTGGCCGCCGCACTATCGCAAGCAGGCCGGCGAGCCGGCGCGCGTCCAGCCTTCGCGGCGCCGCGTGCCGGTGCATCCGCTGATCGAGATCGGACGCGCGCAGCGCAAGGAAGACGCGCTCGCGGGGCTCGACCGCTGGCGTGCGCGCCACCCCGACGCGGCCGCGCACCTCGAACCGGCGGACGTTCTGGTCGACGCGATGCGCGGACGCTTCCACACCTGGACGCGCATCCGCGTGAACCTGCAGCACGTGCCCGAACCGCTGCGTCCGCCGCAGGAAGCGCTCGATCCGGACGACCCGCCCAAGGGCTGGGAAGACTTCAATCCGCGTGACCTGCCGCCCCGAAGACCTTCTCGAGCTCGTAAGCCGGTGTGACCTCGAGCTGATCGTAGCGGCACTCGGCGGGCGGCTTGTCCGGACGCCAGCGCAGGAACACGGCCGCGTGCCGGAAGCGCGATCCCTGCAGGTGGTCGTACTTCACCTCGCACACGCGCTCGATGCGCAGCGGCTCCCACGACAGATCCTTGCCGGCGGACCAGCGGCTCTGCCCGCCCGGCATGCGCTGCATATTGCCGCCGCCGAACGCGTCCGCCCACTCGCGCCACGGATGCTGCGCGAGCGCGTCCGTGCGCAGCGGCGCCAGCTCCGATGCGAGCGCCTCCCGCATCGCCATCGTGAACGATGACGTCACGCCGACGTGATGCAGTCGTCCCTCCTCGTCGTACAGGCCGAGCAGCAGCGATCCGACGATCCCTTCCCCCTTCTTGTGCCAGCGGAAGCCGGCGACGACGCAGTCGGCCGTGCGCGCGCGCTTGATCTTGATCATCGTGCGGAGGCCGGGCTCGTAGAGGCCCTCCTCCGGCTTCGCGATGACGCCGTCGAGGCCCGCGCCCTCGAACTCGCGCAGCCACTCGGCGGCGCGGCCGCGATCGCGCGTCGTCGGCGTGAGGTGGACGGGCGGTGCGACGTCCGCGAGCGCGCGTTCGAGCAGCCGGCGCCGCTCGCGCTGGACGACGTCGCGCACGTCGCGTCCGTCGACCGCGAGCGCGTCGAACGCGACGAACGACGAAGGCATCTCGCGCGCGAGCTTCGCCACGCGTGACGCGGCCGGATGCAGCCGCAGCTGGAGCGCGTCGAAGTCGAGGCCGGCGGGGGAGGCGATGACGATCTCGCCGTCGATCACGCAGCCGTCCGGGAGGGCCTGGAGCAGCGTGTCGTGCAGCTCGGGGAAATAGCGATCCAGCGGCCGCAGGTCGCGGCTCTGGATGTAGACGTGCGAGCCGGCGCGGAACACGATGGCGCGGAAGCCGTCCCACTTCGGTTCGTACGAAAAGCCGTCGCCCGCGGGCAGCGCGTCCGCGAGCTTCGCGAGCATCGGCTCGATGGGCGGATCGATCGCGAAGGTGCCGGGCGGTATCTCGATCGGGGGCACCGTCTCGGTCGGAGGCTTCGGAGGCTCGTCTGTGGTCGGTGTACGTCTCGGCACGGGCTCACCTGTAATGCTGGGCCGATCTTCGCAGATTCTCGGGCCCGGCGCACCTGCACCCGAAGGCACGCGCGGACGCCGGGCGGTAAAGCGCATAAAATCGGACACAGCATCGGTGTCAGGGCAATCGGTGCGGGATGGGAGCGGCGCGGATGGAATCGATCGATCGGGCGGATCGCGTCGGGCAGTCGGAGACGGTGGACGAGCTCGTGCGCGAGGCCATTGCGGGCAGGCGCCTGCTTCAGCTTCGCTACGACGGGAAAGATCGGGTCGTCGAGCCGCACGACTACGGCGAGCAGAAGGGCAGCGTCAAGCTGCTCGTCTATCAGCTTCGCGCCTCCGGCGGCACGCCAGGAAAAGGCGCCCCAGGAAAAGGGACACGGGGCTGGCGGCTGCTGGAGGTGTCCAAGATCGCGGCGTGCCGCATCCTGGACGACACGTTCGCCGGCAGCCGCGGACATGAGCACCAGCAGCACTACGCCTGGAATGTGCTCTACCTGCGCGTCGACTGACGCGCTCGTGCGGGAGACAGTCGCCGGGGCTTGCGCGCGGCTTATAAATGAGTATATACTCATTTACGTCAATGGAGAGCGATGGCCAGACCGAGGAGTGAAGACAAGCGCAACGCCATTCTGGCCGCGGCGACGGACGTGTTCGCGGAGCGTGGGCTCGGGGCGGCGACGTCGGCGATCTCGGCGGCGGCGGGCGTGGCGGAAGGGACGTTGTTCACGTACTTCCGCACCAAGGACGACCTGCTGAACGCCTTGTATCGCGAGATCAAGCTGGGACTCGCGGATGCGATGATGTCCGACTTCCCGCGCAAGAAAAGCGTGCGCGATCGGCTGGCGCACGTGTGGACGCGGTATGTGCGGTGGGGCGTCGCGAATCCGAAGGCGCATCGCGTGCTGCAGCAGATTGAAGTCGCGGGCGCGCTGACGGAGGAATCGAAGCTCGCGGGCCTCGCGCCGTTCGTCGAGATCCAGGCGATGGCGGAGAGCGCGATTGCGCAGCGGACGGTGCAGGATCTGCCGCTGCCGTTCATCGCGGCCACGATGCGCGCGCTGGCGGAGATGACGATGGGGTTCGTGCGGCAGCATCCGGACGACGCGGAGCTGTACGAGCGATCGGGGTTCGAGATGCTGTGGGCGGGGCTGACGCGGAAACGGTAGCCCGAGGGACGCCGGGAACAATCGGCGCGGGTGTGCGTCTTGTTATGAGTGAGTGCTCACGCAAATACGATCGACGCGTCAGACATCAGCGACACCGTGAACACACCGCAGAGGAATTGCAGAGGAAGTTGAGGTGAACGTCATGCAAAAGTGGACGATAGCGGACATTCCGTCACAGCAGGGCAGGCTCGCGGTGGTCACCGGCGCCACCGGCGGACTCGGCTACGAAACCGCGCTCGGCCTCGCCCACGCCGGCGCCGAGGTCATCGTCACCGGACGCAGCCGCGAAAAGGCCCACGCCGCCGTCGATCGGATCGCCCGCGCGGTGCCACACGCCAAGGTCTCCATCGAGATGCTCGAGCTCGCGAGCCTCGCGTCGGTGCGCGCCTTCGCGGACAAGCTGATTGCGTGGGGACGCCCGCTGCACCTGCTGATCAACAACGCCGGCGTGATGGCGCTGCCCGACAGACGCCTCACCGCGGACGGCTTCGAGCTGCAGTTCGGCACGAACCACCTCGCGCACTTCGCGCTGACCGGGCTGCTGCTGCCGCTGCTGCGCCGCGCGGGCACGGCGCGCGTGGTGAACGTGAGCAGCGGAGCGCATCGCGCCGGGCGCATCGACTTCGACAACCTGCAGGGTGAACGTCGCTACCGGCCGTGGACCGCGTACGGGCAGTCCAAGCTCGCGAACCTGCTCTTCACGTTCGAGCTACAGCGGCGCAGCGACGCGAGGGACTGGGGCCTGATGGCCAACGCCGCGCATCCAGGCTACGCACGGACGGATCTGATTTCCAAGGGCCCCGGCTCCGGCGGCTGGCTCGGCCTGATTTCCAAGGCGATGAGCCCCCTGAGCCACTCCGCGGCGGACGGCGCGCTGCCGACGCTGTTCGCCGCGACGTCGCCCGACGCGACGCCAATGGGCTACTACGGGCCGGCCGGTTTCTACGAGCTGAAAGGCCCCGTCGCGCCTGCTCGCATGGCCGCGCGGGCCAGGGATGAAGCGGTCGCCGGGCGGTTGTGGGACGTGTCGGAAGCGCTGACCGGCGTGCGGTGGCTGGACGAAGCGTCAAACCGCGCTCGGCTGACCGTCGTCGACGCGGCCCAGCGCTCGGCGTGATGACGTCCTTCGCGCGTGCCGCACGTTGCCGCGGCGACGCGCGACACGCGTCGCGTCAGTCCTGTCTGAGCGCGATCGTCGGATCGATGCGTAAGGCGCGCAGCGCCGGGATCGCGCTGCAGCCCACGGCCACCACGATCAACGTCAGCACCGCCGCGAGCAGCAGGCTCACATCGTACGGGTTGACGTCGAACAACAGCGTCGACAACAGCCGGCCGCCGACAATCGCCACCGGCACCCCGAGCAGGAAGCCGTACAGGACCAGCCACTGCGCGTCGCGGACGACGCTCCAGAGGATCTGCGATCGCGACGCGCCGAGCGCCAGGCGGACGCCAATCTCCGGCGTCCGCCGCGCGACCGCGCAGGACAGGACGCCGAACAACCCGAAGCCCGCCAGGCCGAGCGCGAGCGCGCCGAATCCAGACGTGAGCAGCACCAGCAGCCGTTCCTGACTGAGACCGGTGCGGATCCGCGTCTCCACCGGCAGGATCGCTTCAATCGGCACCGTCGGCGCGGCAACGCCGATCGCGCGTCGGACCGACGCAATCGCCTGCCGCGGATCGCCTGTTGTCCGCACTTCCAGCGCGCGCGCAACCACCGGACGCTGCGTCAGGGGAAAGAACACCGCCGGCCCCGGCGGGTCCTTGACGTTCAGCGTTCGCGCATCGTCGACGATCCCGACAATCTCGATGTCCAGGGCATTCGTACCGAAGCGGCGGCCGATCGCCTGTCCATCCTTGAAGTACTTCGCCGCGAGCGTCCGGTTGACGACCGCGACATCGGGTGTCTGCGCGAGATCGCGCTCGCTCAGCGCGCGTCCGGCGATGAGGCGCATGCCGACCGTCGAGAAGTAGTCCGGCGTGACTATGTTCACGAGGAACACGACCTGCTCGTCCGGCTGCGCGTCATATCCCTCGATCGTGAAGCCATCCATGCGCGAGCGGCAGTTGCTCTGCAGGCCGCACATCGCGAGCGCCGCCGAGCGGACGCCGGGCAGCGGCGCGACGCCGTCGAGCAGCCGCTGGTGCAGCGCTGGCCATTCCGTGGAGCCCGTCCCGGAGAGACGCGGATCGATCGTGACGGTGAGCAGGCGATCGCGTTCGAAGCCGAGGTCGACGGTGAGCATGTTGTAGAAGCTGCGCGCGAGCAGTCCGGTGCCCGTGACGAGCACGAGCGAGAGCGCGACCTGCAGCACGACGAGGAGCCGCGCGGGCCGCGCCGTCGATCCGCCGATCGCGCCGCGCGTACCCGCTTTGAGCGCGCCGACGAAATCCAGGCGTGTCGTCCGCCACGCCGGCAGCACGCCGAACAGCAGCACCGACGTCAGCGCCACGGCCGCGGTGAAGCCGAGTACGCGCAGATCGATGGACGCCGCGAACGGCGCCGCACCGGTGCTGGACGCGGTCGCGACGCGCACGATCAGATCGCCCGCCCAGCGCGCGAAGAGCAGCGCGGCCCCGGCCGCCATCGCGACGAGCAGCGCGCTTTCCGTCAACAGTTGATGCATCACGCGCAGCCGGCCCGCGCCCAGCGACATGCGGACGGCGATTTCCCGCTGACGCGCTGCGGCGCGCGCGAGCAGCAGGTTCGCGACGTTCGCGCAGGCGATGAGCAGCACGAACGCTGCCATCACGGTCAGCGCCAGCAGCGGCGTCGCGAAGTGCCGGCGGAACAGCGAGAAGCCTTTCGCGAACGGCTCGACGGTCATCTGCACCTTCGCGCGCGCGACTGGCGGCGGCAATTGCTGTTGTATGCCGGCGGTGAATGCGCCCAGCGCCGCGGCGGCCATTGGATCGTCGGCGCGCGTGCGGACGATGACGTCCAGCCACCAGATCCGTTCCTGTTCGATCCACGGGCGGGTCGCGTCCACGCCGTCCGCGCTGTAGTTCTGCGAATACTTGACGGCGTCCTGCGCGCTCAGCGGGACCCAGATGTCGACGGGCGATTCGAGCCAGACGCCGCCGAACGCCGGCGGCGCCACGCCGACGATCGTGAAGGGCGCGTTGTTGACGATGAGCGCGCGCCCGATGACGTCCGCGGATCCGCCGAGCGATCGCTGCCAGTACGCGTGGCTGACCACGGCGAGCGGCTCGTGGGCGCGTGACGCGTCCTGCGCGTTCTGCGCGCCGGGCAGCGATCGACCGATCGCCGGCGGCACGCCGAGGAGGTCGAAATACGCCGGTGACACCAGTTGCAGCGACACGGGTTCGGTCTCTCGTGTCGCGTCGAGGCGTGCGTAGACCTGCGCGACGCGGCTCATCGCCGCCACGACGACACCGTCCGGCGCGCTCGCGCGGACGCGCTCGAACATCGGGCCGGAGAAGCGATTGCCCGACGCGACGGGCGGCGCCGCCCGCACCGCGAACAGGCGATCCGCGTCAGGCACCGGCAGCGCACGCAGGACGACGGCGTTCAGCAGCGAGAAGATGGCGGTGTTCACGCCGATGCCGAGGCCGAGCGTGACGACGATGGTCGCGGTGACGAGGCGGTGCTTCCAGAGCAGGCGCGTGGCGTAGAACAGGTCCTGGCGGATCATGCGGTAGTGCTCCTTCGGGGCTTCCTTCGCGAGTCCGGTGAGGACGTCAAACCAGAGCGTGACGCGGTCGCGCCAGCCGATCGTGTCGCGGGACCGATCGACGAAGACGAGCGTCAGTTCGCGGTGGTATTCGTCCCTGAACGCGGCGGGATAGAGCGTCAGCAGCGCGCGAAACATTCGCGTGGCGCGGTCGTCTCCTCGTCGGCGTGGCGCGCGCACGTCAACTCCGGCGCGGCAGCAGGCCGGTGGCCCGCGCGTCGACCAGCAGCCGTTCCAGGCGGCGCGCTTCGGCCGTCGCCACGGCGCGGCCCAACCGCGTCAACCGGTAATACCGGCGCCGCTCATCGTCCTGATCCGGATCGGGCCGCTCGGCGAGCTCCTCGATCAATCCCCTGTCGAGCAGCCGTCGAATGGCCGCGTAGAGACTGCTCGGACTCAGGCGGAGCGCGCCGTCCGTCCGATCGAGGACGTCCTTCATCACGGAATAGCCGTGCCGATCGCGGTCGGCCAGCGAGACGAGGATGTGAAAGGTGTCGCGATGCAGCGGGAGGAAGGAGTCCGGCGGCGGATCGATTGGCTCTTTCGCGCGTGCGGCCATGATGGCGAACTATAGCACAAACGGCTATAGCTGCCACAAGCACAGTCACGCGTCGTGCGGACGGCGCCCGACGGGGACGTGATGTCGGGCGCCTGGCCTGGGCGCCGGCGCGCGTCTACTTCGAGCGGCGCTTCAGCAGTGTGTCGTAGTTGTTGCGCGCGAATTTTTCGGTCTGATCCGTGACCTGGTTGGCCGTCGTGCGCCACGGACCGCCGAACATATAGGATTCACCGATGGCGCCGGACAACTCTTCCGTGTGCTCGCCCACCATGAGCCTGGTCACGAGGACGTACGCGTACTTCTGCCGCGAGGTCGTGCTGGCCGTCCCGTAGGACGAGTCGCCTTCCTTGTTGGTCGACGCGGTCGCGGTCGTCGTGGTCTCCGTTTCTCCGGTATCTTTCATGAAACGATCGACGACTTCGAGCCGGATATCGGCCTCTTCGGGGCGATCGACGACTTCGAGCCAGTCCTTGCGCTTCTTGGCGATCGACTCGCGCAGGTCGCGCGCGGCCTGCTCACGTTCGTTGGCTTTCGTATCGACGAATTCGCTCTTCGACGCGGCGATGGTCACATAGACTTTGATCCGCTTCAACGGCCCCTGGCGCGCGAGCAGCGGCGGCGCAAACGATGATGACAGGACCAGGAGAAGTCCAGACAGGATGAACAGCCGGCGTGCGTTCGCAATGGTCCTCATGCCCTTCCTCCAAAAATACGCGCCGGCCTCGACGCCAGCACCGTGAACTGACGCGAATCACGAAAGGAGTTACACCGTGCCCGTCACCGTTCTGAGATTGGGGTCTCCGAGGCAGCCGCGTGAAGGCGTGCGTCTGGGGACCGTGCGCCGGCCGCCGCGCGGCGTCCCCAGGACGCAGATCGCCAGTCGCGACTTCTACGACGTCTGGCTGCCCGTGCTCGCGCCCAGCCCGGAGCTGGTGGCCTTCGCGCAAGCCGCGCCGGACGAACGTGCGTGGCAGACGTTCGTCCGCCGGTACCGCGCCGAGATGAACAAGCCTGAGCCGGCCAGGGTGCTCGATCTGCTGACGGCGTTCTCCCACCAGACCAGCTTCTCCGTCGGCTGCTACTGCGAAGACGAGGACCGGTGCCACCGCTCGATCCTGAAAGCGCTGCTCGCCGAGCGCGGCGCCAAAGTGACGTAGGCCGCCGGCGCAGGCCCGGCTCGTCCCACACAAGAGAGGATCGCAATCGAGGGGAGAAACGGGACACGGCGCGAGGAGGCTGGGCGCCAACGGCGGGCGTGCGACACCGGGAAGGGGTCACCCTCGGTGACGAAGAGCCTTTCCTGCCACAGAAATGTGGTGATGAGGCTCGCCCGGTGCGTGCGACCGGGCGAGCATGCGGACGTGTGGATGCGGCGCGCGCGGCGCCGCGGATCGACTAGCGTGCGCTGGAAGCGCTGCCGGACGCGAGGCGGCGGGCCTCCGCCAGCTCGGGGCGATCGCCGTCACCGCGCGCGGAGAGCGCGATCAGCTTCTGCGACAGCGCGACGGCCTTGGCCTGATCGCCGGCTTTCCCGGCCGCGCGCGCGGCGCCCGACAGGCTCCGGAACCGGTTCGGCTCCTTCGCCATCGTTTGTTCGAACGCGACGAGCGCCGCGGCGGCCTGATTCGCGTCGAGCAGCATGTCGCCCAGCAGCTCGCGCGCGGGCGCGAGCGGTCCCGGCGACACCGCCGACTTGTCGGTCTTGTCCTCGCGATCCGCCGCCGCGCGAAGCTGCGCGATCCCCTCGTCCTTGCGTCCGTCGGCGTACGCGATCCACGCGTTGGCGACGTCCTGCTGAATCGCCACCTGCTCCGCCCAGTAGACGTCCTTGCCGACCAGCGCCTGCTGCAGCGTGCCGAGCGTCGCGACCTCCTGCCGCGCAGCCGCGGCGTCGCCCGCGCGCGCGGCGCCGAGCGCGCGCGCGTAGTGCGTCACGGCGGCAATCCAGGGCACCGGCGTCTGCGTCGCCTTCAGCGTCGCCGCTTCGCGCCAGGCGCCGCGTTCGAGCGCGTAGCGCGCCGCGATGGCGGCCTGCGCGTACTGGCCGACCCCCGCGTACACATTCGTCGGGGGCAGCGCCGCGGCGGCCGTCTGCATCTCGCCGACGACGCGGAGCGCCGCGCGGTCTTGCGCGGTCTGCAGGTAGGCGTACGCCTGGTAGTCGAGCGCGTGCAGCACTTCACCCGGCTGGTTCACGCGTCGCGCCGCCTCGGCGGACAGGCGGTTGGTCTCGATCGATTCTTCCCACGAGCCGACGCGCGTGAACGTGTGCGACGGCATGTGCAGCGCGTGCGGTGCGTCCGGCGCGATGCCCGCATAGCGGCGCGCGGCGTCGAGCGCCTTCGGCGCGAGCGGCGGGTAGTCGTACGCGTGGATGATGTAGTGCGCGAGTCCCGGATGTTCGGGGCGATCGCGGAACAGCCGTTCGAGCATCTCGCCGGCCTGTTTCTGCTTCGCGTACGTCTTGTCGCTCGGCAGCGCGTTCTGGCTGAGCGCGAGCGCGTAGAACGCGATCGCCTCGCGGTCGTCCGGATACGCCTTCGTCACGCGTGCCATGCTCTCTTCGTACGCGAGCGTCCGCGTGCGCTGATCGGTCGTCCGGAAGTCCTTGTAGAGCGCCGCGGCCGCCTGCAGGTACGCGCGCTCACGTTCGGTGCTCGCGCCCACTTCCAGGCCGCGCGCGATGGCCTTCGCGCCCGGTTCGAGGACGTCCGCCGCTTTGATGCCGGCGAACGGATTGCCGTAATAGGCCATCGCCAGGCCCCAATAGGCCATGCCGCAGGCGGGGTCCTGTTCGAGCACGCCCTGGAAGCCTTCGACCGCGGCGTTCCACCAGAACGAATGGACCAGCGCGACCGATCGATTGAACGCGGGCTTGACCGCGGCGTTGCAACTGGTCTCGAAGTCCACCTTGCCGAGACGTTCCGGCGGTGCGCCCCCGTGATCGTGTTGGGCCCGGGCCGGCGCCGCGAGGGCGAGCAGGGCCATGAGGGCCGAGAGACGTATCCACACGCGCATGACTGTCAAGCCTCCTCTGACGTGGCGGGGAACACAACCTGCACCGGGCATCCGGCGCAAGGAACCGTTGGGGTGAGGCGAGCGCAACCGCCATTATAGCGCCCACTCATGAAGCTCGGTGTCTCCGCGACCGGTGTCCGCGCCGCGATCCGCCGACGCCGATCCCGATCCGCCGGCCCGATCTGCCGCGCCAATCCGCGGTTCGCGAGGTACCCAGCCGGCGCGCCGGCGCGCTGGCGCGGATCCTCCCGTACAACGCCTGCCGCGTCCGCGGCGTACAGGTCCGCGTCGCGCCGGACGAAAAGGCCGCCGCTGGAAGGTCCGACGAGCAGGGATCGGAACGCTGGACGAGTGGATCGTGGCGTCGGCTGGCTCGCCGCACGCGCCGAATCCCCCCGGCGCGCGCGGGCGAGCAGGACGGCCGACACGGTGCGTTGCGGCGCTCGCATCGGCGCGATCCATCTATGGTGCGTGTGTACGCGATTCTGTGTCGACGGACGCCACCGCCCGCGTCTCGGCATGCCTGCCGCCTGCGGCCGCCGCGGCGCTTGTCAACGCCGACCTCGGCGGGCTACGATGCCGGGTGCCGCGAGGGCGGCCGACGGTCCGCGTAAAGGGTTCAACCCACCCTGTTCGAGTTCACCATCGAACCTTCTATTCCTCGCCCAGCATGCGGACACCGGGCGGCAGAAAGAGCGTGCGCTCTTTCGACAGGAAGGAAGGTGTCTCATGTCCGATCCGAACCACGACGCCGCCCCGGCGCCGCTCTCCCTCCCCGACGCCGCGAATCTCGACTGGCTCCGCAAGCAGGCCCGGCGCCAGCTCCGCGCGCGGCGGACGACAGACCCCGCAGCGACGCTCGCGCACACCCAGTTCGATCTCGCGAAGCAGTATGGGTTCTCGAGCTGGCGCGCGCTGAAGGCGCACGTCGACGCGCGGACGCTGGACGGACACCTGTTCGAGGCGGCGCGGACGGGCGACGTCGCCACGCTGGGCGCGCTGCTCGACGCGCATCCCGAGAAGCTGCACGCGCGCACGCAGCCGTACGAGCTGTCGCTGCTGCACGTCGCCGCGCTGCCCGGCCAGCTCGCCGCCGTGGACCTGCTGCTGCGGCGCGGCCTCGACGTGAACGTGCGCGACAAGGGCGATCACTCGTACGCGATGCACTGGGCCGCGGCGGCCGGCCACCTCGACGTCGTCCGGCGCCTCGCGGACGCGGGCGGCGACGTCATCGGCCGCGGTGACGATCACGCCCTCGAGGTCATCGGCTGGGCGACATGCTGGGAGCCGCCGCAGGAAGCGGTCGCCGCGTTCCTGATCGAGCGCGGCGCGCGTCATCACATCTTTTCCGCGATTGCGATGGATCTGGCGGACGAGGTCCGCCGCGTTGTCGCGGCCGATCCCAGCGCGCTGAGCCGGCGCATGAGCCGCAACGAGGATCATCGGACGCCGCTGCACTTCGCCGTGCTGAAGCAGCGTCCGGCGATGGTGTCGCTCCTGATGGATCTCGGCGCCGACCCGCTCGCGGTCGACGGTTCGGGCTTCGCGGCGTCGGCATATGCGACGTCGCCGGCGATCGATCGGCGCGTGATGGAGGCGATACACGTCATGACGAAGTCCGAGCTGACGAGCGCGGACCGCGGCAGCCGCCCGGCCCGCGTCGCGCTGATGGATATCGTCGCCGCGCTGGCGCTGGGCGATTGGACCTCGGCCGAACGCCTGCTGCGCGAGGCGCCGCCATTCGCCGCGTCGACCGGCGCGGGCGTCGGCGCAGGCACTGGCCCCGGCCCCGGCACAGGGACTGGCACTGGCCCCGGCACAGGGACCGGCGCTGGCGCGCTGCATCTGATGGCCAAGCGGAACGACGTCGCGGCGGTGACGTGGCTGCTCGCGCGCGGCGTCGACGCGAACGGACGCTGGAGCCACTGGGACGCGGCGGTGACGCCGCTGCACCTCGCGTCGATGCAGGGCCACGCGGAGATCGTCCGCCTGCTGCTGGCCGCGGGCGCCGATCCACGCATCCGCGACAGCAAGCACGAGAGCGACGCGATCGGGTGGGCCGAGTACTTCGACAAGCCCGAGATCGTCCAGCTCCTCACGAATCACCCTGGCGTCTGACGCGATCGCCGCGGCATTCAGTGGGATGCCGTCAGCGGCGGGAGGCCTTTCGCCGTCCGCGCGTGATTCACGAGCGCGCGCGTCGCGAAGACCGAAGGCCGATCGGGAAGGTAGACGAGATCCACGGCCGCGCCTTCCGCATATGTGTCCCATTCCTGGCGGGTCACCACGATCCAGCGCTCCCGCGGCCCGGTGTCGGGCCGCTCGTACGACAGCTTGACGCGGCGATGACGGCCGGCGCTGCCCTTGCTGTGGCGCGCGCGCTTGTCGATCACGCGGCCCGTCACGGGCCGTCCGCGTTCGATGAGCGCCTTGATCTCGGTGCCGCGCTTGACCAGCATCCAGACGACGATCACGGGGATGACGAGGATCGCGACGATCGGAATGACGAACGACGTCAGCATCGCACCTCCAGGACGGCAAGGTCCGGGAACGACGGAATTCGAGGCCAGGCGCACGCGCGCCCGAGCCGTGAGACGGGTTGTGCGTCCATACTCTACGTCGTTTTGGGAAGAATCGGGGAGCTGCGATGGGAAGACCGACCGGACATCGAGCGCGCGGGCCGCGAGGCAGCAGGAAGTACGGAGCAGGGCGAACGCGCCGGCGATCGCGTGGGGATCGCCGGACGCGTCCTGGTCTCATTCACGCGTCTATCGCGTCCTACTCCTGGCACGAGCACGTTTCGCCGTCGGACAAGCACACGAACGGCTGAGGGCACGTCCCCAGACAGGTGCCCGCGAAGGAACGGCAACGCGCGGCGGCGGCGGAGGTGTCATTTCCGGTGCAGAGCACGCCCACACCGAGGAGACCGACGATCAGCAGGGCACGAAGACGCATGATGGTTCCTCCAGGATAGGTAGAGAGAAGAGGGCGCGCCATCGATCGCGCCAGGACATCGAGCATAGCGCGGGGGCCGCGGGGGGCGTGTCGAATGTTCGCGGAAGAGAGAAGTGCGGATGTCGCGGTGGACGCGGACGAACGTTCCCGCTTGATTCCGAACGTTTGCGTCGACGGTGTGTCTCACCTGAAAGACGAGTGCGACACTCACGAGGCGCGTCGCTGCTCTTCGAGACGTGACCAAGCAAGGAGGAGCCCGGTGAAAATGAACAAGCTGGCGGTACTGGCGGTCCTGGGGGCGGGGTTGTGGGTGAGCGCGGAGAACGTGTCGGCGTTGGTGAACTGTTCGAGCTGGACTCAGGTATGTAGGGGATGCGGTGGCACAGTGACCACCTGTTCCCCGTCGATGGCGACCTGCGTCATGTCGCCGCCGCCGCAGTTCTGCATCCCTGTGGTCAGCAACGCGTGCCGCAACAGCGCCGGCACTCCGACGATCACGAACGTCGGCACCACGTTCACGGTCACGTGCCAGACGCCGTAGCGTGAGCGACCGCTGTCTGCCGCGGGTGGGCGTCCGTGACGTTCGTTCCGTGTCCCGGCACGAGCGTCACGGCCATCGGGACGCGCCGCCCGCACGCGTCTAGCTGTGAATGTCAAAGAGGTTGTTCATCTTAAGCCGCCTCTTGGAAACGCGTCCATGGCGAGCGCCGGCCGAGGCTCACATGGGGACGCCGGTGGT
>Ga0187894_10000829_pt1 | contig 41597 bp, 28 predicted proteins | sample GBC1701081metaG_FD_136650 | JGI IMG/M metagenome (GOLD analysis project Ga0187894, IMG submission 136650) | White microbial mat communities from a lava cave in the Kipuka Kanohina Cave System on the Island of Hawaii, USA - GBC170108-1 metaG ... | reverse complement strand
CGGCCTGGTAGGCCCCGGCCGTGAGGAGAGCGGGCTCATCGAGGGCGGATGACTGCGAGGCCGGCCGCGGCAGAGTGAGCTGCAGCGAGGAGGGCACGGATGCGACCGCGATCGGCATCACGAGCGAGAGCGCGAGCGCGGAGGTCCAGAGGAAATGCTGCCACGCCGCTGGTCGCTTCGCCGAGAGCAGGGCCGCGACGCCGACTGCGGCGATCAGCAGACCGGTCTTCCACGCGACAGCGGCGACGGTCGATGCATCGAGCATGGTCACGACCCTCGCTTGCGTGCGGCGTCGATCAGCGCGCTCAATTCGTCCAGCTCGTGCTTGTCCAGCTTCTGTTGCGACGAGCCGAGCAATGCGGAGGCCGCGCTCAGCGCCGAACCGTCGAAGAAGGTGTCGACCACCCGCGCCAGCGCGCGCGCACGGGCCTTCTGCCGCGGCACGGTCGGCGAATAGACGTAACGCGGCCCGTCCTCGCGGTGCTGCAGGTGCTTCTTGTCGACCAGGATGCGCAGCAGCGCGCGGATCGCCGAGTAGCTCGGCGGATCGGGCATTTCGGCCAGGATCTGCGCAGCAGTCGCCTCGCCGCGGCGATACACCACGTCCATGATCTGCCGCTCGCGGCGGCTCAGGGATTCCTGGGTCATGGCGCCTGGCCCCTCGACGAATACCGATGTGCTAAAAACTTAGCACACGGATCGGGACGTTGTCGAGTCCGCCCGCGGCGAAGCGCGGCCCGCGGATTATTTCAGGCGGAACGAGGCGGGCAGGAGTTGATCCATCGTGTAGCGCTTGGGGCGGCCCTTGTCGTCGACCAGGACGACGCGCGTGTTCGCATCGGCGAACTCGGCGATCCGCTGACGGCAACCACCGCACGGCGTGCAGGCTTCGAGCGTCTGACGGCCGCCGACCGCGGCGATCGCGACGATGCGCGTGCCGCCGGCAGCCACCATTGCCGCGATGGCGGCGGTCTCGGCGCAGATTCCTTCCGGATACGCCGCGTTCTCCACGTTGCAACCGCTGTGGATGCGGCCCTTCTCGTCGAGAACTGCGGACCCCACGTAAAAGTGAGAGTAGGGCGCGTGCGCATAGGCGCGCACCGTCTTGGCCGCTTCGAGCAATGCTTCGTCGTCGTTCTTCATGCGCTGGCCCGCTCCCGTGCGCGGACACCGTCCTGCGCATTCAAGCCCACACTGCCGAGCACGAGTCGCACGACCTGCTCGACTTTTTCCCGATACTGGCGTTCGTCGAACTCCGCATCGCCGTTCAGGATCACCATCTGTCGCTCGAAGTCCGCGTAGTGCTGCGTCACCGCCCACATCATGTACAGCAGCGCCTGCGGATCCACCGGCCGGATCCTGCCGGCGCTGATCCAGTTGCGAATCGTGCGCACCCGCGCGTTCACCCAGGCCTTGAGCGTCGTGCCGAGGAAGCGCTCCATCACCGGCGCGCCGCGCATGATCTCGCTCGCCCAGACGCGCGAGCCGTAGGGACGCTGGCGCGAGAACTGCATCTTGGCAGTGATGTAGAGCGTGAGCACGCGTTCCGGGTCTTCGTCGGCCTCGAACACCGCTGCCGCCTCCATCCAGTCGTCGAGGATGTGCCTGAGCACCTCGCGATAGAGGTTGGCCTTGGTCTTGAAGTAATAGTGCACGTTCGCCTTCGGCAGGCCCGCCTCGTTGGCGATGCCTTCGGTCGTCGTGCCGCGAAAGCCGTGCAGCGCGAACTGCTTCTCGGCGGCGCGCAGGATCAGCGCCTCGTTGGCTTCACGGATGTCGAGCTTGCGCGCCGGTGCCGCCACCGCGCGCTCGCCGTTCGAGCCGCTCCTCACGTGCTGCACCGTCCCGGATTGTTGGGATGCGTGGTCCAATCGGCCTTCTCGCGCGTGATCGCGCGGCCGGTGCGCGGATCGACGCCGCCGGTCATCGGCCGCATCGTGATGCAGTTTTCCACCGGGCAGACGCTGACGCACAGGTTGCAGCCCACGCACTCGGCGTCGACGACCTCGAACTTGCGCACGCCGTTCGCCGTGGCCGTGATCGCCTGGTGCGAGGTGTCCTCGCAGACGATGTGGCAGCGTCCGCACTTGATGCACAGGTCCTGGTCGATGTACGCCTTGTCGACGTGGTTGAGATTGAGGTACTGCCAGTCGGTTACGCTCGGCACTGCCTTGCCGACCAGGTCGTGCACGGAACCGAAGCCCTTGGCGTCGAGGAAATTTCCGAGGCCGTCCACCAGGTCGTCGATGATCTTGAAGCCGTAGACCATCGCCGCGGTGCAGACCTGCACCGTGGTGGCTCCGAGCGCGATGAAGTCCACCGCGTCGCGCCAGTCGGTGATGCCGCCGATGCCCGAGATCGGCAGGCGCGCAGTCTCGCGCGAGCGCGCGATCTCCGCGACCATGTGCAGCGCGATCGGCTTGACGGCCGGTCCGCAGTAGCCGCCGTGCGAGCCCTTGCCGTCGGTGGAGGGATAGATCGTCAGCGCGTCGTAGTCGACGCGCATGATCGAGTTGATGGTGTTGATCAGCGATACGGCGTCGGCGCCGCCCTGCATCGCCGCCCTGGCGGCGGGCAGGATATTGGTGATGTTCGGCGTGAGCTTCACGATCACCGGCTTGCGCGCGTGCTTCTTGCACCACTGCGCGGCGAGCTGGATGTACTCGGGCACCTGGCCGACCGCCGAGCCCATGCCGCGCTCCGACATGCCGTGCGGGCAGCCGAAGTTCAGCTCCAAGCCGTCCGCGCCCGTGTCCTCGATCATCGGCACGTACTTCGCCCAGATTTCTTCGCGCATCGGCAGCATCACCGAGACGATCAGCGCGCGGTCCGGCCAGTCGCGCTTGATGCGGCGGATCTCTTCGAGATTGACGCCGAGCGGGCGGTCGGTGATCAGCTCGATATTGTTGAAGCCGAGCACGCGCCGGTCGTTGCCGTGCATCGCGCCGTAGCGCGGCCCGTTCACGTTGACGATCGGCGGATCCTCGCCGAGCGTCTTCCACACCGCGCCGCCCCAACCCGCTTCGAAGGCGCGGTGCACGTTGTATGCCTTGTCGGTCGGGGGCGCGGAGGCGAGCCAGAACGGATTCGGCGACCGTATGCCGAGAAAGTCGGTGCTCAGGTCTGCCATGTCGCTACCCTCGTGGCGCGCGCGGCGCGGCCTTCAGGAATCGATCGATCGACAGCGCCGCCAGCTTGCCGTCCTGGACCGCGGACACCGTGAGATCCGTGCCGCCGTGGACGCAGTCGCCGCCGGCCCACACGCCCGCGAGCGAGGTGCGGCGCTCCTCGTCGACCAGTATGCGGTCCTGCCTGAGCTCGACGATCTCGGCGTTGCCGGACACGTCGTCGCGCAGCAGCTTCTGGCCGATCGCCTTGAACACGACGTCGGCGTCGAGCACGTAGGTCTGGCCCGTCTTCTCGAGGCGGCCGCCGGCGCCGGGACGCGTCTGCTCGAACTCGATGCCGTGAATCCGTCCGTTGTCCGCGAGCAGACGGCGCGGGCTCGACCAGCAACGCACCGAAGCGCCGCGGATCTGCGCGAACTCCTGCTCGTAGCGGCTGGCGTTCATGTTCTCCTGCCCGCGCCGGTAGACGATCGTCACTTCCTCGGCGCCGAGCGCTTTGCTCTGCACCGCGATGTCGATCGCCGTCATGCCGCCGCCGATCACGACCACGCGCCGGCCGACCGGCAGCTGCGCCTTGTCCGGCGCCTGGCGCAGCTCCGCGATGTATTCGACCGCGTTCTCAACGCCCGCGAGCTGTTCGTCGTCCAGGCCGAGCCCGTTGACTCCGCCGAGGCCGATGCCGAGAAACACCGCGTCGAACTGCTTGCGCAGGTCTGCCAGAGCGAGGTTGGTGCCGAGCGTGCTGCCCGTGCGCACCTCGATCCCGCCGATGCCGAGGATCCAGTCGACTTCGCGTGCGGCGAAATCGTCGGGCGTCTTGTACGCGGCGATGCCGTATTCGTTGAGCCCGCCGAGCTTGTCCTTCGGCTCGAACACCGTGGCCGAGTGCCCGAGCATCGCCAGGCGATGCGCGCAGCTCAGGCCCGCGGGCCCGCCGCCGACCACAGCAACGCGCTTGCCAGTGGCGGGGGCGCGCTCGAAGAGCTGCGTGCCGTCCGCGAAGATCGGATCGGTGGCGTAGCGTTGCAGCAGGCCGATGCGCACGGGACGGTCTTCGTGCGTGTTGCGCACGCAGGCCTGCTCGCACAGGATTTCCGTGGGGCAGACGCGCGCGCACATGCCGCCCATGACGTTCGCGCTCAGGATCGTGTGCGCCGAGCCCTTGAGGTTGCCGCTGCGGATCTTCTGGATGAAACCGGGAATGTCGATCCCGGTGGGACACGCCACGGTGCAGGGCGCGGCATAGCAGAAATAGCAGCGGTCCGCGTCGATGACGGCTTCGGACGGCGTCAGCGGCGGGTGCATGTCGGCGAAGTTGGCCGTGATCTGCTCGCCGCTGAGACGAGCCGGGCGGATGTCCGCCTGCGCGGGCCGTGTCTTGTCGTTCATCTGCGCACCGGCTTGGGCACGTTCAGCTCGATCTGCTTCTGCACCGCTTCGTAGTAGGAAGCGAACGGCGGGCGTTCGACGTAGCGGCCCGCGCCGCGCTCGACGCGCAGATCGCCTTTCGCGTACACGAGCTTGCCGTTGCTGACCGTGTGCGAGGCACAGCCGCGTACCGTCATGCCTTCGAAGATGTTGAAGTCGACGCGCTGGCGGTGCGTCTTCGCGGAGATGGTCTTGGTGGCGGCCGGATCCCAGACCACGAGGTCGGCGTCGGCGCCGACGGACACGCTGCCCTTGCGCGGGTAGATGTTGAAGATCTGCGCGGCGTTGGTCGACGTCACGCGCACGAATTCGTTCATCGTCAGCCGGCCGGTGTTGACGCCGTGGTGCCACAGCACTTCGAGCCGGTTCTCGATGCCCGCGGTGCCGTTGGGAATCTTGCGGAAGTCGTCCTTGCCGGCGGCTTTCTGGTCCGCGCAGAACGTGCAGTGATCGGTCGCCGTGGTCTGCAGGTTGCCCGATTGCAGGCCGCGCCACAGCGCCACCTGGTGCTCCGGCGCGCGAAACGGCGGGCTCATCACGTGGGCTGCCGCGCGCTCGAAGCTCGTGTCGCGATATACGGAGTCGTCGATCAGCAGGTGGCCGGCCAGCACTTCACCGAACACGCGCTGGCCCTCGTTGCGCGCGCGCGTGATCGCTTCGAGGGACTGGCGCGAGGACACGTGCACGAGATAGACGGGCACCTTGATCACTTCAGCGATGCGGATCGCGCGATTCGCCGCCTCGCCCTCGACTTCCGGCGGCCGCGACAGCGGGTGACCTTCGGGTCCCGTGATGCCGCGCTTGTAGATCTCGTCCTGGAGCTTGAAGACCAGATCGCCGTTCTCGGCGTGCACGGTGACTATGGCGCCCAGCTCGAGCGCGGTGGAGAAGCTGTTCACCAGGGTTTCGTCGTCGCACATGATGGCGTTCTTGTACGCCATGAAGTGCTTGAAGCTGTTGACGCCGTGCTCGCGCACCAGGCTCACCATGTCCTGGCGCACGGTCTCGTCCCACCACGTGATCGCGACGTGGAAGGAATAGTCGGCGACCGACTTCCCGGACCATTCGCGCCAGCTCCGCCACGCCTCCATGATCCGTTGCTTCGGATTCGGGATCACGAAGTCGATGATCATCGTCGTGCCGCCGGCGAGGCCGGCGGCGGTGCCGGTGTAGAAGTCGTCGCTCGCCACCGTGCCCATGAACGGCAGCTGCATGTGCGTGTGCGGATCGATACCGCCGGGCATGACGTACTGTCCGCCCGCGTCTACGACCTCGGCACGCGCCGGCGCTGCCAAGCCCTCGCCGATCTCGACGATGCGCCCGTCCGCACACAGCACGTCGGCCCGGTACGTCCGGTCAGCCGTGACGACGGTGCCGCCTTTGATGAGTACTGCCATTGCCATCCCCTTGCGATCCGCCTACGCGCGACTCGCGGCGGACTGGCTCGCCGCGGTCTTCTGCATGCTGCGCAGGCTGACGAGATAATAGATGAGTCCGCCGAGCAGCGAGCCGGTGAACCATCCGTACGTGTAGAACCACTGCAACGCGCCGGTGGTGATCGCGACGAGCGTGAACGCGACCGGCACCAGGAAGGCCACGAACCCGGCGTGGTTCCAGGCCGGGTAAGAGCCGCCGTCGAGGTAGAGGCCGGGCAGGTCGAAGTGCTGCCGGCGTACGACGAAGTAGTCGACGATCATGATGCCGGCGATCGGGCCGAGCAGGCTCGAGTAGCCGATCAGCCAGTTCGAATACAGGCTGTCGACGCTCACCTGCGATTCGAGCCAGCCCATGCGTTTGAGCAGCTCCCAGCTCATGAGCGCGATGCCGATGAACCCGGTGAGCAGCACGCCCTTGCGCTGGTCGATCAGGCGCGGTGCGACGTTCTGGAAATCGTTGGTCGGCGAGACGATGTTCGCCGCCGTGTTGGTCGAAATGGTCGCGACGATGATCACGATCATCGCCAACACGACCCACACGGGACTGTCGATGCGCCCGATGAGCGTGATCGGATCGGAAACGGTCTCGCCGACGAGTTGTGCCGACGCCGCGGTCATCACCACGCCCAGCCCGGCGAACAGCAGCATGGTCAGCGGCAGGCCGATGATCTGGCCGGCGATCTGACTCCTCTGCGACTTCGCGAAGCGACTGAAGTCGGGAATGTTGAGCGACAGCGTGGCCCAGAAGCCGACCATGGCGGTGAGGCCCGCGAAGAAGTAGGCGGCGAAGGACGCGTCAGCCGGTCGGTTCGGCGGCCGAGCGAGGAGCTCAGTGACCGAAGCTTGCGGCCACGCCCACCATAGCAGCCCGGCGCCGACGAGCAGCAGCAGAGGCGCGGCCAGCGCCTCGAGCAACTTGATCGATTCGGAGCCGCGGATGACCACCCAGACGTTCGCGATCCAGAAGATGAAGAAGCCGAGCACCTCGCCGACGCCGCCGAGCTGCGCCCAGCCGTCGAACAGGGCGGCGAGCATCAGGTGCACGGCGATGCCGCCGAAAAGCGTCTGGATGCCGAACCAGCCGCACGCCACCAGTGCGCGGATCAGCGCCGGCACGTTCGAGCCGACGACGCCGAACGACGAACGCAGCATGACCGGGAAGGGGATGCCGAACTTCGTGCCGGCGAACGCGTTGAGCACGAGCGGAATCAGGACGATGACGTTGGCGACGAAGACGGCCCACAGCGCTTCCCCGACCGACAGGCCGAAATACGTGGTGAGCACGCCACCGAGCGTGTACGTCGGGACACAGATCGCCATGCCGACCCAGAGCGCGGCGACGTGCCAGGTGTTCCACGTGCGCTGCGCGACGCGCGTCGGGGCGATGTCGTGATTGAAGCGCGCGCTGGCCGCGAGATCGGCGCCGACCTCGAGCTCGTAGAACTCGCCGACCTGCACGACGCGGCTCTTCCCGGCCACGCTCCGCCCGGCCATACGCTCAGCCCTGCACCAGCGGAGCGTACGCGTCCGGCCGCCGGTCGCGGAAGAACTGCCACGTGTCGCGCACCTGGCGGATCATGTCCAGGTCGATCTCGTGCACCAGCAGCTCGTCCTTGTCGTAGCTCGCCTGGGCCTCGATCTGGCCGCGCGGGTTGACGATGTAGCTCGAGCCGTAGAACTCTCCCATGCGTTCCGCCCACGGCTGCTCACGCCCGACGCGGTTGATCGCGCCGATGAAGATGCCGTTGGCCGCGGCAGACGCGGGTTGTTCGAGCTCCCAGAGATACTTGCTCAGTCCGGCCACGGTGGCCGACGGATTGACGATGTACTCGGCGCCGTTGAGCGCCAGCGCGCGCCAGCCTTCGGGGAAATGACGGTCGTAGCAGATGTAGACGCCGAGCCGCACGTACGCCGTCTGGAATACCGGATACCCGAGGTCGCCCGGCTTGAAAAAGAACTTCTCGTAGAACCCCGGATCGACCTGCGGGATGTGCGTCTTGCGGTACTTGCCGAGATACTTGCCGTCGGCGTCGATCACGGCGGCGGTGTTGTAGTACACGCCGGTCATCGCTTCCTCGTACACCGGCACCACCATCACCATGCGGTGCTTCTGCGCGTACGCCTGCATGAAGCGCGTGGTGTGACCGTCGGGCACCGCTTCGGCGGCGCCGTACCACTTGCGGTCCTGGCTCGGGCAGAAGTAGGGCTGCGTGAAGATTTCCTGGAAGCACAGCACCTGCACGCCGTTTGCACCCGCCTTCTCGATCAGCGGCACGTGCGCTTCCAGCATCCGGTCCCGGATCTGGTCGGGGTTCATCGCGGCGGCGTCGCCCTTGAGCCCCATCTGGATCAGTCCGCACTTCAGTTTGCGCATCCTGTTTTCTCCGCAATGCCCGCCTCTCGGGTGCTCTTACTTGTGCGTCGGGAACACGTACTCGGCGCCCGTGCCGATCGACGTCGGCCAGCGCGAGGTCACGGTCTTCAGGCGCGTATAGAAGTGCACGCCTTCCGGTCCGTAGATCGCGTGGCTGCCGAACAGCGAGCCCTTCCAGCCGCCGAAGCTGTGAAACGCGACCGGGACCGGGATCGGCACGTTGACGCCGACCATGCCCACCTGCACGCGCTTGGCGAAATCGCGCGCGGCATCGCCGTTGCGTGTGAACACCGCGACGCCGTTGCCGTAGTGGTGTTCGTTCACGAGATCGACGGCTTCGTCGTAGTTGCCGGCGCGCACCACGCACAGCACCGGCCCGAAAATTTCCTCGCGATAGATCGTCATGTCCTTGCGGACGTGATCGAACAGCGAGGCGCCGAGGAAGAAACCCTTCTGGCGCGCGACGGCTGCCTTGCGGCCGTCGACCAGCAGCTTCGCGCCCTCGGCGACGCCCTTCTCGATGTACGAAGCGATCTTCTGCCGGTGCTGCTCCGTGATGACCGGGCCCATGTCGGCTTCGGGATCGGTGCTCGGCCCGATCTTCAGCGACGAGGCGCGCCGCTCGAGTGCCTCGACCAGCTTGTCGGCTGTTTCCTTGCCGACCGGCACGGCCACGGATACCGCCATGCAACGCTCGCCGGCCGAGCCGTACGCCGCACCCATCAGTGCGTCCGCCGCCTGGTCCATGTCCGCGTCCGGCAACACCAGCATGTGATTCTTCGCGCCGCCGAGCGCCTGCACGCGTTTGCCGGCCTTGCTGCCCGTCGTGTAGACGTGCTCCGCGACCGGCGTCGAGCCGACGAAGCTCACCGCGCGGATGTCGGGATGCAGGAGGATGGCGTCGACCGCTTCCTTGTCGCCGTGCACGACGTTGAGCACGCCGGGCGGCAGCCCCGCCTCGTGCAGCAGCCCGGCGACGAACATCGCCGCGGACGGGTCGCGTTCGGACGGCTTGAGCACGAACGTGTTGCCGCACGCGATCGCCACCGGATACATCCACAGCGGCACCATCCCCGGGAAGTTGAACGGCGTGATCCCGGCGACCACGCCGAGCGGCTCGCGATCGCTGTAGGTGTCGATGTTCGGGCCGACGTTGCGGCTGAAGTCGCCTTTGAGCAGGTGCGGGATGCCGCACACGAAGTCGACGACCTCGATGCCGCGCGCGACTTCGCCCAGCGCGTCCGCGTGTGTCTTGCCGTGCTCGGCGCTGATGTGGCGCGCGACGTCCTCGCGGTGCTGGTCGAGCAGCGCCTTGAAACGGAAGAGGTAGTTGGCGCGCTTCGCGGGCGGCGTTTCAGACCACGCCGGATATGCCGCGCTCGCAGCCGCGACCGCTTTCGCGACGTCGGCTGTGGAAGAGAACTCTACCCAGCCCGATTCCTGGCCGGTGGCGGGATCGAAGAGCGGCGCACCGCGGCCGCTGGTCGTCGGCGTTCGCTGGCCGGCGACGAGATTGACGACGACTTTCCCCTGATGCACAGCCCTTTGTGGTGCAGACATTCTCGGTCCCCCGCAAGGTCGGTCCGGCAACGCACTCGAAGGAACGCCTCCGCAACGGGTCGCCGCAGGGACGACGCGAGGGGGGCGGGCAGGTCTATCTCTGTACCTGTCTAAGTAGACAGGATTTAGGCACAGACCCGGATACGGGTCAAATGGCTGCAACCGTGCGCGCGGCGTGCCGCGCGGCGCCGTCAGCCCGGCGGCTTCGACTCCGCCAGTTCGCACTGCAGCCAGGCGCGGGCTGCCGTCCAGAGACGATTCACGGTCCTCGGGGAGAGGTTCATGACGGTGGCGGCCTCTTCGATCTCGAGTCCGCCGAAGTAGCGCAGCGTGACGAGCTGGGCCATCTGGCCGTCGAGTCGTTCGAGCCGGCCGAGCGCCTGGTCCACGGCGACCACGTCGACGGCGTCCTGCGCACCCGCAGCCACGGATTCGTCGAGGGACGTACGGAGCTGACCCCCGCCGTGGCGCAGTCGCGCCTTGCGCCGGGCTCGTTCGACCAGAATGCGCCGCATGGCTTCGGCCGCGGCGGCAAAGAAGTGCGCCCGGTTTTCCCATTTCGGGTCTTCGTCCCCGATCAGCCGCAGGTACGCCTCGTGGACCAGGGCGGTAGCCTGCAAGGTCTGTCCGGGTTGCTCGCGGGCCATGCGGGCGCGGGCGAGCTTGCGCAGCTCGTCGTAGACGATCGGCAGCAGCTCGTCGGCGGCCTGCCGTTCGCCTTGTCGCACTTGCGTCAGGAGTTCCGTGATGCGCTGCACCCGCTCTCTGGCCACGACGTATGACGTATCCCCGTGGACCCAGACCGCAGGAGTATAGCCAGTCGCTGCCAAAGCACGCCCCTCGAACGTCGATGACAGGAAAATGCGCCGTGTGGCGCCGGCGAACGCCATTCCCGCGCGCCCGAACGCCATTCCCGCGTGCGCGGGTATAGACTGGGACGAGGGGATGAAGAACTAAGAACCAGGTTCCCTGATGCGCGATTCCCGCTGGCCCGAGGTTCGCGAGATTTTCCTCGACGCACTGGAGCAGCCGGCCGGTGCGCGCGCGTCGTTCCTGGCCGCGCGCTGCGGCGGCGACCAGGGGCTGCGCGCCGAGGTCGAGCGCCTGCTCGCGGCGCAGGCGAGTCCCGATCCGCGCCTGTCCCGCGCCGCTGACCTCGACGCCGCGGCGGACGATTTCGAGGATGCATCGGACAACCTGCTCCTGACGCACGTCGGGTCGTACCGCGTCCTGCGCCAGCTCGGCGAAGGCGGCATGGGTGCGGTCTACGAAGCCGAGCAGACCGAGCCCGTCCACCGGCGCGTGGCGCTCAAGGTGGTCAAGCGCGGAATGGATACGCGCGAGGTGGTGCGCCGCTTCGGACTCGAACGCCAGGCGCTCGCGCTGATGAGCCACGCGGGCATCGCCAAGGTGTTCGACGCCGGAGTCACCGACGACGGTCGTCCGTACTTCGTGATGGAGCTCGCCGCCGGCGTCCCGATCACCGAGTACTGCGATCGCGAACGCCTGCCGCTGGTCGCGCGCCTGCGCCTGCTGGCGACGCTGTGCGACGCGATCCAGCACGCTCATCACAAGGGCGTCGTGCACCGCGATCTCAAACCATCCAACGTGCTGGTGGTGGAAGACGGGCCGAGCCCCGCGCCCAAGGTCATCGACTTCGGGATCGCCAAGGCGATCGGCAAGGACCTCATCGAGCAGTCGCAACACACGGCGGTGGGCACGCTCATCGGCACGCCCTCGTACATGAGCCCGGAACAGGCGACGCTCGGCTCGAGCGACGTGGATGCGCGCACCGACGTGTACTCGCTTGCCGCGCTGCTTTACGAGCTCGCCGTCGGCGATCCGCCGTTCCCGGCCGACACGCTGCGCGGCAGCGACTTCCTCCGGGCTTTGCAACTCATTCGCGAGCGCGACGCCGAGCGCCCCAGCGTGCGCTTCGGCAAGCTCGAGCCGCAGGCGCTGGCGGCGGCCGCGAGCCTGCGCAGCGCCTCGCCGCGCGACGTGCAGCGGCAGCTGCGCGAGATCGACTGGATCGTAATGCGCGGCTTGGCAAAGGATCCCGCGGACCGCTACCAGACCCCGGCCGCACTTGCCGCCGACATCGAACGTTGCCTCGCCGGCTTGCCGCTCGATGCAGGTCCGCCGGGCCGCTGGTATCGCACGCGCAAGTTCGTCGCTCGCCACCGCTTTGGGGTGGCAGCGAGCGCGACGGTCGGCGCGCTGGTGCTCGCGTTCGCGGTGACGATGACTGTCCAGTCGGTGCGGCTCGAGCGCGCACTCGCCTCGGCCGACGCGGAGCGCACGCGCGCCGAGGCCGAGCGGACGCGCGCCGAGGCCGAGCGGACGCGCGCCGAGGGCGAGCAGCGGCGCGCCGAAGGTGTGTCGGACTTTCTCGTCGACATGCTGCGCCTGGGCGATCCGCAGGGCGGCAATCGCGCCGACATGACGATCGGCGAGGTGCTGGACGCGGCGGCGCGCAAGATTCCCGGAGAGCTCGGCACGCAGCCGCGCACCAAGGCGGCGCTGATGACGACCATCGGCACGGTGTATCGCGAGAGAGGGGTCTACGCGGCCGCAAAGGAGCAGATGGCCGCTGCGGTGGAGCTGATGCGCACAGCGGAGCCGCGCGACGAGGGCGAGCTCGGGCGCGCGCTCAACGCGCTCGGCGAGCTGGCACACGATGAAGGGAACCTGGACGAGGCGGAGGGCAACTATCGCGAGGCACTGCCGCTCCTGCGCGCGCATCCTCACCGGTTAACCGACGCGAGCGTGGTGCTCAACAACCTCGCGGTGCTGGCTATGGATCGCGACGACGCGGTCGCGGCCGAGGCGCCGGCGCGCGAGGCTCTGGAGATCCGTATCCGCACGCTCGGCCCGCGGGCGCGCGATACCGGTCAGAGTCTGCGCAAGCTCGGGCGCGTGATGTCCAACCAGGGCAAGTGGCGCGAAGCGGAGAAACTGATTCGCGAAGGCATCGACGTCGAGTCGGAGCACGCCACGCCGGACAACGTGTGGCGTTCGCACGCACTGGCGGAGCTCAACTTCATCCTGCGGTTCAAGGGCGACCACCGCGGGTCGGAGCAGGTGACGCGCGAAGCGCTGCAGATCGTGCGTGCCTCGCTCGGCGACCGCCACCAGTACACCGCCGTGCACCTGCTCAACCTCGGGCGTGCCCTGACCTCGCTCGCACGCTACGACGAGGCGGACGTGGCATTGAAGGAAGCGTGGTCGATCTACGAGGCGCTGTTCGGCGCGAACCACCAGAACTCCGCGCGCATCCTTTCGGCGCGCGCCGAGGTCGCAATGAAGCGCGGGCACTACGCCGCCGCGGAACGTTCCCTGCGTGCCGTGCTCGTGCTCGATCGCAAACTGTTCGGCGACAAGCACCGCGAGACCGCGGCTGTGCTGTCTCTGCTGGGCATGACGGTACGAGAACGGGGACGGCTGGACGAAGCGCTCGCTCTGCAGCGTGAGTCGCTCGCCATACGCGTGGCGCAAGGTGCTGACAACCCGGACGTCGCGCCCCTTCGTCGCCAGCTAGCCGTGACGCTGATGGCCAGGAACGAGTTGACCGCCGCGCAGGCGGAGCTCGACGAAGCCGAGCGCATCGAGGCAAAAGCGGATATCGCCGACATGTTGCCGGCCGCGTTCACGCGCAGCGTTCAGGGTCAGTTGCTGCGATTGCAGGGACGCCCTGCCGAGGCTGCACAAGCGCTGGCGCAAGCGCTCGCGGTGCAGCGCGTCGCGCTCGGCGATAACCACCCCGAGGTGGGTCGCACGCTGGCGCACCTCGGTGCCGTCGAGTGCGCCAGCGGTCTGGCAGTGTCGGGACGCGACCGGCTCGGTCGCGCCGTTTCCGCACTCGAACCGTTCTCGCAGGCCCTCCCGGGCGATCTCGCCCAGGCCCGCGCGGCCCTCGGAAGCTGCACCGTCGTCGCGACCCGATAGGGTCAGTCCCGTTTCCCGGCCTTTCCCTGGCGCGCGCCGTTGCCATCCGGCGCATTGAGCTTCGACAGCCCGCTGTGCGGGCGCACTTGGAGCTCAACATGCGCTATCCGCTCGTACGAACGGCGATTTTCGGCACCGCCTTCGTCCTGCTCTCCTTTCCGGCCCTCGCGGTGTACAACGGCGTGCAGGTCTCCGGCGTCCCGCCGGAACAGGTCACCTCCGGCACGATCAGCTTCGGCGGCGGACCCCCGCAACCGCTGGTTTCGCAGAACGATTGCGAGACCCGCAAGGCCGAGAACGAGAACTGCGATTCGGCCTACCTGTGGTTCGCCCAATCGACTTCGTCGCTCGCGATCGGCACCTCCGTGACGGTGAGCTTGCGCGACCGCGACGGCAACGTGACTACCGGCACCGGTACCGTCACCGCCGACGGCATTCGTGTGAGCGTGGCACCGTTCCCCCGCGGCGGCGGCGGGTCCGGCCCTGACTTCGGCGGCGGGCCCGGCTTCAACTTGTTCTACAGCTACGGCGAGCCGAAGCTTTCCGGCGTCAGCGGTGGTCTCGGAATTCAGTTCGAACCGGGCAACGAGGGGAGCGAGGAGTTCGTCACTTTCGCGCCTGAGGACTACGAAGGCGAGTCGTACGGCGGCGTACTGCGCATTCCGAGTTTCATCGAGGCCTACCGCGGCGGTTTCGAGCTCGCCGCAGCGCTCGCCCGCTTCGATGCCGAAGCGCGCGAGACGCTGCCTGGTGGTACTCAGGGCCGCGGCTACGCTCACCAGGGCGGCGATGCGCCGAGTGGAGCGACCGGGCTCGCGTTTCCGGTGGGCACCGACTTCGACAGTATCGTGGCCAACGACGTCGAAAGCTGGGGCATCTCTTTCGGCGGCGTGAGCATCCCGGGCGACAACGGTGTGCAGTGGGGCATCGGCCTGCGATACCGCACGACCAGGCAGGACATGATGAGCTGGGCGGGCACGGAAGCGTTCCCGGGCATCTTCGCGCGGTTCGACGAAGAGATCGAAGACCGCTACCTGTCGGTACCCCTGACGGTGCGCAAGACCTGGAACAACTCGGGCGCCGTGCGACCGAACGTGCACCTGCAGATCGCGCCCGGCTTCTACGAGTCCGAACTCACCGGCGACTATCGCGCCGAGTGCAACCTGTGCGCGGCTGCCGACATGCTCATCGAGCAGAGCGTGTCCGACGAGGACGACGGGTTCTCCTGGGAAGGGGCTGCGGGTCTCGGCCTCGACCTGCATCTGGGCGACCGGTTCGTGGTCGGCCTCTTCGGTCGCTACGAGTACTTCGACCACATGAGCTACGCGAACAACCGTGAGAGCCCGCTGGACGACGCCGTGAGTCTCGGCGAAGACAGCGCAGACGGCTGGGCCGCGGGTATCAACTTCGGTCTCGAGTTCCGGTACTAGGACCAGGCGGGCGGCGGTCGCTCCGGCGATCGCCGCTCGGCTGCGCGCCGCATCACCGCCCGGGGCTCGCTCAACCACTCACTGCGCGCTGGTCCACGAGCCGTACATAGGGTTTGGGAGGACGTACCAGCCTTCGCCCCAGAACCTGCCGCTTGCCTGCGTCTGCTGCAGGCGGCTCGCGCGCGTGCCCGGTTGCGTGCACGGCGCATAGACGCGGCGACGCACGCACGGCAGGAAGTCACCGAGATCGTCGCCAAAGAGCATGATGACCCGATGCTTTGCGGCGACGTGGTTGCGCCGCACCTGCTTCTCCTGCGTCCATCCGGGCTCCTCGTTCGAGAGCAGCACTTCGCGCGGATCGGCCTCGATGCCGGCCTCGCGCAGATCATCGAGGGCGATGCGCTTCTGCGGGCAGGCGTCGCCGCCGGCCGCCGGTACGCAGCTGCGATTGGTGATGAAGAAGAGTTTCACGCCGGCCGCGCGTGCGCGCTGCGCGAACGCCGCGGCGCCAGGAACAGCAGCGGAGCTGTTGGCCTCGTGCCAGGTGTCGAACTTCGCTTCGCTGAACGGCGGCTCGAGTTGCGCCTGGAACTCGACGTTGTTCACGACCGTCTCGTCGATGTCGAAGATGATCGCGACTTCGCGCACCTGAGGACCGCCCGGTGGCTGGGGCAGGGCGCTCCACGACTCGTCTGCCAGCAGCCGCGGCAGATCCTCCGTCGCAGCGGCGTAGGCTTGCAGTGCGACCGCTTCGTACTCGGCGGCCTCTCGCACCCAGCGCAAACCGAAGTCCTGATCCGGCTCGGGAGGCTCGGTGGCTGACGTTCCTGCCGCTCTTGCCGGCGCCGCGCGGGTTTCTGCGGTCGCTTGCGAATCTGCTGATTGATCCTGGCGCGGCGGCGAGATACACGCAGCCAGCACGAGGCTGACGGCGAGCGCGAGACCGCGCGGCAGCGCGTGGCGTCGATTCACGGTCGATCTCCGGAGAAAAAAGAGGGCGGCCATCGTGGCCGCCCTCGTGGCTCGACTATTGCGAATCGGATCCGCGATTCGAATCCGCGGATCAGAAGCTGTAGTTGATTCCGAAACGCACCTCCCACAGGGAAGCATCGGCGACGCGACCTTGCGGAGCGGGGCTGAAGAACGTCAGGTACTGGTACTGTCCGTTGGCGATCGCCGGCGGACGTCCAGCCGTGTTGTCCGAAAGCCCCACGAGCTGCTGCACGTGCGGGAAGCTCTGCTCGCGCAGCACGCCCCACTCGTCGTCGATCAGGTTGCCCAGGTTCTCGACCATGATGAACGCCGAAAGCTTGTGGCCTTCGCCGAACGCAGGAAATTCCTGCGAGATCCTCAGGTCGAACTTGTGCCACCACGAGCTGTCGAGCGAGTTGCGCGGCGCGATGCTGCCGGCGTACTGATCCAGGCCGCTGCGCTCCAGGTAGTCGAAGAACGCTGCCTGGTCGAACTGCGGCAGGAAGTTGACGTTCGGATCGCCCGGGCCGGTCGGGATGTAGAGGAGGTGACGTCCGTTCAGCGTGTCGCCGAACACGTTGCCGGCGCCCTGGAAGACCGGGCTATAGCCCCTGCCTTCGTTCACGCGCCCGTACAGGGTGACCTTGGTCTGGTTGTCGCCCCAGAACGCGTGCTTCCAGTTCAGGTTGAGCGTGAAGCGGTTCTTGATGTTGTAGTTGGAGCGGGCGAGCGCCGGACCGTTGGGATCCGAGACCGAGACGTTCACGTAGTTCGAGAACGCCACCGAGCTCGTCATCGGGTTGACGTCGCTCGACTCGACATAGGCGTAGCCGAGCGTCCAGTCCAGACCCCAGTCGTAGGCCTTGCTGATCGCGAGCGAGTAGACGTCCGATTCTCCGTCGGGGCCGTCCACGTTGGTCAGGATGAAGTCCTGCGTGCGCGTCGGGCACTGCCCCGCACCGTTGCCCGGCGGTCCCGGCGGGATCGTCAGGCAGTTCGCATTGCTGCGATCGATGCTCCGGTAGATCGGCCGGCCATCCGGCGCGGTGGCGATCTGCGCGAGCGTCGCGTCGATGATGATCGCCGAATCCTTCTTCTCGGTGTGCAGGTAGTCGAACAGCAGGCGATAGCCGTCGCCCATGAAGCCGGCGTCGAAGTCATAGGTCAGGCCGAACGCGAACTTCCACTCCTTCGGCACGGCGAACTCCGGGTCGAGGGCGTTCACGCCGCCGTTGCCGTTGCTGTTGGTGACGGCGTTGATCAGCTGATTGGGAATATCGAAAATCGGTTCGCCATTCCCGCCGGTCCCGCCGACGACGTTGAACAGCGTGTTACCGCCCAGTCCGTCGTCGTCGAGCGTGTTCAGTGTGGCTTCGAACTGCGTGATGCCGTCGGCCTGGTAGTTGTTGGCCATCCACACGTTCGGGTTACCGCCCGAGTAGAGACCGACACCGCCGCGCAGGCTCAGGTCGTCGGTCGCGTCCCAGGTGATTCCCAGGCGCGGCTGCAGCAGGTCCATGCCGTCGAACGTATGCAGGTTGTCGAACCCGTTGCGGTTGACGAAGGCCTGGTTTCGCCGCGGCAGGTCGCCGGTCGTGTACCAGTCGTAGCGCAAGCCGGCCACGAGGGTGACCGGGCCGAGCGGGAACTCGTCCTGCGCATACAGCGAATTGATCTCGTAACCGAACTCCGCGGCGGCATCCTCCTTGATGTTGCTGGGCGCGGCGTTCTCGTAGATCACCGTGCTCGGGTCGCCCTGCTCGAACGCGTCGATGCAACCGCTGAAGAGCAGAGGATTCGATGCGTTGCAGAAGGCGTTCGAGTCGAAACGGAATTCGCCCTCGGCCTCCTGGATGAACAGGTTGAAGATGTTCAGCTGCTCGCGTTCGAAGCCCGCCGTCAGGATGTGGTCGCCCGCAGTGTACGTCGCCGCCAGCTTCCAGTTGGTGGTGTCGTACTTGAGGTCGTTGGCGTGACGCGAGTCGTCGGCGCCGAGATAGACCGTGGCCTGCTGCGGGCTGAGGCCGACGCCGGCACCGTCGGGATCGTTGAAGGTGCGGATCTGCACCTCGCCGAACGCGGTGCCGCCCAGCGGAATCTGGCGGTTGTCGAGGTCTGCGAAGGAGTAGCGGAATTCCGTGCTGAAGTTGTCCGTCCAGCTGGAGAACAGTTGCGCCACGTACGACTTGAGCTCCGCACCGCGCTCATACAGGTGGTTCGAGAACTCGAAGTTGTTGCTGCCGGTATCCGACTCGGTGTTGTTGAAGCCGTCGTTGAAATTGTAGGTCAACGCCGCGCGGTGGTTGTCGCTGATGTTCCAGTCGAGCTTGACCAGGTACTTCTCGTCGTCGGTGGGCATCGGCGGCGGCGTGCCGCCCGGGTCGTAGCCGTAGACGTCGCGCGCGATCTGCGCGATGCGGTCGAGCTGCGCCTGGGTGACGCCGAGGATGTTCTCGCCGGCGCTGATGTCGGCCGGGCCGCGGTCGAAGACGTTCACGCCCTCGAGCTTCTCGTAGGCGACGAAGAAGAACAGGCGGTCGGTGAGGATCGGGCCGCCGAACGTGAAGCCGTAGCGCTTCTCTTCGAAGGTGCCCAGGTCGACGGCGTCGCCCTCGAGCGTGTCGCCGGAGAGCGATTCGTCGGTGAAGTCATAGAACGCGCTGCCGCTGAAGCGGTTGCCGCCCGACTTGGTCACCGCGTTGATGTTGCACGCGGTGAAGCCGCCGTACTGCACGTCGAACGGCGCCAGCTCGACCGACACCTGCTCGATCGCGTCGAACGGGAAGGGCATGCGCTCGGTCGGATAGCCGTTGCTGTTCAGGCCGAAGTTGTCGCTCAGGCGCACGCCGTCGACGGTGAGCGCGTTGAAGCGCGAGTTAGCGCCGGCGCACTGCACCGAGTCGTTGAAGGCTTCGTCGACGTAGATGCGCGGATCGATCGACAGGATGTCGTTGATGTTGCGGTTGATCGCCGGAGCGTCCTGCAAATCCTCCAGGCTGAACGTCGTCGACGGACCCACGGCGACTTGCGCAGCGCGCACGACGTCCGCGGTGACCATGATCGTTTCAGCGGCCGGGGCCGACAACGCGAGTTCGAACGCGTACGCGTCGCCGAGGCCCAGCATCACATCGGTGATCGCCTGGGGCGCCGCGCCTTCGGCATCCACCTGGATCGTGTACGGGCCACCGACCTTCAGGCCGCTCGCCTGGAACTGCCCGGTGTCGGACGTGGTGGTGCTGCGGCTCGTTCCCGAGCGAGTGTCGGTCACTCTGACGCTGGCGTTGGCAGCCGGCGAGCCGTCGGGCATCGTGATCGTGCCGCGAATGGCGGATGTCGTTTCCTGCGCCAGCACCGCGACGGGCGAGGCGAGCAGTACGGCCGCGACGAGTACGCCGGCCCATGCGGCCAGGCGTCTGCAGCCTCCCAGTAGCACGTCGATCCTGTTCATTACATCCCCCTCTGCGTTGAACCCAGCGGCGCAGTGTCGCCGCCCCATCGTTTCAGGACTATTTCAGCTCTATTGCCACCAGCAGCGGCCAGTGATCCGAAACTCCGCTGCCCTCCGGCATCCGGAAGCGCGCCGGCGTCGCGTCGTGTACCTGCGCGGCCAGCTTGTTGGCGATGCGCGCCGATCTGTCGCGCACCACCCAGTTCCTCCCGTCCCCGTCGTGAGTACCCCGGGCAGGGGAGAAAAGGATCATGTCGAGGAACGACCAGCTGTCGCCCCGTTCGTAATAGTTCGTGCCCTTGCCGCCGACATCGCCCTGCTCGTGCACCACGATCCACTGCGGCCGCGCGAAGCGCTGCAGCATCGACTTCTCGCGATCCTCGGACGAGGTGGTGTTGAAGTCGCCGGCCGCGAAGGCGGCGCGGTCGGCGGGCAGGGCGGCGCGCAGCGCGTTCAGTTGCTCGTAGGCGGCAACGCGCATCTCGGTCGGATGATATGGAGCCGGAAAGTGCACCGCGTAGCCGGTGAGCAACGCGCCGCCCGGCAGGCGGAAGGTCGCTTCGAGAATGCCGCGTGTGTCGGCGACGCGGTCCGGCGATGTGCCCGGCAGGCGCAGCGGATGAAGCGTCGGCTGGCCGACGACATCGAGCCGCGTCAGGAACGCGACGTCGATGCCGCGTTCGTCCTGTCCTTCTATGAGAATCGCCGGGCGGTAGCCGCCGGTGGACAGATACTCCGTGCGCAGGCGTTCGAGCACGCCGACGTTCTCGACTTCCTGCATCGCCAGCACGTCGGGGCCGCGCCCGTCGCCCGCCTGCAGGATGGTCTGCGCGAGGACCGACATCTTCTTCTTCAGTATCTGTTCGTTCCAGTCCCAGTTCAGGCACTGATCGCGCCAGCCCGTCTGCTCGATCTTGTTGCAGGCCCGCCTGTGCTCCGCCGTCTGCTTGAGCGACAGCGGCAGGAACGTGCGGTCTTCCTTCCCGGCGTCGTCGTTCGTGTCGAACAGGTTCTCGACGTTGAAGGTCATGAGAATGACGGGCGAGGGCGCCGGTGTCGTCGCCGCGGGGGAGGGCGGATTTTCCTGCGAAGAGGACGCAGCCGGCTGCGCGTCGCGCGCCGTGCAGGCGGCGGCGAGAGCCGCGAAAAGCACGAGCAGGATCTTCTGACGGTGCATCAAGCGTCCCGCAGTCGGTTCAGTCGCTGTCGCAGTCTTCGTGAGTCGTCAACGGGCGTCGTGAGCGTGAGTGTTGTCGGCCAGTGTTATCAGTGTTGTTGACCGGTCGTCACCGGCCAGTCGTCTCGGCAACATGCTAGCCGCGCCCACCTTGCGTATCCCCCGGCGCGCGCAACTGCCACCCTGTCTAGGCGGACAGGATTTAGACACAGGGCGCTTGCACGGGTCAAATCGAAGTGCGGCCGTTTTCGGACCCGCGGCGCCGGTGATCCTGCCCCGTCCGCGCCAATGGCGCGCGACCGGCGCGCCGGCGACCGGATGCACTCCGGCACGGAGCGCGGGGCAGCGTCAGGATCAGGTGCCAAGCCGGCAGAACTTCAGGAAATTTTCGCCGCCGTCGACGGGGTCGTTGGTCCGGGAATGAGAGGCGGCGGGCGGCTAGCCAGCATGGGCAACGGCCCCTATAATGCGCGGCCCTTGCAGTCCTGCCTGGGCGGGCCAGCCCCGCCGGCCGGCGACCCGTCGGTCGCCCGGCACAGCAAGCCTCAAGACACGCGCCCGTAGCTCAGTTGGATAGAGTACTTGGCTACGAACCAAGGGGTCGGGAGTTCGAATCTCTCCGGGCGCGCCAATCTGAGCGAGGCGCATTGCGCCTCGCGTGATTGGCACAATCCGGAGAGAGTGAACTCCCGACGTCATGGAAGAGGGAGTTCGCGCGCACGTCGGGAACGTGCGCGGTCGCACGTCAGTGCGACCCTGTGGGCGCCGGCCAGGGATGGAGTAGGCGCAATCTCAACGGGCGCGCCAACTTTCCTCAAGTTGATCAAGGCGTAGCCAGCGCGATGGCGCATGGACTGCGCATATTCAATGTCTACCGGCAACGCACCGGTGCATGTCGACGATTGGACCCTGGGCGAAGACGCCAAGTCGGGGAGGGTGGGCTGTGAATGACCCGTACTTCAAGTTGAAACCGCGCGGTCCAACGCCCGCCGACGAATGCTGTCGCTGCTCGCAGCTCAGCACGATATACCTCGCGCACGTGCTTGCAGAGAACCCGATTCACTGCGGAGAGTGCAGAGGCGAGGTTGCGCCCGAGAAGATCGGTTTCGACGACCATACGACTGAGTCGATCGCGCGATGGAACACGACCTTCGGTGCTGTGTACTCGCTGTGGCTGGACTCGGGCGCATACGAACCGTGGGCGGAATCAGAACTCCGCAGCAGAGACAGTGCGATCAATCGCGACGGTCTGACGGTGAGGGAAGCGCTCTCGCGCTACGTCCCGACGAGCTATCTCTGGTTCTGGAATGGCTCGCGGCCAACATCGTGCCCATCGTGTGGATCTGGGAATCTGTCGGAGCAGGGGCAGGGGCTTCTCTGCCCGCGGTGCTGGGTTTCGGTGTGAAGACATTCCTCCATAAGCGCGCGATGGCGCATGGTGGTGCATGAGCGGTGCATGATTCACGCACCAATCGCCATGCACACGACCTGTGCAGCCCGACTGGTTGACTACGGGCGCCGCAGTTGAGAGGCAGGATCTCAGCAGCTTGGCTGCGGAAGTCGAACGATTCCGCCAGTCGTTGCGAATCCCGAGGACGAGGCACGAGCGAGCGGTCGCAGCGAACGTGTGTGCCCGTGTCGAACGCGGGCCGTTGCAGCTCGAGATCGGGCGGTAGACGGCGAATAAGAGTGAACGGTTAACAATTGTGAACGGTTAACAAAATTGAACGCGCTTGTCCGCGGGCCCGCTTCTTAGGACGCAGCAATGGGGTATCGGGCTCAATCCGTGGGTCCACGATTTGTGCCCGCCACTTCGCTGTGAGCACAGGGGTCATATGGGAATCGGTGCCATTTTCTCTTTTAATACAAGTGGTTGTGTATTTTGTGGGCCAAATAAGTCATTTCGTGCCAAATAAATAGGGCTCATAAACAATTAGTTGTACAATTACGCGCCAAATAGATCCTTTATCGCGCCACATCCAGCCTATTCATGCCAAAGCGAATCACCCAAAGCGAGCTCCAGCGAATCGAGGATGTCGTTCTCCGGTTCCCAACGGGTCTGTCCCTTACCGAGCTGCAGAGAGAGCTTCAAGGATCGATCGGCCGCCGCACTCTGAGCCGCAGGCTCGCCGAACTGGTCGACGCCAGTCGAATCCAGCGCCTGGGCGAGGGGAGAGCAACTCGCTATCTTCACCGTGCATCGGCGACGCACGAGGTGGCCGCACCGAAAGCTGCGCGGCCAGAAGCGACGGGACAGTTCGAGACGCCCGAAGGCGTCGTCGCGATCGACCTCTCGCCAGTTTCACGCGACATTCTCGAGTACGTCTCAAAGCCCGCTGCTGCGCGCACACCGGCAGGCTATGAACGTCGCTTGCTCGACAAGTACGTTCCGAATCGGACCGCGTACATTACCGACAAGCTCAAAGTTCATCTCCACAAGATTGGCAAGCCCATCGTGGCTGAGCGCGCGTCAGGCACGTTCGCCCGCGACATTCTCAATCGATTTCTGGTCGATCTTTCCTGGGCGTCGAGTCGCCTGGAGGGCAACACGTACAGTCGGCTCGACACTGAGCGCCTGATTGAGTTCGGCCAGGAAGCCGAGGGCAAGGACGCGAAAGAAACTCAAATGATCCTGAATCACAAGGCAGCCATTGAACTGCTCGTGCAAGAAGATAGCGACGACGTCGGCATCAACCGCTACACGCTCCTAAACTTGCATGCGCTGCTTTCAGAGAACCTGATGGTTGATCCTGAAGCTTCGGGACGGCTGCGACGACGGCCTGTTGAGATAAGCGGCAGCGTTTTCACACCGCTCGCCATTCCCCAGGTAATCGAAGAATGCTTCACGCTGATCATCACGAAGGCGGGTCAAATTGGTGATCCGTTTGAGCGAACATTCTTTGTCATGGTGCATCTGCCGTACCTGCAGCCGTTCGAGGATGTCAACAAGCGCGTGTCACGCCTGGCAGCAAATATACCGCTGATCAAGAGTGATCTCTGTCCCTTGTCCTTTGTGGATGTGCCCGAACGCGCTTACATCGCGGGCACGTTGGGCGTATACGAAATGACGCGCATGGAACTGCTCCGAGACGTATTCGTGTGGGCGTATGAACGCTCCTGTCAGAAATATGTGGTCATTCGAGACTCCGTCGTCGAGCCCGATCTCTTTCGAATGAAGTACCGGAACACTCTCATTGAAGTGATTGGCGGAATCGTGCGTGAACGCAAGCAGCCGACCGAGGATGAGATTCGCCTCCTCGCCGGGCCGCGAGTCGAGCCGCGCGACATCCCGAGATTCGTTGATCTCGTCATGCGCGAATTCGGACGGCTCAACGACGGCAATATCGCCCGATACCGGATTCGCCTCTCCGAATATTGGCCGTGGTTTCGCGCGACAGAGCACGCAGGAAGATCGGACTGACGTTCAGTACCAACCAAGCCGCAACGTGTCCGAGGATGCTCAAGAAGAGTACGAAGCGTTCAACGGCTCGTTGCAGGGGGGTGTCGGGAGTTCGCGCGCGTCGGGAACGCGTGCGGTCGCACGGTAGTGCGACCCTGTGGGCGCCGGCCATGGATGGAGTAGGCGCAACCTCTCCGGGCGCGCCAAATCAAGCGGCGCGCGGTCGCACGACAGCGCGACCTGGACAGGCGCCGCCCACCCACAGATTGTGGACGCGTGGCGAGCTGTCCATACTCCGAAAAGTGCAGCAAGACGCGCAGGGACAAGCGGTGAGCAGAAATTACCCGGTGTCGCGCAGCTTGCTCACGGTCATCTGCGTGAGCATTGCGCTCGGTGGTTGCGCCACGCGCCAGGGGTGGCAGCTCGTCGAAGGGCAGCATCCGCAGAAGCACGAGCGCGAGATCACGAAGACCGTCCGCTCCAGTTTCCTCTTGTTTCTCCCCAAGGGTGTGGCCGACGACCCTCGGCGCAAGTGGCCGCTCATCGTGTTCATGCATGGCGCCGGAGAAAGAGGCGACGATCTCGAGAAGCTGAAGGTGCACAGTCTTCCGAAGCGGCTCGAAAGCGACCCGACGTTTCCGTTCATCGTCGTCTCGCCGCAGGTTCCTTTCGATCCGGCCTTCATGCCGGACGCGTTCCCCGCCTTGCTGGATGATGTGGTGCGAGAGCTTCCTGTCGATGAGGATCGGATTTATCTCACGGGCCTGAGCATGGGTGGCTTCGCTACATGGGGTTGGGCGATGGTAGAACCCTGGCGCTTCGCTGCGATCGCTCCGATCGCTTCAGGGTGGGAACGCCTCGAGGATGCCTGCAAGTTGAAGGACATGCCGATCTGGGCTTTCCATGGTGCAAAAGACGGAGCCGTGCCGATCGACCTCGACCAGAAGATTGTCGACGCAGTAAAAGCGTGCGGCGGGGATATCCGATTCACCATCTATCCCGATGCCGGGCACGACTCATGGACAGAGACCTACGACAATCCCGAGCTGTACGCGTGGTTTCTGCGTCATCGCCGGCGCCACGCAGACTAGCGCGCGGCCGCGCTGCCTGTCGGGAACGCGCGCGGTCGCACGTCCTCGGAACCGCGCGGACGTGCCGCGTAAAGATTGAGGAAGTGCCATGGCCAAGCTCGTGTTCGGAATGAACCAGTCCCTGGACGGTTACGTCGACCATATGGCGTTTGCGCCAGGCCCCACGCTCTTTCGCCACTTCATCGAGGAGGCTCAGGGGCAGGCGGGCAGTGTCTACGGTCGCAAGATGTACGAAATCATGCGTTACTGGGATGACGAACACCCTGAATGGGATGCAGAAGAACGTGCGTTCGCTGCGGCGTGGCGAAAGCAGCCGAAATGGGTCGTCTCTCGTTCGTTGAAGTCGGTCGGCCCCAACGCCACGCTCGTCGAGGGTGATCTCGAGGGCGCGATCCGCAAACTGAAGGCCGAGCGCGAAGGAGAGATCGAAGTTGCCGGCACGGTCCTGGCGCAAAGCCTCACCGAGCTCGGCCTGATCGATGAGTATCGAATCTACCTGCACCCCGTCGTGCTCGGTCACGGCACGCCATACTTCGCCGGACCCCGCCCGCCGCTTCGCCTGATGACCAGTGACCGGATCGGCGAGGATGTGATCAGGCTGACCTACGTTCCTGCGTAGTTTCGCCGGTCCGCGACGGAACGTGCGACTGCTCGAGTCATCGACGCTTTGCCTGAAGCAACTTGTCACCTATGGCAGGAGGCCTGTTCAATGACGCTCGAATTCATCAATCCCGTTGATCTGCCGGTTCCGGAAATCTACACCCAGGTCGTCGTCGCGACGGGCAGCAAGCTGGTATTCGTCTCGGGCCAGCAGCCCGAAGGCTTGGACGGCAAGCTCGTCGGCTACGGTGATTTTGCGGCTCAGGCGCGCTTGGCGTTTGGAAATCTCGGCCGTGCGCTTGCTGCTGCCGGTGCCCGACCCGAGCACGTCTGCAAGATCACGGTCTATGTCGTGGACTACGACCGCGACGAACATGTGCCGATCATCGAAGCGGCCCAGAAAGCGCTGTTCGGAGATCACAAGCCGGCAAACGTAGTGGTCGGGATCGCAACGATGTCCCCGGGTTACCTGATCGAGGTCGATGCGATCGCGGTCATCGACCAGGCCGCCGAAAGCAACGCGACGACGCGGTAGCAACCTGTCGCGGGCGACGCTGTCAGCGCCAGCGTACGACGATTTGCGACGCGTCGTCGAATTCCAGCATCGCTTGCGGCTTCATCGGCTCCGACTGCCGCAGGCGCTCGAGCGTCTGCTTGTCCCAATAGACGTCAGTCAGCGCTTCGAGCGGATCGAGCATGCGTACGACCTGAGATTGCACGGGTGTCGCAGCACCGTTGACCGTCGCGCCGCTCACCGGACCGAATCCGTGCAGGATCAGCTTGATCCGCTTGAACCGCGCCGCGAAGCTGCCTTCCGCGCGCGAGAAACTGAGCTGCCGCGCCGCCGGGTCGAATGAGATCACTCGCCTGCGGAATTTTCCCTTGCGGTAGTCCAGCGTATCGCCGTCGTCGTCGTAGTAAACGAATTCGTTCCGGTCTGCGCCGTTGAAGACGTGCACCGAGAGCACCGGCCCCGCATCGTCTCGCGTCGATTGCACTACGCGCTGCATGGGAACGATCGCGGAGGCTTTCGCGAAGATCGGGATCCGGTGACCGGCGTAGTCCGCCGTGAGGACGCGACCGCCCTCGTGCCGTTCGTCCGTGAACAGGTCGTACCACGCGCCGGCCGGCAGGTACGTGGACTTCGCCTGCTCCTTGCTGGTCATCGGATTCACGAGCAGCCCCGGGCCGAACAGGAATTCGTATTGGAAGTCCGGCTCGAAGACGCGCGCGTCGAACGGTGAGTCGATGCTGAGGCTCCGGCTCACCGGCATTCCGGTCTCGGCAGCCTCGTAGAACGCCGAATAGAGATACGGCATCAGCTCGTAGCGGAAGCCGATGTACGCCTTCGAGATCGCTTCGACTTCCTCGCCGTAGGCCCAGGGCTCGTTGGCCGCGGTGTACGCCCCGCGATGGTTGCGCAGATACGGGGCGAAGACGCCGACCTCCACCCAGCGGCGGAACAGATCCTTGTTGCCGTCGCCGATATAGCCGCCGAGGTCCGGGCCCGTGAACGGCACGCCGGACAATCCCATCTGGTTGATGAGCAGCGCGCCGAGCAGGATGTGCTCGTCCTTGGCCTGGTTGTCGCCGCTCCAGACCGCGGCGTAGCGCTGGATGCCGGCGAATCCCGAGCGGCTGAGGACGAAGGGACGCCGATTGCCGCCGTACTTCCCGGCCGACTCGAACGCAGCGCGCGCCATCAGCATCCCGTAGTAGTTCTGCGCTTCGAGCGCCGAGGTCTTCTGCCCGTCGAAGTCGAACACCACGTTGTCCGGCAGGGCCTGGCCATCGATTGCCGGCTCGTTCATGTCGTTCCACAGACCGCGGATCCCGAGATCCTGGTAGAGCTTCATGTTGTCGATCCACCAGCGGCGCCCGCGCGGATCGGAGAAGTCGACGAAATGATTGGTATTGGGCGCGATATCCGCGACCCAGAGCTCGCCGTCGGCGTAGCGCAGGAACACGTCTTCCTTCAGGCCGCTCTTGTACTGTGCGTAGGTGTCGTCGATGGCGATGCCGGGATTGACCGACGCGGTCAGCTCGATGTTCATGCCGCGCAGCTTATCGGCGAGGCGCCGCATGTCCGGAAAGCGCTGCCGATCGATGCGAAACGGCTGGTACTGGTGCAGGTAGTCGGCGTCGAGCGTGATTCCATCCAGCGGGATCCGCTTGGAACGGAACGTGTTGGCGATGAACATCACCTGGTCTTCGGGATAGTAGCTGCAGCGCGACTGCTGGTAGCCGAGGCTCCAGCGCGGCGGCAGCGGCATCCTCCCGGTGAGCGAGGTGTAGTGCTCCAGGATCTTCGCGACCGAGGCGTCGTGGATGAGGAACTGGTCCAGCGCGCCGCCATCGAAGCTGAACGACGCGAAGCGGCGATTGGAAGCGCCGAAGTTGAACACCGACCGATATGAATTGTTGAAGAAGAGTCCGTAGACCTTCCCGTGATGCAGTCCCATGAAGAAGGGGATGCTCACGTACATCGGAACCTTCGGGTCGTCGTACTTGTAGTTGTCCGTGTTCTTCAGCGTGATCACGGACCCGCGCCGATCGAGGTTCCCCAGCTGCTCTCCCATGCCGATGAAGCGCTCGTCTTCCTGCAGTCGCTTGTACGCGGTGATCTTGTTGCCGAGAACCGTCATGCCGAGCTCCTTGCCCGGCAGGTCCTCGTTGATGACGCTGCCGCTCGCATCCTTGAACGTGATGCGAAGGTCGGGTTTGAGCTCCACTTCCGTCGTGATTGCGGAGGTCTTCAGCGACACGACCACGTCGGAGGCTGCAACGGTGAACGGCGCGCCGCCAGGTGGTTCGTTGGAGACGAGCGCATAGCCGACATTTCGTGTCGAGCCTTGCGGCATGACGCGCACGCGGATCACCTGCGGCGACCAGACCTCGACCGTGAACTCTGCCGCGGCCGTGCGCCCGGCGATGCCGTTCGCCGTCTTCTCGTACGAGACGACTGCGCCGAGATTGGCGGCGGACACCGGCGCGGCTGCCAGCGCGCAGGCCAGTACGCCCGCCAGCAGCAATCCCGCGCCAATTCGGGCAGTCCGATTTCTCATCATTTGCGCCCGACGCCGCCGAACGTCATGCGCTGAAGCGTGGGCACGCGGTCGATCCGCTGGTGCTTGAGCGCGCCAATGAGATGAGCGGCGAGCAGGAAGTACAGCAGGTAACTCAGCGCCACGTGAATCTTCCCGGCGACGACGTCGAGCATTTCCTTGGCGGGACTGGGCGCTATGTTCATCACCCAGGGGATGCGCGGCATCTCGAACAGGCCGAAGACGTCGATGGGGACATCGGCGGCCCATTCCCAGGCCGAGTCGTAGATCCAGCCGGACAGGGGCATCGCGATGATCATGAAATACAAAGACGCATGCCCGGTGCGGGCGGCGAGGATCTGCCAGCGCGGAATCGCTGGGCTGAATGGGGGAGGACGATGACCGATACGCCACAGGAGCCGCATCAGGGCGAGACCCAGCACCGTGATACCGATGGTCTTGTGCGTGTTGGTGACGGATTGCGTCCACGGGTAATCCGACCAGGTCTTGAAGGTCCATGCCAAACCGATATTGGCGATGACCAGGGCGGCGATCACCCAATGGAAGACGATCGCGATGCGCGTGTAACGATCGGCGGCAGCGACGTCGCTCATTTCGGTCGGCGCAGCGTCCGCGCGGTCGTATCGCGCTCCTCGGCGAGCCAGACGTCGCTCCCTTCCTCGCCGCTGAAGCGCCGCGCGCCGTACTCGCGAATGCGGCTGTCCGGCACCTTCGTCAGCGGCGTGTAGCGGGGGTGCTGCGATTCCTTGTACGGATCGTTGCGCGCGGCGTTGTAGCTGCAGATCATCGACCAGCGGGGGTTCTCCGACCGGTTCTGATCCGATCGATGCAGCGTGTTGCAATGGAAGAAGAGCACGTCGCCCGGTTCCATTTCGACGTGCACGAGCTCCTGTCGCCTGAGGACTTCCTGCACGCGTTCGACGTCGGCTCCGGCCTGTTCACCGGTGAGGACATGATCGATGCGGCCCAGGTGATGTGAGCCGCGCACCACCTGCAGGCAGCCGTTCTCGCGCGTGGCGCGGTCGACAGCGATGAAGGCGCTGCCCATCCACGGATTGAGGCATCCGTTGTGATACCAGTAGCCGTAGTCCTGGTGCCAGGTCCACGCGCCGCCGGTCAGCGGATCCTTCATGATCATCTTGGAGTGATAGTGGTAAACCTCGCCGCCCAGCAGCTTTTCCATCGAGCCTGCGATCGACTCCGAGCGCGCGATCATGCCGTAGATCGTGTCGGTGGGGTGATTCCACAGCGACAGCCGCACGATGCCGCCTTCGCCGTCCGCCCGGCCGAAGGAATGCTGGTCGAGTACGCGGTCCGCGCGTGCCGCCCGCCCGAGCAGGTCCACCTCCACGGCGTCGAGCATGCCGCGCGCCAGCACGAAGCCATCCGCATTGAAAGTTGCGACTTCCTCGTCGCCGATCGGTCCCGTGGCCATTTGCGTGTCCTCGTTTCAGGTCCGGGTTGCGCCCCGCAGCGTACGCGCGGCAGCCGGCGCATCGGTCCAGAATTTCTCGATCTGCTCGAGTGTCCGGTTCTTCGTTTCCGGAACGAACCTCCACGTGAATAGTGCCTGCGCCAGCGAAACCGCACCCAGGATCGCGAACGTGGGCGCCTGTCCGAGCTGATTCAGCGCCGCCGGGAACAACAGGACGACGACCGCGTTCGCCACCCACTGGGTCAGCACGGGCACGGTCATCGCCGTGCCGCGGACGCGCGTGGGAAAGATCTCCGGCACCAGCGTCCAGAACACCGGGCCGATGCACGACGCGAAGAAGGCGAGGTATGCCAGTATCAGGACCAGGGCCATGGTGCCCTCGAAACGTCCGAGCAGCACGGAGACCGTCAGCGCGGCGAGCGCCACGGCCATGCCCAGCGATCCGGCGATGTACAGCGGGCGGCGGCCGTAGCGATCGATGGTCCAGAAGGACACCAGCGTGAACACGAAGTTGGCGATGCCCACGACGAATGTGGACAACAGCGCAGCGTCCAGCTCCCACCCCGCTGACTGGAAGATCATCGGCGCGTAGTCGATGACCGTGTTGATGCCGGAAAAATGGATGAGGATTGCGAGCCAGAAGCCGACGAACACTGCGCGGCGCACGCCGGGCTGGAACAGTTCGCGCCAGGAGCGACGGTTCGTGGACGAGTTTGCAGCGCCGGCTGACGAGGTCGCGTCCAGAGACTCGCCGATCCGCGCCATGACGGCTCGCGCCTCGTCGCGGCGCCCCGCCATGAGGAGAAATCTCGGCGTCTCCGGTGCGCGCAGGAGCAGCGCAAAGAAAATGACGGACGGGATCACGCCGGTGCCGAACATCCAGCGCCAGTTGTCCGCGCCGATGTCGTGCAGCAGATAGTTGATGCAATAGGACACCAGGATGCCGGTGACGATGGACATCTGGTAGAGCGCACCCAACCTGCCGCGCACGGCGGCAGGCGCGACTTCCGAGATGTACATCGGCGAAACCAGCGACACCGCGCCGACGGCGAGACCGCCGATGAATCGCGCGGCGAGGAAGCTGGGAAAGTCCCAGGCGATGGCCGTTGCGACCGAGGTCAGCGCGAACAGCATCGCGATCCACAGCAGGACGTAGCGGCGGCCGTAACGATCGCTCAAGCGGCCGGCGAAGGCAGCGCCGACCGCGCAGCCGAACAGCAGCGAGCTGAACGCGACACCCAGCCCGAAATCACCGAGCTCGAAATGCCGGGTCAGGAACGGGCCCGCGCCGCTGATGATGGCGATGTCGAAGCCGAACAGCAGTCCGCCGGTCGCGGCCGTGCAGGCGAGAAACAGGACGTAGCGCAGGTTCATGAGGTCAATCTTCCCGGCAGAGGCTGCCGGCATCTTTCTCGTTGTAGGGAACGGCTGCGAAATATCCGTCGTAGGTTTCGTGTGCCCAGGCCTCCGCTGCCTGAATCTGTGCCGCTGACAGACGGCCATTGCGTCGAATGGCGTCCACTCTGTTCCGGGCCTCGTCCGAACCCGCTTTGCCCCCGGAACCGAGGTTGAGCAGATAGTTCATCCTGTACATCGTCTCCGGGTGGTCCGTTCCATAGGGATACACCCGATAGAGCAGGCCAGGATCATCGACGTAGCCGTCGGCGAGGTGATGCACGACCGCCCAATCGCCCCTCTCGAGAGCAGATTGAATGAACTTTCTGGCAAGGACCAGATACTCGGCGAGCTGCTTCTCGCTGATGCGGCGCTCGGCCCGCATGCCGTGGAAGTATCCCGCCAGAAAGCACCTCTGTGCGTCGAGGTCCCCCGCGAGCGCCGCACCCCGCAGCGCATCGTAGTAGTCCGAAGGATTGGCCAGGGATTGCGGACAGGCTGCGGTTTTCGCAGTCAGCCGCTCCAATTCCGCAAACTCGCCAGCGATCCGATTCAGACACATTTGCAGCCCGGCCGCGTCGTCTGCCGGCACCGAGTCGCAATTGCGTTCCTCCAGAGTCTTCTTCATCAGCAAGCCGGAATGACACATGTAGATCGTTCGCCCATCCGCGATCTGGGTCAGTGTTGGCGGAGGCGGCTCGTTGGCGTGTTGCGAATCGCTTTGCACGGGACGACCTGGTGGAACCATCGGCTCGGACTCACGCGTCAGCGGCGTTTCCGCTGGCGCGCTGCCAGGTAAAGGTGGCGACGAGCCCCTCTGCAGCCCGTACCAGACTGCGACAGCGGCGAAGACCGCAACGAGCCAGAGCGCACGTGACAACATTGCAGAGCCCGTTCATTCCGCGGCGAGCTTCTTCAGCATCGCGCCGATTTCAGGATTGGACATGAACGAGCGCCACAACACGCCGGTGCGGTGATTCTCGATCATGGCGACGATCGGCGCCTGGTTGAGGCCCATGTAGTGATAGGCGAGCCAGTTCTGGCCCGGGTTGTAGTTGTCGCGTGGGCCGTAAATGCCCCAGAGCTCGGCGCCGAGGTCCCGGTAGAAATGCTTGAAGGCGGCCATCGATGCATCGGGGGTGTAAGGAAACGACGCCAGCGCGCCGGTGAGCGTGATCGTGCCTTCGTCGTTCCACTGGTCCGGCGCGGGCGTGGTGTAGCCCTTGTAACCGAAGCTGGCCGTCAATCCCCAGGCATCCGGGCCGTAGCCCGCGAACTTCATGGGATTCGCGATGCACCAGGCGCGATTGATCTCGGCGATGTGCTTGCTGTTCTCGAAGTACGAGTCCGTGTATCGATCCCGCAATGCGCGCGGATCGAACGCCATGAAGATGTAGTGGATGAAGAACAACGGACCGCCGCTGCTGACGCCGACGTCGAGCTTGGTGCCGAAGTAACTGTTGCCGTTGGCGTAGAGCCTGCCGTCCGGGCTCCCCGACCAGCCTTGCCGGTAATCCTGCGCGTTCTTGAGCTGGCTGGCCCAGCCGCTGTAGTACATGCTCGCGGGCACCGGGTGCGTCGGCGAGGCCATCGCCAGGAGATAGGTGACGACGGTTTCATTGAAGCCGATCAGCGGGTGTTGAATCTGGAACCCCCATTGCGGCGACCAGTGCCAGTAGAGGAACGGGCTGTCGGGGGACTTGCGGTACCAATCCCATTCCACGGCTTCCCAGAGAGCCGTGATGCGTTTGCCCAGAGCTTGCTCGCGCGAGTTCTTGCGCTGGAAATAACCGCGCGCGGTCAGCAGTCCCTGAATCATGTACGACGTTTCGATGATGTCGCCGCCGTTGTCGTACATGCCGAAGAGCGACATCGTGTCGCCCGTTTCGTCGTTGTAATAGTGCGACCAGGCGCCGTGATAGCGCGGCGCGCGCTCGAGGAACGACACCAGGGTCTCGAGCCGATCGAGGCCCTGATCTCGCGTGATGAACTTGCGGTCGACCGCGGCAATGAGCGCGCTGAGACCGAGCCCCGTCGCGCCCGTGGCGAGGATCCGGTCGTCGCCGGGGAGGTTCTCGCGCGCCATGCCCTTGGTAGGGCTCGAGGCTTCCCAGTAATAGCGGAATGCGGCTTCCTGCAACATGGTGAGCAGCTCGTCGTCGGTCATTTCGCGAGTCGCCGCCGTAGCGGCATCCGACTGCGCCGACTCGCGGCCCTGCCAGTCCGCGGCTGCAACCCGGTAGCGCGCCGTGACGCCGGAACGACCGATGAAGTCCGTCCAGCGATTCACGGCCGGCCGTTGAGTTCCGACGGCGGCGAACGGCTGCGAATCGATCGAGCGATACACGACGTAGTAGTTCGCGGAGCTCGCGGCAGGCGCGTGCCATTGCACGTCGATGTGGCGGTCGTAGCCCTTGGCCGCGACAGAGTCAGGCACCGGCAGCGCGGACGTTGAGCCGCCCGGCGCCGGTTCGTCGTCGACCCGAATGTCGTCGACTATCAGCACATGCTTCGCGCCGTCGGCGCGCCGCTGGTGGAAGACGATGCTTTGCAGGCGTTCCGGGTGAAACGAGTACACGGAAGCCGAGCGCAGCTTGGCGAGGGGTATGCGCACTGGCACCCAACGCCCGCCGGGAAGGTCCCCGATGTAGTCCGCCAGGGGTTCTTCGACGGTGAAACTGCCGGGCATCGTCGCCACCTGCAGTCCCTCTCTTGCATCAGACAACACCACGCCGGGCAGGTCGGCGGCCGCGATCGGCTCCGGCGAATAGACCCAGAAATAGAGAGTGCCGCCCGACAGCTCCGGATAGCGATTCGGAAAGTTGACGACATGAATCTGCGCGTCCCAGGTGCCGCCGGGCGCCGATTGCCACTCGATGCGCAGCGCGTTGGGCGGCGTGCGGAACACTTTTGATTCCACGGGCAAGCGATATCCGGCCGATTCGAGCTTGCTCGGCGCCGTACTCGTCGCACCGCTCTGCCAGTACTGCTCGAGCTGGTTGCTGTTGTCGAAAATGACGTGGCGGTAGTAGTCGGTCTGCGCGGCGACGGGGCGATCGACGAGGAGGCCGGCGACGAGAAGGCACAGGACGAACGCTCGAATTGTCTTACGCATGCTCTCGCTCCATACCGCAGTTGTCCGGGCCAGCTGGTCCTGGCTAGCGGGCAATGTCGATCTCCCGCTGCAGCGGCAAGTTCCGCGACGACGCACCGACGTGCACACGATAGCGCCCGGACGCTTGGCGCCATTCGCTGGCGCTCGTATCCCAGACGCGAACGGCGTATGGATCGGCCGCGATTCGCACACGGCGCCGCTCGCCGGGTGCCAGCTCCACGCGAGACCAACCGGCCAGCCGCTTCGAGGGCTCGCCGGCCGATGGCGGAAACTCCAGGTACAGCTGTGCGACTTCGGTGCCCGCACGGTCGCCGGTGTTCGCAAGCTCGAACTCCACGGAGAGATCATTGATCCGCCCGCTGCGATCGCTGATCCCCCCGCTGCGATCGCGATTCACCGTGAGGTTCGAATAGGCGAAAGTCGTATAGGAAAGACCGAAGCCGAATTCGTACGCCGGCGATTTACCCTTCGACTCGTACCATCGGTAGCCCACGGCGAGGCCTTCGCTCAGCCTGACGACGGGCGGGCGCGTTGGTGCAACGTCGGGTTTCATCGGGTCCGCCTGCGCCTGCGCAGGATGAGGCCGCGGCAGATCCGCTTCGGCGCGCGGGAAACTGATCGGCAGCCGACCGGACGGAGTGACGCGGCCGAACAGGATGTCGGCGACGGCTTCGGCGCCGCGGTTGCCGGGATACCAGGCTTGGACAATAGCGCCAACCTGCGGCGCCCACGGCGTCAGGATCGCGCCTCCGGTCTGCAGGACCACGACAGTCCGTGGATTCGCCGCAGCCGTTTTCCTGATCAGCTCATCCTGAGCGGCCGGCAGTGAAAGGCTGCGAAGGTCCTGACCTTCGGTACGCGTCTGCCACGCAAACACGATCGCTACGTCGGAGGACGCGGCAAGCCGGGCGGCCGCTGCGACGTCATCCCCGGACGCGAACTCCACCTTTGCCGAAGGCGACGCAGCGGCCGCGATCGCCTTCACCGGCGACGAGCGATGCCAGAGTGTACTCATGAACATGACCATCTCGGCCGCGGTGCCGGGTGGCGTATCGTCCACGGTGACACCGCCGATGGACTCGACGCCGGACGAACCGCCGCCCGCCAGCACGCCCGCGTCGGCGCGACGGCCGATCACAGCGATCTTTTTGAAGCGATCAGCCCGAAGCGGCAGCAGCCCGTCGCGGTTTTGAAGCAGGACGATGCCGCTCTCCGCAACGCGCTGGGCGACGGCGAGCCCCGCTGCGGAGTCGACAGGTTGCACGGACTCGGTTCGGTCGAGTGCTCCCATCGCGGCGAGGGTGCGCAGAATGCGACGGACCATGTCGTCGATGCGCGCCTGCGAGACATCGCCCTTGTCCACGGCCGTCTTCAACGCGCTCGCGAAATATCGTTCCTCCCAGAATTCCTGGTCGAGCCCCGCGTTGGCAGCCTGCACGGTGCTGTGGGTCGCGCCCCAGTCGGACATCACCCAGCCTTTGAAGCCCCATTCGGATTTCAGGATGTCGTTGAGGAGGGGCGCGTTCTCGCAGGCGTAGACGCCGTTCACCTTGTTATAGGCGCACATCACGCTGCCGACGCCCGACTCTTTCACGGCCATCTCGAACGGCAGCAGATCGATCTCACGCAGCGGGCGCGCGTCCGACACCATGTCGACAAACGAGCGATCCGTTTCCTGCGTATTGGCGACCAGGTGCTTGACGGTGGAGACGACGCCTTGCGACTGGATCCCGCGTATCTGGGCCGTCACCATCCGGCCCGCCAGGACCGGATCCTCGCCGAGGTACTCGAAGTTGCGTCCGTTCCACGCGTCGCGTTCCACGCCCACTCCGCCCGCAAGCAGCACGTTGAATCCGCGCGCGCGCGCCTCCGCGCCCATCGCCTTGCCGCTTTCGAAAGCCAGCTCGGGATTGAAGCTCGCAGCCAATGCCTGGGCGGAAGGAAACGCCGTCGCGCGGCCTTCCGGTCCGCCGACGATGTTTCTTACGCCCAGCGGACCGTCGTTCAACTGCAGCGCAGGGATGCCGAGCCGGGGCAGGGCGGCGACGAAGCCCGCCCCACCTCTCGCTCCGGCCGGCGCAGGCTGTCCCGCGTAGCCAAACCCGAGCGAGCCGTGGAGCAGATGAATCTTCTCGTCGAGGCTCATGGCGCGCACCATCGCGTCAGCGCGCGCGTCAGGGCTCAGGCTCCGGTCTCGCCAGTCCTGCGACGGTTGCGCAGTCATCGCCGTCGCGCCGTATGCAATCAGCGCGAAGCCGACGCACCGGTGGCGCCATGGCATCGAAGCGCGGCTTTCGCTAGAACTTCAGGTTCACCCCCGCCTTGAAGGTGCGCGGCACGCCCTGCAGATCTCCATCCTGGAAGTAGAACGGCGGCGGCGCATTGGCACCGAAGTCGTCCTGGAAGATGAACGCCAGGTTCTTGCGATTCGTGGCATTGAGCACATCGAAGCGCAACTGCATGGAAAATGCCTCGCCGAACTCGAAAGTCTTCGACGCCTGCAGGTCCAGCGTGAAGAACCCGATCGTATCGTCGGGATAGCGCCCTTCCTTGAAGAAGTCGTAGTTCAGGCCGTTCGGAGGCGGCGTGTTGGGGTCGAAGGTGCACACGCACGTCAGCGGTTTCGGTGTCTCGACCACCACCTTGGCGCCCAGCGTAATGCCCCAGGGCACGTCGAGATTGCCGAGGGCGACGAGGCGGTGCTTCGGAACCTCGCCCGAGATTGCATACGGCGAGTAGTACGGGAAAGCGTAGTCGAACTGGTAGTTGCCGTTGAACTCGAGCCGCTCCTTCGCATTGGAGAACGTGTACGCGATGCTCGCGGCCCAGCCCGATTCCCTGCTGTACGGCTTTTCGGCGGACAGCAGGACCTGCTTGGTCCGGGTCGCCTTGGCGTTGTCGAACAGGAAGAGCCCGCCGCCGCCGGCGTTCGGAACCGGCGCGCCGCCGAACGCCCAGAAGAACGAGTCGTACCAGTACCACGTGCCGTCACCGAAGAAATTGGCGTTGCTCGCGATCACGCCGTCGTAGCTGGTGATGTATGCGAGCGCCGCGCTCGTGTTCCAGTCGCCCAGGCGGTTGCGGATACCGAGGGTGGCCTGGTCGGAGTAGGGCGCATCCAGGTCGTTGTTCATGAAGTGCATCTCGCCGAAGTTGCCCGGCGCGATGGAAGCCAGCCCTTCGCGCGTCAGGTAGGCGTCGTCCCACGGGATGCAGAACGGATCGTTCAGCGTGTTCGACGGACAGGTGCCATTGGGATTGCTGTCGTTCCAGAACTGGATCGTCGGCACGTAGAGCGTCGCCTTGTTGGTCTCGTGCTGCAGGATGCTGAACGTGTTGCGGTCGTAGCTGCGCGCGATGCCGCCGAAGATCACGTGCCTCTGGTCGGCGAACAGGTCGTACGAGAACCCGAACCGCGGCGCGATCTGGTTGCTCGGATTGCTGCGGTTGTTGCCGGTGCTGATGTAGTCGTTGATGTCGATGCCGGCATTTGCCAGCGTGTCCGCGTACGTCTGGCCGGGTTGCGACCCGTGATAGCTGCCGCTGAAGTTGAAGGAGCAGAGGTTGGGGTCGTTCTGGACGGCCGGTGCGCAGCCGTTGGTATCGAGGCCGTTGATCGCATCCACGAAGCGCTGCGGCGTCACGTAGTCCGTGTACGTCGGCGTCTGCTCGTAGTCGTAGCGCACGCCGATATTCAGCGTCAGGCGGTCGTTCACCACCCAGTCGTCCTGGATGTAGAAGCCGTACTGGCGGTTCTTCGAGGTCGAGGTCGTGTTGATTCCGGCGTCAGCCTGCGCGCCGAACGTCACCTGGAAGGGGTCCGCCTCCACGCCTGCGCCGGCGGTATCGGGGGCGACGTAGAACGAATAGAGCGCCTCCGTCGAGGCGTCGCGAACCTGCAGCTCGATGTCTTTGAACTTGACGCCGGTCTTGATGGTGTGCCCGCCGTGCCAGTCGAATTCGGTGAAAGTGAGGTCATCCTGCACGGAGTAACCGCTCTGCGAGGCGAAAAAGTAGGTGCGCGGATCGATGCCGTCGACCTGCAGGATCGGATCGAAGCCAGCCTCGCGCGTCCCGAGCGCCACGAACTGGCGGCCCGGCTGATTGCTCTCCTTCGATGGCGAGTCTTCCGTATCTTCGTACGTGACTGTCGCTTCGTTGAAGAAACGTTCGCCCACGCGCTCCCAGCGCAGTGCCAGACGATTGTCATCGTTGATGTAGGTATAGGCAGAGGACTGGGCGAACACCCCGGCCGCGCCGGCCAGTTGGGTCTGCTGGCGGGATCTGCCCGACAGCTCGAGGCGATCGAGGTCGCTGATCGTCCAATCGAGCTTGGCGAAGAAGAGATCCTCGTCGAACGGATTGGCGACCGGGCCGAAGTTCTCGCGAAGCTCCGGCGTCAGTCCGCCGACCCAGTCGCGTGCGACGTCGTTGTCGTCGACCAGACCGATCGGCGCAAGCACGGTGTTGGGCGTCGTGAACTCCTTGGCCTCGTAGGTGACGAAATAGTGCAGGCGGTCCTTGATGATCGGCCCGCCCAGCGAGAACCCGTATTCCTTGTTGTCGCCGCCCTGCTTGTCCCCGCCAGCGGCCTTCTCGGGCGGCGTCTTCTCCCGGAAATCCTCGCTCGTGAACGTCATGAAGGCTCCGGCTTCGAATTCGTTGGTGCCGGAGCGGGTCACCGCTGTGATCGCGGCGCCGGCGACCTGGTCGTACTCGGCCTTGTAGTTCGACGTGATGACCTTGTACTCGGCGATGGCAAGCTGGGGGAATGGATTGCCCGGATCGCCGACGGTGTTCTGGTTATTGCCGCAGGTGCCACACGGATCCACGCCGGCCTGGCCGGTGATGCCGCTCGGCCGCACGTAGTTCTTCTGCCCGACGCCGTCGATGTAGACGTTGGTCGCGCCGGTGTTGAGCGTGCCGCTGCGGATCTGCGTATTGCCCTTCGCGTCGACTTCGAACTTCACGCCCGGCACCGCGTCGGCGAACTCGAGGAAGTTGCGTGTGATCTGCGGCGTCACTTCGATCTGGCGCAGGGAAATGTTGCTGCCGACCTCCGACGTCTTGACCTCGAGCAGCCGGTTGCCCTGGACCACGACCTCGCCCAGCGCGGCCACTTGCTCCTCGGCCGCAACACCGAGATCCAACGTCGCGGTCGACGCGATGGTCAGCGTGACGACCTGTTCGGTTCCGGCGCCCGCATTGACCTGGTACGTGCCCGGCGGAAGGCCCACGAGCGCGTAGGTGCCCTCGCTGCTCGCCTGGACTTTGCGCGTGAAGCCGGTCGCGGTATTCGTCGCCGTGACCTCGCTGTTGGCGGGTGCTTTGCCGCGCAGCGCCGCATTTGCCGACTGTGCCGCGACCTCGCGCGACAGGGCGGTCGCCAGCACGATCGCGCCCACGAGAATCGCGAGACGCGAGCCGCTTCGGACGAGCCGCCACATCGTTGTCCGACTGTTCATGAGAGTTCCCCCGAATGGTTTATTCGTCAGCCTCGACGGCACTCAGCGCCGCGCCGATCACTCCGCATTGCGCTCCAAGGCGCGCACGCCGCACACGCACGCGCCGCGCGTAGCGGCCCCACGTGAAGCCCGGCAGCGCGGCGCGAAAGCTGTTCCAGTAGCGGCCGGGAGCCGCTCCAACGCCGCCGCCCAGGACGACGAGCGATGGGTCCAATGCATTGACCAGGATCGCCACGTGCGCGGCGAGCTCGGTCGCCGCGGCATCGACCACGCGGCGGGCGACACCCGCGCGCGCGCGCGCCGCGCGGCAAACGTCCGCCGCATTCTCAGCGTGATAGCCGAGCGCTTGCGCACGGCGGACCAACGCTGGCCCGGCCGCACGCGACTCGAGCGGAGCGAAAGCCGTTTTGCCATCGTCAATCCTGGCGACGGTGGTGGAGCCGCTGGCGAACGCGATGGCGTGTCCATGCGCTCCGAGCCAGGGCCGACCGTCGATGAACAAGGTCGAGCTGATTCCGGTACCGACACCGACATAGAGGAACGTCGGATTGCCGCGAGCGGCTCCGAGGCGCGCCTCGGCCAGGGCTGCAGCCCGCACATCGGACGCGATGGTCACAGCGCCGTATTCGGCGAAAGCCCTGCGGACCCGCGACGATCGCCACGGCAGGAGCGCACGGCTCTCGATCTCGCCGCCGGCGCCGACCAGCTCCGGCACGCCGATGCCTACTTTCTCGACCGACAAGCCGGACCTGCTGCCGGTCTCGACCACCTCGCGCGCGACGGCGGCGGCATGCGCCAGCGCCTGGCGCCCGCCGTTCGAGGCATCCGTGGGAATTGCGCGAAAGTGCCGGACCGAACCGGAGCGTGCGACAAACAGCCCGGCCCGGATGTTCGTGCCGCCGACGTCGATGCCGAGTACGCACGGCTGGCGAGTGCGTCTGCGCTTCGGACGGCGCGCCGCGGTGCTCATGACAGATGTCTCGTCATGGCAGATATCTCGTCATGGCAGATATCTCGGCGCGACGCCGAGCAGGGCGCTGGCCGGCCCGGAGAATGACAGGATCTCGTACTGCGCGGTCTCGGGGACGAACACCGCATCGCGCGGGCCGAGCTCGTGCGTTGCGCTCTGG
>Ga0187894_10000828_pt1 | contig 41599 bp, 41 predicted proteins | sample GBC1701081metaG_FD_136650 | JGI IMG/M metagenome (GOLD analysis project Ga0187894, IMG submission 136650) | White microbial mat communities from a lava cave in the Kipuka Kanohina Cave System on the Island of Hawaii, USA - GBC170108-1 metaG ... | reverse complement strand
TATCCAAAGTTCTAAAGCGGCTTACTTCATGAGCAACACAGATTGAGATCACAAGCTATTATTTTTCCATTTCCGGTGGCGAAGCCGCTTTATCCTCTACAGGCTTATTGCGCTTGATACCCAGATGCGAGTCGAACCATTCGAGTTGCCGATGCGCGAGGTCAATCTGATGGTTTGGCTCCTGGATGCCGTGTCCTTCCCTTGGGTAGCGCAGGAAGACGACTTCGACGCCGCGACGTTGCAAGGCGCGATAGTATTGCTCCGCTTGGGCAATGGCAACGCGGCGGTCCTGTTCGCCGTGCGTAATCATGATTGGCGTTTTCACTTTGCTTACAAAAGTCATCGGCGAAGATTTGCGATAGCGTTCGGTGGCATCCCAAGGGTTGCCGGTGAAGCCGTATTCCATTAAAGAGGGAATATCGCTTTGCCCATGAAAGCTGTACCAATCGCTAATACCGGCGTGACCAATAGCCGCTTTGAAGCGGTCGGTCTGTGTGATTGTCCAGAAGGTCATAAAGCCGCCGTAACTGCCGCCCATTACAACGCATTTATCGGCGTCAGCAACGCCTAGTTTTATCACCGTATCAACGCCTGCCATGATGTCCTGAAAATCTTTGCCGCCCCAATCGTCTATATTGGCAACGGTGAACGGTTTGCCGTAGCCTGTGGAGCCGCGTGGATTGGGCATCAAAACAGCGTAACCGTTTGCCGCGAAGATTTGCGCCCGACTATTGAAACCGTCGTCAAATCTGCCATACGGTCCGCCGTGAATTTGCAGAATCAACGGATAGCGTTTGCCCGCTTCATAGCCCAGAGGTTTAATCAAAACGCCCTGAATATCGAAATTATCGGGACCTTTCCAGTTGATAGTTTCGGTCTGAGCGATGGCAAAGTCTTTCATTTTCGGATTGGCAAAGGAGAGTTGCTTTGCCTGCTCCGGGTTGTTCAGTTGAGCGATAAAAACATCTGTAGGGGTGCGATTATCATTCAAGGTAAAGACAATCTTCGCGCCGTCTTTTGAAACATCGAACTGCCCGTAATTACGATTGCCTTTGGTGATTTGTGAAACCGTGCCGCCGCTTACCCGGACGGCGAAGAGATGCGAATAGACTTCGATGCCACTGCCGAAATAGACGCTTTTACCATCCGGCGACCAGTTGAATGCGAATGCCGATTCGCTGAAGTCTTTGGTTAGATTGCGCGGCGCGCCGCCCGCTGTGGCGATGACGTGAATATCATTTTTCGCCGTCCATGACTTCACATCGCCGGTTGCCGCGTAAGCAATCCAGTTGCCGTCAGGTGAAAATTTCGGGTTGGTGTCGGCTGCCGGATTGGTGGTCAGTTGACGCGCTGCGCCGCCTTCGCTTGAGACAAGGTAGATGTCAGTATTGCGGTTCGGACTGAGTTCAAAGTAACTGCTCTCCTGTGCGCCATTAAGCGAGCGCACAAAGGCAATCTCTTTACCATCGGGCGACCATTCGATTGACTCAGCGTTGTATGTCCCTTCGGTTAATCGTTTCTTCTCTTTGGTTTCGATATTGATTGTCCAGAGGTGCGAATAGGTGAAACCCTGCTCGACAACGATGGTATCAAACTTCTCTTTTTTGCGCTTCTCGCGCTCAGCCTTATCTTTGGGTGTGTCACGGGTGATGAAAGCGAAGCGTTTACTGTCAGGCGACCAGCGATAACTGGCAATGCTATTTTCTTCTGAAGTGACGCGCTCGGCTTCGCCACCGGTGGCATTGATAACCCAAATCTGATTGCCTTTGTCACGGTCTGCCAAAAAAGCGATGCGTGTACCGTCGGGCGACCATTGCGCGGCATTCTCGCCCTTTTCGCCATTGGTCAGCTTGATGGAGTTGCCGCCGTTGGCTGATACCAGATAGATATGAGAGACGCGCCGGTTGTTCTCTCTATCCCATTCGGAGATGCTATAGGAAACCCATTTGCCATCTGAGGAGAATTGTGGGGCGCTGACATTCTTCATTGCCAGCGTGTCCTCTATGGTCATGCGCTTATCGCCGGCAAGGGCTATTGCGGTTAAAAGAATAAAGACAAAGAGAGAAGAGACGAGTCTTTTCATGGGGAGCCTCCAATGCATAGAAAAGATATTGATTGAATCAGAAGCAATTGTTTTGAAATTGCTTTCCACTGATTGTTAGCGCCAAACCACGTAACCTGATTTGAAAAGCCTTTTCACCGCAGAGACGCAGAGACAGCGCAGAGAACTTCAAAACAGGTTGGCTGGTTTTGCATTAGGTGACGTGATGGATTTTGCTTTCGAGACTATCGTTTGTGCAAGCGATTTCGATGGTTGCCCGCATTTTTCTTCCAAAAGTGGCAAAAGCCGCTTCTTCAATGGCTTTGACTAATTCGGTGTGCAGCCCTCTTGCCCCGGTGCCGCGTTTCTTGCTGCGTTTTACCAGATAATCCATAGCCGCGTCGGAGACATTTAATTCCAAGCCTTCGCCGCGAAATTCATTCTGAAATTGCGGGATGATATTGTCATTCAATATCTTCTTCAAGGTCTCTTCATTGAGTCCCGGAAAGGTGACGATACGAGCAAATCTGCCAATCAATTCCGGCAGAAAACCGTACTTCTGGAATAGCCCGACTTCATCAATCGTCAACTCCGGCAGCAGTCCTTCTTTATTGCCGAAGCCGATGTTGGCGCGTTGTTTCTGTAATTCCTCGAAGCCGGAGAATGCGCCGCAAGCGATGAAGGGAATGTTGCGCGTTGAGATATTGGCGCGTTGCCCGTATTCCGAAAAGCCGTAATCCATCGGAATCATCAACTCTTTGCCTTCGAGCATTGCCAGCAGTTCGCGCTGTACGCCATAGCCCGATACATCTTTCGTCGTGCCTTGTCCGGCAAAGCGAGCATTGCTGCTCGACGCGGCAATCTTGTCAAACTCATCGAGGCAGACAACGCCAAGCGCCGCGAGATGTGGCTCGTTACCCGCCGCTTCAATCAGGCGCGTGAGAATGGTTCGCACATCATCGCCGATGTAACCGGCTTCGGTGAAACTGGTGATGTCAACAATGACCGTTGGGAATTTGAAGATGTGCTGAAAGAGCAGTTCAATCAGAAAGGTCTTGCCGCAACCGGTCGGTCCGACCAGCAAGAGATTCTGTTTGGGCGGCAAGGCGCGTAAATCTTCGCCATCCACAAAGAGCCGCTGCAAACGGCGGATGTGGCGATATGCCATCAGCGAGACTGCCTGACGCTGCTCAATTTGTCCTTTATAACCGCGATGCTCGAGTTCGGCGGTGATTTCAAGCGGCGGCAATACCGGCAAACGGCGAACGAAATCGCGCAATGCCTGATGGACATTACGGGAATGCTCATCGCCGGTTGTCAGATAGTTTTGCTCGTTGTTGAAGTTCATTGCTCCGCCTGTCCTTTGACGACAAACGCAATCGGTACGGCAGCGCCGGAAGCCGACTTCAATTTGGCATTGAAGATAACGTAACTATGCTCGTTTTCGCTGAGCGTCGGCGCATCCGATTTGCTTTCGTTGGTGAGCAGACAAAATGGCGAGGGGTGATTGCTGCCATTGGTTTTGGCGCTCAATTTCATCAGGTCTTCAAACTTATAAGTCGCTTCGGCATTCTGGTCGCTGCTGATTGGCACAAGCAGGAGAAAGTCCCGATAGGGCGAAATGCCCATGTGATTACCGTCGGTCGGGTGCAGCGAATAGCGCAGCGTATAGGCTCCGGCTTTAATCTCCTGCCCGCGAAAGTCAGAGCTTGTTTTCGGGAACGACACGACACCAATAATGGCGGAATCAGCAATCTCGGTATAAATTGCTCCTGATACGTCTTTCTTTTGTTGCGTCGGCACGGCTTTACGAAGCCAGATGTCGCAGAGCGTTGTGCCGTCTGCCAAGGTGACACGATAGCCTTTGTCTTCGAGAACTTTCTTGAGCGAATCAGCTGCCGCCGCATCGCTGAATGCACCGACAGGCTCCAGCTTATTGCTACCGGCAAAGGCTATGATTGAAAGAGAGGAAATAATAAACGTCAGTGCGAAAAGTCTACGCCGCATGGGAATCCTGTTTTTGAGAAATTTCGGGATGAATACTTCAACACCATCAACGATGGAGAATACAAAATCAGGCATCAAAGCGCGACTCTAATAAGAAGCGCAGGTTTCGATGTAACCGGAAAGTCGTTACGTTGCCCTGCCTGAGAAGCAAGTTGAAAAACCGGCGGTTGAGTTAAGTTCCAAACTCAGCAAGTAAGAGAGTTTGGAAAATTCCCGGCATATCTGCGCGAAATTTAACTAACCCTCTTTATAATCTATAGTTTGCAGAGGCTTTATTAACCGCATCTAAGCAATAAAATTGACGCAACGTTCTTTTGTTGCCTCAACCTAAAACCTATTTTGCGAACGTGCCAACAAAGGCGCTGCGTTTGCCGCTCGATCTCCACGAGACGCCTAAATCCTTTCCCGTATACTCGTCGAGTTCAGCAACGGCGGGCATCGCGTGAGTCGTTGCCGTCAACGGCGCGTAAAAGGTTTCTTCATTGCCGCAAAGGTGGTCGTGTTTACCGATGGTGCGGGTCTCGATTGCCGCAATGCTTCCGGCGTGTAACTTGACATTGCCGTGATGCCCGTTGGCGTGCGAAACCTCTAATTGAATTGGCGCGACTTCAACCCGAACGACATGGCTAAGCAGTTTGCCGCCCATCTCTTTAGCAAAGCCGATGAGGGCTTCGCGCTGTTCAGGGGTGGCTTTCTGGTCAACAATCAAGACCGCTTTTGCCGGGTACGGGTCAGTGTAACGATCACCAAGCGTCGCATTGGCTTTAACGGCGGCGACGATGCCAAGCCCGTCAAGACAGACGCCATTCCAATCGCCCCGGTCTACGCGCCAGCCCAAAATTGCCTGATCGCCAACCAGATTGACCTCGCCATTGGCGACACAGAAACCCGTGTAAACATCGGCGCTACGTGTTTCGATGTAGTCGCCGGAAATCTGTTGCGCTCTGCCGGTTGCCGAGAGCGCCAATACACTCAAAGCTACAGCCGCGATAGCCAGAATTTTTCGCATCTTTGTTACTCCTGTCGAGATTTGAAACTCTTTCAAGTTCTATGTTTGAATTTATCTGTCGCAACCAACAGCGTCAAGTATTTGACGCTCACAATCCAGTACGATTGCTGTGCTTTGATGGCTACAGGAAGTTATAAATCAGCGTAAAGAAGAAAATTTGGCGGCGGGTGTTAGAGTAGAAACTTTAGTTTGGTAGTAGATTCAGAAGTGGAAAATTGCACTCATAATAAGTCTCATCAAGCTGATAGTTGCACTGCAACTCTCACCGTTTCTGCAAGTCAATCTGTTTTTCACGCTACGACCAAACTAAAGTTTGTACTCTAACGCCTGTTCATAAAGGGTCTGCTACTTTTGAGGCGGGTGAGCGTAAGGATAGGAGAGAGGCAATCAGAAATCGCCCCTCTCTTCAATGCTTATGCTTTACCTGTACCGTAACATCGGCGGTTTGTAGAGGTACATTCTCCCGGTACAGCAAGTTTGCCATCGGGTCCGAGGCAGCTTTGCGTAAAGACACACCAGAAATGCGCGTCGTTGGAACGCGGTACTTCCGAGTCACGCGGCGCGTCATAAAACATCTGTTTCCAGCGCAGCATCGGGCAGAGTTCCGGGTGATGGATATTGTATTGTTCCGCTTCGTTTATCATCGCGCTCCTCCTTTCGCTGCCGCCAGCACGGCGCGTTTGACGGCGACTTTGGCAAGCTGAATCTTATAGCCGTTCTTACCCAGATTCTTTGCCCCGGCGACTGCCGCTTTACCGGCGGCTTCGGCGGTTTCTTCACTGATGGCTTTGCCTTCGAGAGCCGCTGCCGCTTCTGCCGATAGCCACGGAGTGGGGGCGACGTGACCTAAGACAACTCGCGCCGTTCTGACTTTGCCGCCAGCCATCACCAAGACTACGGAAGCCGTGGCAAGGGGCCAATCCAACGCCTCTCTCTGGCGCACTTCATAAGTCGCGCTCTTTGCGGTTCCCAATGGCGGCACGATGATTTCAGTGACAAATTCGCCCGGTTGCAAACCGTACTCGCGGTCATTGTTCGATTTTGGCGCGACGAAGAATTTTTCCAGCATCATTTCGCGCTGCCCCTTTGCCCCGAAGATTCGCACTTTGGCATTCATGGCAATTAGCGCCGGAGCGAGGCTGGACGGATTGACGAAGTAAGCCGGACCCGCATTGCCGAGGATGGCGTGATAGCGATTGTCACCGGATGGTACAAGCGGCTCGCCTTCCGAGTGTGTGGCAAGCAGACCGAAACCGGCGCGATAGTACCAGCAACGCGGACGCTGGCAGAGGTCGCCGCCGATGGTTCCCATGCTGCGTATCTGCGGACTGGTGATGCCGGCGGCTGCCTGAACCAATGCCCCATAGCCTCGTTTGACCTGCAGGTTATCCAGCAACTCCTGAATCGTTGCGATTGCGCCGATTCGTAACCCCCGCGCCGTCGCGGAGATGCCATCGAGTTCTTTAATGCCTTTAATGTTGACCAATCGTTTCGGCTCAACGATGCGGTCTTTCATTAACGAGAGCAGATCAGTTCCGCCTGCCAGAATCTCAGTCTCCTGCCACGAATTGCCGAGTAACTTAACGGCTTGTTCTTTGGTTGTCGGGCTGACGTATTCAAATGCGTTCATGAGCGACCTCCTTTCTCCAATGCAGCGAGAACTCTATCAGGGGTTAGCGGCAGTTGCGGGACGCGAACGCCGATAGCATTGGCTACGGCATTTGAGATAACCGCGCCGGGTGAAACGGCAGGCGGTTCGCCGATACCGATAACGCCGCGCTCGTCGTAGCCTTTGCCGGTCATCATATGAACTTCCAACTGCCCGATGTCACCGATACCGGCAAGTTTGTAAAACTCCATGTTGGCGTTGAGGGTTTTGCCTGTCACCGGATCGTTAATCTTCTCTTCGTACAACGCCCAGCAGACGCCCATGATAATCGCCCCATAGACCTGACTTTCGGTGAGCTTCATATTGATAATCAAGCCGCAATCCTGCACCGCAACGATACGATTGATCTTGACGACGCCGGTTTCAATATCCACAGAAACATCAGCCATCTGTACGCCGCCGACGCCTTGCGTGGTCAGCGTACCGGGACCGGGGTTTTTGCCGCGCACGGTAAGCGGCGTCGCACCGAGTTTAGCGCAGGCTTGCGCCCACGTCAGACTACGGTTCGGGGCTGCTTTGACGCGAATCTTACCGCCAACGGCTTCAAGGTCGGCGGGTTGAGCGTTCAATGCCGGAGCCGCTTTCTCGAAGACTTTATCGAGCGCATCAAGCGAAGCGCGATGGGTTGATGAACTGATGCCGCCAATTGTGGTTGAGCCGCCGGATGCGCCGGAAACCGGAAAATGATTGTCGCCGATGCTCACCTTGATTGCTGCAAGCGGCAAGCCAAGCGTATCCGCAGCCACGATGGCAAGCGCCGTGCGTGTGCCAACGCCGAGGTCTTGTGTACCCATGCGGACTTCAACCGAGCCATCGGGTTGAATAATCAAGTCGCAATCGCTGGCGTGACCGCCGCCGCCCCAAGTGTGCAGCGACAGACCAAGCCCGCGTTTGACCGTCGAGGTGCTGCCCGGCGCTCCCTGTCCGCGTGGTCGCCAGTTCTGTTTCCAACCAATCTTTTCCGCAGCAATCATGAATTCATCGCGGTAGACATCCTGCCGCGTGCCTAAGAGATTTTTATTCTTCAGGAAGAAGTCGAGCGGGTCCATATTCAACTTCGCCGCCAAATCTTCCAGAGCGGACATGGTAATCACGCAGGCTTGCGGATGATTGGGCGCTCGCCATGCGCGTGACGGTCCGACATTGTTGGATATGGAAATATGCGAGCGCGTTTGATTCGGGATGTCTACGACATAGGGAAGCGGGGGCGAGCCACTGCCGCCAACACCACCGCTGCCCCACGATTCCGATTTCCACGCGATCAATGTACCGTCTTGTTTCGCGCCGACTTTGACTTTGGCATAAGCTGAGGGGCGCGTCCCGGCGACCATCAATTCGGCGTCGCGTTCAAGAAAGATTTTGACGCCCTTGCCGCCCGCTTTCTTTGATAGCTTTGCCCCCGCGACATCCCATGCATCAGCGCCAAATTTACTGCCGAAACCGCCGCCAATGTGGTCTTGCTTAATACGGACGTTGGCAGCCGGAGTTGCCAGAGGCGTAGCCAGTTGAGGCGCTGTACCACTAATGTTTTGTGTGGAGATATAAGAAGTCAGATTCTCACCCTCCCATTCACTCACCGAGCCATGCGGTTCAAGGCAGCAGTGAGTAATAACCGGCATTCCGTATTCGCCTTCGTGAACGACTTCAGCTTCGGCAAAGGCTTTATCAGGGTCGCCCTTTGTCGTGCCGCTGACTGGTTTAGCCCTGTCACCGGCAATTTTGGGGTCGTTATCTACCACCAGATGCGGCAGAATTTCGTATTGAACTTTGATAGCGCGGATGGCGTCTTCCGCCGTCGGTTCATCTACAGCGGCAATGGCGACGATATTTTCGCCCGCCCATTGTATCTCGAAGCCGGCATTATTGATGATTTGGATGGCTTTCACACCGGACATCTTTTCCGCGCCGGAAACATCAATGCTGACAATTTTCGCGTGCGCGTGCGGCGAGCGTAAGACTCTACCATGCAGCATACCGGGACGGTTGACATCGGAATTGTATTTGGCATTACCGGAGACTTTCGGCGCTCCATCTATGCGGCTGATGCGTTTGCCGATTAGGGTGCGCTTGTCAGCGTCGGGCCATTTATATTCAGCCATTTTTCTTGCCTCCTTTTGACGTTGCGGCAGCTTGTAACACAGCGGCTCGCACGCCCATATAGGTTCCGCAACGACAGAGATTGCCACCTAAGCCTTCCTGCACCTCTTCCGGCGTTGGATTCGGATGCTTATCGAGAAAGGCTTTACAAGCGACGACAAAGCCCGGTGTGCAGTAGCCGCATTGTTGCGCGTCATTGTCAACGAATGCCTGTTGAATCGGGTGCAATTTATCGCCTTGCCCCAAGCCTTCGACGGTGGTGATGGGCTTGCCTTGTGCTTCGATAGCCAGAACCGAGCAGGAGTAAACCAGCTTGCCATCCATAATGACGGTGCAGGCTCCGCAGGTCGCCCGGTCGCAAACGCGCTTTGCCCCGGTCAGGTCAAGCTCATTGCGTAAGGCTGCCAGAAGGGTTACACGCGGCTCGACTTGCGCCGTGCGTTTCTGCCCGTTCAGCAACAGAAAAACGGGCGTTTTCGTCGGACCAAAGAGCTTTACGTCCTGTCCGTTGATGGTGATAACGCGGTGTCCGACGACCAGAGGGACGCCGAGCGAGATGCCCGACGCTTTCAAGAAAGAACGCCGGGAAACGCCGTTATCCTGCTTGTCTTTTCTTTGTTTTTCTTCACTCATTACCAGAATGCCTCCAGATTCAATAGCTGCCAGATGGTCAGCAGTAACGGTACGACGCTGCTTACTTATCCATGGCTGGCTTTTCAATAAACACAAACGGTTCGTAACAGCACGGGCAAGGACCCGGACCGTAGGCGGTGATGTTGCAGACCTCGCAGAAATAGTAGATGTCAAAAACCTTGTTGTCTTTGAGCGCCTGAATTTTGACCAATTCAAGGAGATTCGGATCACGCAATACTCCACTGATCTGTAAATCCATGCGGCGGACTCGTGATTCGGCGAACATAGTTACTAATAGATCATTCGCTGAAAAGCGATAGACCTTTCCATCGCTTGCTTTTACCTCGTAGGTTGCTGCTGACGGCAGACAATCCTGATCGGCGTTGCGCCGTTGTCCATTGCTGTTAAGGCAGTAGACCTGACCTTTGATAACGATAGGCGTTTTCTTTGCCGCTTGCTCATTGGGCGCGGCAAGCGTAACCGGCGACGTGAACCAAAGGGAGAAACCGGAGAGCAGAAAAGCGAAGGTAATAGCAATTTTGGCGCATCTCATCGGTAGTCTCTCGCAATAGAATTTCATCGGCTGAGAAGTGAAAACGTCCACTGAAAAATAGTTAAACTGGCACGATTGCTGCGTTTGCAACTATACACACTTGCCCGCTAGACTGCAATTGCCGGTTCTTTGCTGCGGGTTGGACTGGCTATTGTTGGCAGAGGCAATAAAACCTTCGCGCCAGCCATATAAGAACAGTTGAAAGAGTGGGAGACAACGGGCAATAATCAGCAGCGTATAAAAAGCCGGATAAAATAATCTTTAACATACATCTATGAAAGCGCCGAAAACAAGAATCGAAGCAAGGTTTACCTATTTACAGCGTCAGAAGCGCAAAGCCTTTATTCCCTATATCACGGCGGGCGACCCGAATCTCGAAACGACAGCGCGAATCATCCTTGAATTGGAAAAAAGCGGCGCGGATATTATCGAACTTGGGGTGCCGTTTTCTGACCCGATGGCGGATGGCTTAGTGATTCAACGCGCTTCGGAACGCGCTTTGAAAAATCGCGTGACCGTGAGAGATTGCCTCGAACTGGTGCGTGAGGTGCGAAAGCAAAGCGATATACCCATTGTGCTTTTCAGTTATCTGAATCCCTTGCTTTCAATTGAAAATCTCGGTACTGAAGTAAGCAGCGCCGGCGTTGATGGCATACTTGTTACCGATTTTGTACCGGAAGAAGCGGGCGAGTATATCAAAGAGATGCGTGAAGCGAACATCAATACCATCTTTCTGGTTGCGCCAACCAGCACGAATGAACGACTGAAATTGATTGCTGATGCCTGCACCGGCTTTGTTTATGCGGTATCGCGGGCGGGCGTGACCGGGGTGCGGCAGAGCCTTGCAGAATCGGCGGCGATATTAGTTGAACGGGTGCGACGATTTACCGCTTTGCCGGTAGCGGTCGGCTTTGGCGTCTCTACAGGCGACCATGTTGCCGAAGTCTGGCAACACGCTGACGCTGCCGTAGTCGGCAGCCGTATCGTTGCTGAAATTGAGCAGTATGCAAATGACAGCGATTTGGTTGCGCGGGTTGGCGACTTGACGAAAGGTTTAGTAGCGTCGCGTTGTCAGGCAATAGAAGCAGCATCCGCGCTTGAAAATAACTTGTCAGACTCGTAGACTCGCTGGACTTGCAAGACTTGTAAAACGGTTATGGATATAAGTGATTGGCGTGACGAGATTGACCGTCTGGATGAGGAGTTGGTAAAGCTGCTCAATCAGCGTTCGCAGTGTGCGTTGGAAATCGGGCGCATCAAACACGAACTCGGCATTCCGGTCTATTCGCCGAATCGGGAGGCGCAGGTCATTCAGCACGTTACCAGTATCAATCCGGGTCCGCTTGCTGCGGCAGCCATTCGTCGCCTCTTCGAGCGCATCATTGACGAATCGCGGACGCTGGAACGAATCACCATGGAACGCGAAGCGCAGGAGCAAAACCATAACGACAGGCGCGAGGGTTAAGCGATGATTGTGGTAATGGAAGAGCAAACGACCGACGCGCAGGTGACGGCGGTGATGGCGAAGATTGTCGAACTTGGCTTTGACATCTATCGCACGACTGGCGCACGCTATACGATTCTTGGAGCCGTCGGAACGCGCAATATCGAAGCCCGCGACGTTGAGGCGTTGGAGATGCTCGACGGCGTGAAAGTTGTCGTCCGAATCAGCGGCGATTCCGTCAAACGTATTAAGCGGCAAGCGGCGGTGCGCCCGGCGTTGAATCCGGCAGTGCACTGCAAACATATTTCTATCTTTGGTGTGGGGCTGATTGGCGGGTCATTTGCGCTGGCGGCGCGTTACGCAGGGATAGCCGGACGCATAACGGGCTGTGGAGATAGAAAATTTCTTGAAGACGCGCTCAGTCTCAAGGTGATTGACGGCATTGACGAAGCCTTTGCCGTAAATGCCGTGAGCGATGCCGATTTCATCTATCTGGCTGCGCCGGTCAGCGCCATCGTTGATTTTTTGAACACGCAGGGCAAATTCATTAAAGCCGGCGCGATTGTCACCGATGCTGGCAGCGTCAAGCAGGAGATTTGCCGGGTCGCTCGTGACGTTTTGCCCGATACCGTGCATTTTGTTGGCGGGCATCCGATGGCGGGCAGTCATCGCGTCGGCGTTGAATTTGCTAATGCTGATTTATTCAAAAATGCCCCGTATGCAATTATTGAAGGCGCTTCCGGCGCTGCTACAGAGAAAGTCATCGCCGTTGTCGAAGCAATCGGCAGCCGGGTTGTTACCTTGACCGCCGAACGGCATGACGAAATTGCCGCCTTAGTGAGCCATACACCGCAACTGGTTTCGACGGCGCTTGCCAATGTGCTTGCCCATCACGCCGACGCGACGGCGCTGGAACTGGCGGGCAGCGGCTTTGCTGATATGACAAGGCTGGCGCGAAGCAGTTGGGGCATTTGGGAAGACATCGTTTCAGCCAACCGGGAGAGTATTGTTTCTGCACTCTCTGAGGTTATAATCGAACTTCAACAGATGCGCGACCGTATGGAGAACGGGCAGTTGGAAGAGATTGGTGAGGCTTTCCGGGCAGCAAATGAGTTTTTACATGATACAGTGTAATCGTATTGAGAGATTTTTTATTTAAGGCATTAGTAAAATGGCGACCTATGTAATTGGCGATATTCACGGCAGAGCGCAACTTTTGGAGCAGTTGATCCGTGATGTGCCTTGGGATATTAAGAACGATAAAATTGTCTTTCTCGGCGATTTGATTGATCGGGGCAAAGATTCGCCCGCCGTCATTGACCGCGTGATGGAATTGATGCGAGAGAATCCGAATGTTGTGGTTTTGCGCGGCAATCACGAACAGATGATGCTCGATTGCTTGGAATACGGCGAACTGCAATGGCTGATACCGGAAAATGGCGGACAAGCGACGATTGCTTCTTATGGCATCAATCTCGAAGAGGTCGAGGACATCTCCGATATTATAATTCCTGAAGACCACGTTGAGTTTGTCAACAGCCTGTCGTTCTACCACGAAGACGAGCAGGCGATTTACGTTCATGCCGGATTAATTCCCGGCGAGCATCCGGCAGAAACCGACCCCGATATTTTAATCTGGACACGCGACGCCGATTTTTTCAAAAGTTATAATGGGAAACTTTGCTTCTTCGGACACACGCCGACCCATTTTCTACCCAAGGACGGGCGCAATACCCGCAGAAAATTCGGCATCTATATTTATGGTGGCTGTGTCGGCATTGACACCAGCGGCTTTGAAGATAGCCCGCTATCCTGTATTAACGTCGAATCCTTTGCGCTCTATCAGGCGTATCCATCCGGCAGAACCGATGTCGAACGCTTACGCGAAGCGAAACCGGCGCTGGCGCTGGTTGCCGTATGATTTCCTAATGACCGCGACCTGCTAATAAAAACGGGTGATGCGGATGAAGGTGAGTTCATTAAAGCAAAGAAGAGTCTGGGACAGAATTTCTTGACGGACGACACTATTGCCCGCCGCATCGTCCGCGAAGTAGCTCCACAACACACAGATATAATCTTTGAAATCGGTCCCGGTATGGGAGCGTTGACCCGCTTGCTGCTTGCCAAACCTGCGGGCTATGTGGTCGCCATTGAACTCGACCCGCGAATGATTGATAAGTTGCGCCGCGATATTCGCACCGATAATTTTCATCTCATCGAAGCCGATGCTTTGAAAGCAGATTGGGCAGACGTGCTTGCCGAAGCCATTGCGAAGTGGCGACAGCTTGCCCTTGCTTCAGTCAATCAAACGCCGCGCTGCCGGGTGGTCGCCAATCTGCCGTATTACATCTCAACGCCGATAATGGAACGACTGATGCAGCAGGGCAAGCGGATTTTCGATATGACGCTGATGCTGCAACGCGAAGTTGTCGAGCGAATCATCAGCCCGCCGGGTAGCAAAGAGTACGGCTATCTCTCCGTTCTGGTGCAATATCATTGTCAGGTTGAAAAACTTTTCGATGTGCCGCCGACAGCCTTCACGCCAGCGCCGAAGGTGCATTCGTCAATTATTCGGCTGGAACCGTTTATCAATCCGTTTCGCATTGACGATAGCGGGCAATTTTTCAAACTTGTAGGCGCGGCATTTGCCCAGCGACGCAAAACAATTTTGAATAATTTGAAAGCGGCGGCAACGGTTTTGCGCTTCAACCAATCTCCTGAAACAGCATTGCAACAAGCCGGTATAGACCCGAAACGCCGCGCCGAAACTCTTTCTATAGAAGATTTTTCCAGACTCTATTCGTTGTTGTTCAGCAACTAAATTGACCTGTAAGAAATTGGCAGAAGGTAGCATAGGCTTCAGCCTGTGTGTTGGTCAATTCACACAGACTAAAGTCTATGCTACCTTCTCCCTTCCGAGTTCCAAGCTTGTCGGATTCGAGTTAGGAAAGGGATTTGACCGCTTATCGTGGGTCCTAATATACTTCGCATCAACTAGATTATTATTGGAGAAAACCATGGATTTTGAGAATAAAATTATTCAAGCCGATTGTGAAGAGATAATAAGGGAGATGCCTGAAAATTCTGTTGACCTTATCTTTACATCCCCTCCCTATGCTGACCAAAGGCAGAAGACGTATGGCGGTATCAATCCTGACCACTATGTAGAATGGTTTTTACCAAAATCTGAACAGTTTTTCAGAGTCCTGAAACCGACGGGAACTTTTATTCTCAATATCAAAGAGCGTGTTGTGGATGGGGAAAGGCATACTTACGTTTTAGAAATGATTTTAGAAATGCGGAAACAAGGCTGGTTGTGGACGGAAGAACTTATATGGCATAAGAAAAATTCCTATCCTGGTAAGTGGCCTAATCGCTTTCGGGACAATTGGGAAAGATTGATCCAATTTAATAAGCATAAAAGATTCAAAATGAATCAGGAAGCCGTTATGGTACCAGTTGGCGACTGGGCAAAAGACAGATTGGCAAACTTGAGTGAAACCGACAAAACGCGAGATGAATCAAGGGTCGGTAGTGGTTTCGGCAAAAATGTTTCCAACTGGCTTGGACGAGACAAGGTTTATCCGACCAATGTTCTTCATATGTCTACAGAGTGTTCAAATCGGAATCATAGCGCAACATTTCCTGTCACCTTACCCTCCTGGTTTATAAAGTTATTTACAGATGAAGATGATCTTGTGTTAGACCCGTTTGTTGGTTCGGGTACAACCGCCGTGGCAGCATCGCAACTGAGCCGACGATATTTAGGCATTGATATTAATGGCGCGTACACGCAATTGGCGGAAGAGAGACTGTCTCGCGTCCAGCCGCGTCTGCCCGAGGTTTTCAATAATGGATACGCTGCCATTCGATAAATTACTGAAATAGTGACAGACAAACTATGAATCAATTAAATCTCAATGAAGTCAGAGAATATGTAAACGACAATATCGGCAAATTCCACTGGGGAAGAGTCAGGTCTTTAGAGAATGCCAAACTTGACAAGTTGCTGAAAAAGAATCCATATCTCTTCAAGGCAAAAAATTTGGTTACCGCAGGCGCGTTAATTCAAAGCCTGATGGATGCCTATTTATCTTCATCTGAAGAGGGATTATTTGGCGAATTTCTTGAAAATCTAGCTGTTTTTGTAGCGGAGAAGACCTTAGGTGGTCATAAATCCGCAGCCCCAGGCGTTGACCTGGAGTTTATAAAAAATGAGATTCACTTCGTTATTTCCGTTAAATCGGGTCCGAATTGGGGCAATAGTTCGCAACAAAGTAAACTTGAACAAGACCTTAAAAATGCTGTGGTGAGAATTAAACAATCGAAGGTAGCGAAAAACGTGCAACCCGTTTTGGGCATCTGTTACGGAAAAACAAAGACTAGCTTTCTTCGCGGGTACTTAAAGATTGTTGGACAAAACTTCTGGTATTTGATTAGCGAAAATAAGAATTTATACACGGAAATTATTGAACCTATCGGCTATAGGTCAAAAGAGCATGATGAGGCATTTTACGTTGAAAAGTGTAATGCCATAAACCGATTTACAAAGCTGTTCATGGATAGATTTTGCGATGAAAACGGCGCAATCAACTGGGTCAAAGTCGTGGAATTTACTTGTCGCAATTATGATTTAGAAAAATTCCTATCATAATATGCCGCGAAGAATCAGGAGGTGGCTATTGTGTCCTTATCGAACGAGCAAATTGAAAAGATAGAAGATATTTTACGGGATGCCATAAAACATCAACTGAGCAGCTATAGGTTTGTACCAGACAGCCTACCATTTCATATTCGTCTTTTTGGGGAAGACCGTTTAGCCCTATTTTCATTTATTCAGTCCCTTAATAGCAACTTTGGCACCACTATTTTTGAGCCTGTAGCAGTTGCTGTTTCATCGGCAAAATTTAGTCACGCCTCACATCAGACAACAGCTGGAGAAGTGATTAGCGAACAGGCACAAGCTGAAATTCAAAGAATCATTGACGATTTAACAGCCGCCACAATAAAACCAGATAAAATAATTGAAATCGAAAAGCTGCGATTAGTCTGTCGCTCAGGAAATTTGGTTAAGGTTAAACTGCCGAAGGTTGATCTAGCGGTGGAAAGTTTTACTGGCGAGAGGTTTCTGTTTGAAATAATAAAAGGTAAACCCCGGTTAGAAAGCTACGTTAAATCTAAGCAGACATTGCTTGAATGGGTGGCATCCGTTTTAGCGGTTAATCCCGCCGCAACAATCAATACTGGTATTGCGATTCCTTATAACCCTTATGATCCACAGCCTTATATCAGCTATATAGTGGGTGGAATGCTGGACTTAAAAAATGAGCTTTATGTAGCAGAAGATTTTTGGGATTTTCTTGGTGGGACAGGGACTTATGCAACTTTACTCAATATATTTGAGCGGATAGGAATTGAATTAAGACCGGAAATTGATAACGCTTTTAAGCGATTCAAATGAGGCAGCTATTGTGAGGCGGTAATGAGATGAAAAAACGCGAGCCATGAAAATCGTTTCTGCATTTCAGAGAACTCATTGCTCGCGTTTTTGCCGTTTTACATGGACACCGCGACTTGAATGGGTGCGGTTAATTGCAGCGTTCCCCAGTTAATCTTTAAGGTGACATTCTTAATATCATCTTTGGCTGTCGTCAGCACGATGGTCAGTTTATCCGCCGATTCAGCGACTTTCTCATGACTGACTGGCACGGTAAATTCGATGGGCGCTTTATCAATCATAAACGGGTCAAGACCGGCTTTTCTGGCTTTCACCGGATCAACGAAAGCAAGATTCCAGGTTGCGCCATCTGCCGAACGCTGCATTCCCAGATAGTACAAACCTGCCGGAATCTCTTTGCCGCCGATCTTCAACGGCAGACCGGTATCGAGAGTTGTCCAGAAATCTTTGCCAAAGCGCCAGACTTTACCTTTGGTGAAGCCGTCAAACAGCGCCTGATTTTCATACTCTTTCTTCCAGACCGGGCGACCATAATCAATCGCCAGTTGTCCGAGCGGCGCTTTTTTTGCGGTATGCCAGTAGAGAATTCTGGTTGCGCCGCGTTCGTCCGGCGTCGGGCTATCGAAGGCTTGCACCACAGGTTTTTGATTCTGTGCGAAAGCGGCGGAGCCGACGCAAAGCATCAATAGAAAGAGAAACCCTAAATGTCGTTTCATTGTTCGTTACAATCTCCTTGAGTATAGAATCGGTCTTGCTCGTGAATTAAATGGCTGGTTAGTCATTGAGCAATAGACAATGTTGCGCTACTCTTCGCCTTTCTTTCAAGCTGATTTGCGAATTATTTTGGAAGAGGCAAAAAGCTCGCGCCAATTACTTTTCAGGAGAGCGCTTTCTCTGCTTTTCTAATTCAAGCAGGCGCTTCTCATGTTCTTCCGATAATTGCCTGATAAAGCCGTCGCGCTCACGGGCAACTTGAGCCGCACGTTGGGTTTTATCAGTCAAATAACGCTGTCCTTTGATATCGGAATTCTGAAGCGAATCTGCCCACTTACGCAGTTGTCTGGAGATGCTTTCCGCTTTTCCTTTTAACGGCAGGACTTCCGCTTTGAGGTTTGCAAAATTCTTCAACCGTTCGATTAGGCATAAAGCGGAACGCGATTCGCCAGCCGAGCCGCGAGAAATATAGAGAAATGTCAATAGCTCCTGCGTTGTGCCGCGCTCGAATCCTTCAGCGATGTTGTTTGAGATAGAAACGGCGGCACGTTCAAGTTGATCGCGTAAGCTATAGTAGCCTTTGAATTCCAGGCGGGCAGTCAATTCGTAAACACCGACGGCAAATTCAATCGCATCTTGCCAGACCGGCAACTCTTCAAATCGGGTATATTTCATGGGATTTTCCTGAAAATGAAATTGTGAATCGTGCTTCAAACTTGCTGATGCGTCTTGCAAAAAGACAACAGCAATTTTGATGCTCGACCGAATTCTGTATAATTTGAAATTTCAGATTTCAAATTTGAAATTGGAAACCTTAAATCTGAAATTAGAAATCTCAAATTTGAGATACTAAATTGAGACCCTGTTTATAGTTTATCACCATAAATGAATTCACTCGCAACGCAACTTCTTCAGGAAATTCGCTTCGATGAGCGCGGGCTGGTGCCGGCAATCGTGCAGGATGCGGCGACAGGTGAAGCGCTGATGATGGCTTACATGAATGCGGAATCTCTGGCGAAAACTATAGAGACGAAAGAGACGTGGTTCTGGAGCCGTTCGCGTGCCGAACTTTGGCACAAGGGCGCAACTTCCGGGAATACGCAACGAGTCGTCGGCATTCGCTTTGATTGTGATGGCGATACGTTGCTGATTCAGGTTGTGCCACGCGGGGCAGCTTGTCACACCGGCGAACGCACCTGTTTTTTCAGGGAGTTTCCGATTGACTAACCGCTTCTGATGCGCCGCGAAAATAGTACAGATTTGGGGTTGCCACCTCAACCCCAAGAAGTTTCAGATAGAAGAAGAGTTGATATTTATGATTGATGAAATGTTCGAGGTTATTTAGCAACACGCTCAATACCGTTTCGCCTTCGCTGGCAAAGAGCGTCGGCAATCTTTTTGCGAGGTCTTTGTCATCTAATGCCGCGAAGCCTTCTTCAATGAACGATTGATATTCGGCAAGGCGTTGCTGGGCTTCTTCGATGCTGCAAAAGTGATTGACCTGATGTAGGCGCAAGGATTGAAAGTGCTTGAGTTCATCAGGGCGCACCGCATAAAGCGCGGCGCAGAACCCCGCCAAACAGTCGAGCAAGTGTCCGAGTAATTCACCAACGCGAAAAGCATTGTCTACAGGTCGCCACGCGAGTTGGTCAGGCGGGAGTAAGACAAGTAATTGTTGCGTAAGCTCAAGCTGTTCACGCAACTTTGTTATGAGCGACAAGACCAAAATGCGCTTATCGGTTTTTGCATCATTCTCTTGCAAAATTATTGCTCCTCATCAATCATTACTGCGACCGCGATTATCTTATGTCATGGCTCACTGTTGACTTTCAATACCGCATCGGCTGAGGACGTTATGAAGTACAAAGCTCTCTCTCTGTTTTTTTTCTCTCTGCTTATCATGGTTCATTCGAGCGCCGCCAAGCCCGCAAGCGGCAGCAGCGCCCAGCAAGGATTGATTGTCATTCCGGCAGGGCAGATTGTAGTCGCCCCGAATCAGCCTGCCGTATTGCCCAATTCGACAGTCGGCATCATCAATGCGTTGTGTGACGTGAAGCTCTATATTCTCAGTTGCCCGTTCTTTCCGACCTCCGGCGAAATCCTTTGTGATACCAATGGCGATGGCATCCCGGAATTATCCATTCCATTAAAAAATGTCAGGAGCATCAGCAGCTTGTTAGTGGAAGCGACTATACCGCCGCTTTCGCCACAACTTCCCGGCACGGCATTTCCGCTTGCCTGTTGCGGCGGCATCGCAAGACTTGTACTGCTCAAGCGGGTTGGCGCGGGCGATGATAATATCTTTGGCGAATACACACTGAAAGCCAGTTGCCCGATAGATTTGGGGCTTCGCGCTCCGGTAGTGATTTCCGCATCACCATCGGGCGGCGATTGTGCGATTGGGCAAAATCTGCAAGTGCCGGGCGCTTGTTTTCTGCTTGAAGATGGCAAGCCGAATGTTACAGCGGTCTTTGCCGTTGAAGTTGGCAATCCGGCAAATGTGATTCAGGCAACGCGGTTTGTCATTCTCAACAATTTTTTGATTGATGCGTTCTTTCAGATTGGCGCAGCGAACGCGGGAAAGAGTTTTCTGATCTATGCCAGTGGTCCGAATGGCACAAGCCGCAATCTGACGACCTTGCCGCAAGGCGCGGCGGCAACCTGTCCGTTGGGTAATGAGCAGGGCGTACAGGTGACATTTACTTGCAATAAACCACAGACTACGCCCGACCCTCCGGCTGCTCCAAAGCCCACCCCGTCGCCAATTGTTGATTGTCGTTTAGAGCGCACCGATTCCGGCACGATGACCTTGATGCTGACAACTACGGGAGTCAGCCGCGACGCTGAGATTACCATTGGCGGTGTCAAGCCAAAGAGCCTGAAATTCAAAGAGCCGGATACTGACAACCCAGCTATGTTTCACACGGTGATTGTGAAAGGCAAGATGTGTAAAGGACTGCCGGGAATGATTGTCGTCAAGGATAGGGACGAAAAAACAACAGAGGCTTTTGCTTGTAATCAGACCTGTGATGTGGCGATGACGATGCCATAACGATATTTCACAAGTAGCAAAATAAAAGTGAAGGGCAGCCAACTCGAAGCTCTGTCCGATTCATCAATGACGCAGAAGCAGATGATAAAATATATCGGAAGAGTGGGAGAACCTGTCTGCACATAGATTTCCAGCCCGATTTGCGGCTCATCTGGCGCTCTTCACATTTCGGAGGATGTAAAATGTTCATTCGTTCAATAATACTGCTTCTTTGTTTGCCCCTTACAGGCTTTTCGCAGAACACCGCACAGGAAGGCGTCCCGCTTACAGGCAAAATTAAAGCCGATGCCGGAACCCGTGTTGAATATAAACTCCTTGCCACGAATAAAACTTCAACGATGGAAAAGGAGTTGAATGAGGCAGCCGCGCAAGGTTTCGTCTATGGCGGCGTAATGGGTGGCGAAACGGCTTTCGGCGGTTCGGAAACCGTTGTGATTATGGTCAAAGACCCCAAAAAGCCGACTCGTTCAGGGGTACGTTATAAGCTGCTGGCAACCAGTAAGACTTCAACCATGCAGAAGGAATTACAAGCGGCGGGCAACGAAGGTTTTGAATATAAAGGGCAAACGGTCTTTTCAACGACCTTCGGTGGCAAAGAGGTTGTCATCATTTTGGAGCGCGACCCGGACGCTTCAGTACATAATTGGGATTATAAGCTGCTGGCAACCAGCAAGACCTCGACGATGCAGAAAGAATTGAGCGAAGCTGGCGCTCAAGGGTTTGAATTTGTCGGTGTCACCGTCGGCGGAACCGCATTAGGGGGCAGGGAAGTAGTTGCGATTCTGCGTAGACCAATAACGAAATAGCAACAGGAACTTTCCGGCAGCAGATAGAATCATCTGAGATTCTTTTGATTCGCAAAGGATTGGTGTCTTAAAAAATGATTACCATTGCGCCTTCCGGTAGCTGATCGTAGACCTTGGTAATGTCGTAGATGTGCATTACGACACATCCCCACGACAGATGGCGCGACCCTCTGTTGTCCCATTCATGCGCCCAGCCGTGAAAACCGATGCCGCCGCCAAGCAGGGTATTTTGCAAGGTCAATAATCGCTTCTCCCAGTTCTGACGAATCATCTCTTCTTGTGTCGTTGTTACTAGCCCATCATTTCTGCCTCGCGCCGCATCATAGCGATTCGGATAATTGATCTTTATCCAGTGACCGCCATAATAGTTGCCGCTGGCTCCGTCAAATTTGCCGCGATGTTTATAAACGACAAAGTACATTCCTTTCGGCGTTTTATTATCGCCTTGAATTTGTTTCTGCCCTTTACTTTGCCCGAAACTGACATCGTATTCGCCGCGCAGTACGCCTTTTCGATAAAGCCGCATTTTGTAACTTTTTTGATCTACAAGGACGAGAGTTGCTTCCTGTTGCGGAATCGGCAGGCTCTGATGTTGAGAGATAAAGCCGGTAGGCGAGACGTAATTCTCTCTAATCCAGGTTTCGCTTTTACCTTCTTCTGAGGGGGAAAAAGTCGGCGAAAGCGATTTGTCCCAACGCAACTCAAAATTCAAACGCGACGGTTTTTCGGACTCCTGAAGTACTGTTCCAAGTAACTGATGTTTTTTCACTACATCGCCACTTTTTACAGAAATCTTTGAAAGATGGCGATAGATGGAACAGATTGTCTTCTTCTCGTGGTTTTCGTAAAAGGTATGCTCAACAACAATGACCTGCTTCCAGTATTCGCCGCCGTCCTCAGCCGCAATAATTCGCCCATTCGCCACTGCGTATACATCGGTGTTTCCGAAACCTTCCCAATTCTCGCCGGCTTGATTCTCTTGCCCAAAAGGGGAAACGATCTGCCAGCCGCTTTTCTTTTCTAAAGGCGAAGAGAAACCGTCGGCAATCACTCCGTCATTATTCAGGAAATCTGAGAAGACATCGGCATTCTTTTTTTCGGACGTGGTTGAGGTGGTTGTAACTTTTGTGGCTTCCACTTTTGAGGAACGGCAACCAAGAGCAGGCAATACGAGGAGAATCAGTAGAGCGAGGTAATGTTGATAGTAGACGCGGTGCATTCCGGGATGATTGCCTGATGTCAAATTTGAAGTTGCAAGAATGTTGCGATAAAGCAGCCTCATCAACTCTCTATTTCGTACTGCATAAGCCAATCGGTTTGCAAATCGCTTCCCAACAGAAAAGGATGCTCGCCGACTTTTACGAAACCGCATTTGTGATAAAACGCGATGGCTCGTTGATTGTGTTCCCAAACGCCGAGAAAGATGGTCTGATGTCCGTGCTGTTTGGCTTCTTCAAGACATCGCTGCATCAACGATTGGGCGCTGCCTCGCCCGTGCCAATTCTGCAAGATATAAAATCGCTCAATCTCAATCGGTTTCTTGCCCGTCACAGCGGGCGGCGCTTCATTGACGCGCAACTTGGCGTAGCCTGCCGGTTGTCCATCAATCTCGACAATCAAAAACAAGTTCTTGGCGTCGGCTATCTCTTTCGTTACCTGTTCAACGCTGAATGCCTCTGCCAGATAAGCCGCCATATCTTCGGGCGTATTATCTTTGGCAAAAGCATCATAGAATGATTTTCTGCCGATTTCGGCAAGCGTTTCGGCATCAACAGCGTCGGCAAAGCGAATTCGTAATTGCTGGTTTTCCATCATCCCTAATTCAGAAGCCAGTTCTGGCTCACCTATGTCAATAAATCCCTTGTTCATCCATAAATTTCCGAAGCCCTTCATCCATCGCTTTTAATGCCTCATCCACCGATTTGTAGCGACTCTTACCTTCCCAAACCATGCCGCCACCGTCTAAGGCTCGAACGAATGAGGGACTGCATTCGTCATCGCCCATTTCAATCCAACCGCCATCCATAACCCATGACGCAATATGCGGATAAAGCGAGGCAAAAGAACCTGAATTCTTATGACTTGATGAGGGTTGCTGTTGTTTTTTCACAGTCTTTATCTTCTGCAAAGGCTCACTTATCGAACGATAATATGCGGATAATCGCCGCGTTTTGCCGCTTCATTCAAAGCAGACATTTCGCTGAGTAATCGCTTTATTTCCGCATCATATTGATCGAGTTCGGCTTTCTGTGAGGCGAACGACTCACGCATTCCTTGTGTCGGCGCGCCGTCCGTATCGGTTGACGTATCATACAATGCCGACATTCTCGAATAGAGTTTCGCGCCGCCTCGCATCGCCAGAATATCATAAACCACTTCCGCTTTCGGATTATGTATCTTCGCTTCCAGCGCGTCGAGTTTCTTTATCATCGCTTCCGAATCTTTAACCAGTTGCCCTGCCTTGGCGTCCGCTTTCAACATCTCATTGCGATTGGCAAGCTGATTGCGGATAGTGCGAATCTGATTGACGAGGCGCGTCTGCCGACTGATTTCATCCCGTATCGAAATAGCGAACGTATGCTGCGCCTTCAAATCGCTGATGGTTGTCTGCACTCGCGGGTCGGGCGTCACCTTTATCTTTGTGGTGTAGGTTTTACCGTCAACCGTGAGCCGCGCCGAGTAATCACCAGGCGGCGCTTTCGGACCGTTGAAGGCATTGCCCAAATCAATCTTGCCACCGGGAATCAATTCCGCGCCGTCCGTGCCTAAATCCCATGCCGCAAGGTTCACGCCTGCCGCTTTCGGCAATGCCGCTTTCTTTAAGCCTTCCTCTTCTTCCTCACTTTCATCTGTAAAGCCGATAGCCGTTTTCGGTTTGCTGCTCATCGTCCTGATGACATTATTCTGCGCGTCCAGTATCTCAATAGTGATGTCGTTCTTTGGCGCTTCTTTCAGGTAATACGCCAATATCGCGCCGCGCATCGGGTTCTGCCCCGTCCACTTGTCGCCGCGTTCGCCGTGATAACGCCAGCGTGTCGTCTCAGGGCTGGCAAACAGGTAGATGCTGGCATTCGCTTCCTGTTGCGTCCATTCGCGTATGACATTCAGATAATCGAATATCCAGATGGAACGCCCCATCGTTGCCAAGACTAGAGAATTGTCTTTGACGACAAGATCGTGAACCGCAACCGTCGGCAGATTGTTCTTTAACGCTTGCCAGTTCTTGCCGCCATCGGTTGAAAAAGCGACGCCGCGTTCCGTACCAAGATAGAGAATTTCTCTATTTTTCGGGTCTTCTCTGACGGAATGCAAATACACGTCCTGCGGCAGATTGCTGTCGAGTCGTTGCCATGTCGAGCCGTAATCGGTGGTCTTGTACAGATATGGTTTCATATCGTCAAGCCGGTGATTATCAACGACAAGGTAAGCGGTTCCAGCGTCGAAGCGCGAAGGTTCAATCAGGCTGATGGTGCCAAATTCGGGTATCCCCTTCATAGCTGCCGTGACGTTCTTCCAACTCTTACCGCCGTCACGGGTGATATGCACCAAGCCGTCATCGCTGCCCGCCCAGAGCAAATCTTTCTGCGCCGGCGATTCGGCAACCGCAAAGATGGTGCAATAAATTTCAACGCCCGTATTATCGCCGGTAATCGGTCCGCCCGCCCATTTCTGCTTTGATTTGTCATTGCGCGTTAAATCGCCACTGATTGCCGTCCACGCCTGCCCGCCGTCGGTAGTTTTGAACAACATATTGCCGCCGTGATAAATCGCTTTCGGATTATGCGGCGAGACGGCAATCGGCGCAGTCCATTGAAAGCGATACTTCAAATCTTCCGCGCCATGCCCGGATGGGTCATCGGGATAGATGGTGACATTTCGCGCTTGCCGTGTGCGATGGTCGTAGTGCGAAATATAGCCGCCATACTCACCGGCATAGACGATGTTTGGGTCGGAAGGGTCGGAGACGACATGACCGGCTTCGCCGCCGCCTACGCCGTACCATGCGCCGGTGCGAATGCCGCCTCGACTCAGGCTATCACTCGGACCTTGCGCTGTGCCAATGTCCTGTTGCGCTCCGGCAACGTGAAAGGGAACTCGCGTGTCTACCGACACATGGTAAAACTGTCCTAATGGTAGTGCAGGGGCGTACCATGTTGCGCCGCCATCAACAGAAATATCTACGCCGCCATCGTTTGAATTGATGATGCGTTTCGGATTTTTCGGGTCAATCCAAATGTCGTGGTGGTCGCCGTGATGAAAGCCGCCGATAATCTTCACGGTCTTGCCGCCGTCAATTGTTTTAACCATACCGACTTGCGGAAACCAGACTTCATTCGGATTGGTCGGGTGAATAGTCAGGGTTGAATAGTACCATGCGCGTTGTTGTAAGAGGCGACTGGCATTGATTCGTTCCCAGTTTTCGCCGCCATCGTCGGAGCGAAACAAGCCACCTTTTTCCGCTTCAATCAAAGCATAAACACGCTGCCCGTCGGAAGGCGCGACACCAACACCAACTTTGCCCCAAATTGGCTCTGGCAGCCCTTTTCCGGTCAGTTGCTTCCAGGTATCGCCGCCGTCACGCGAAACGTAAAGACCGCTGCCTGCGCCGCCGCTTTGCAAATCCCACGGAAAGCGCCGCGCCTGCCACATTCCGGCAAACAAGATATTCGGATTGGTCACATCCATCGCCACATCTGAGGCGCCGGTATTCTCATCTTTCTTTAAGACCTGTTGCCACGACTTGCCGCCGTCTTTCGTGCGATAGACGCCGCGCTCAGGATTCGCTCCGAAGGCGTGACCGAGAACGGCGGCAAAGGCGATGTCAGGATTTGTCGGGTGTACGATGATTGTGCCAATCTGTCCTTCCTGTTTCCAGACGTGCGACCAGGTTTTTCCCGCATCCGTAGATTTATAGATGCCATTACCTGCCGCCACATTGCCGCGAATGTTGGCTTCGCCTGAGCCGACGTAGATGACATTGGCATCGGCAGGCGCGACGGCGATAGAACCGATTGAGGAAATCGGCTGATCATCGAAGATGGCTTTCCACGTCAACCCGCCATCTTCCGATTTCCACACCCCACCCGATGCCGTCGCCATATAGAAGAGATTGGGATTACCCGCAACGCCGCAGGCACGAGAGACGCGCCCGCCCCACGCCGGACCTATAGAGCGGTATTTCAGAGCTTTGTAGGCTTCGGAATCCTTCAACCCTGTCGCTTTATCCTTTGCAGGCGTCTGGCTGAAGGTAATGGAACAGAACAACAGAAGTGACAGAAGCGGCGAGACAATTTTAATGCGAGTCTGGTTCATAGCGTTTTTTCTAAATGCCCAAATTGACTTTGACTGGTTTACCTACAGGATTGAGTAAGATGAAGGCTGCACAGAGATTCTGTCAACGGCATAGATACGTTTTGACAAGTTCAGAGTTACGCCTTGAGGCGTGATTCGGCTGCTAAAAATCACGCCTCGAGGCGTAACTCTGAACTCATTCAGTCTACTGTAGACCGCGAAACATCTATCGTCGCTTCATTTGATTTCTCGGAACGATTGCCCGCCAAATCATACGCCCGCACATAGTAAGAATAGGTACGCCCGCCGATTACCGAGATGTCGTAAAAGTGTGTGCGTTTGATGGCGTGTAGTTTTTCATACTTGCCGCCGTCTTCGCTGCGAAATATCTCATAGCCGTAAATCGCTTCGTTGTCGGTCGCCTCCTGCCATTCGAGATAGACCTGTCCAATGCGTTCTTTGACAGATAGGTTTGCGCCGCCGTTCTGCCATTGCGGTGCTACAGCGTCATAAGAGAGAGGCGCTTGTAATGAGCCTTTATTCCACAACACACACACGACTTTCTTGAAATTTTCATCGAGGTTTTTACAGATATTGCCATAGACGCATTGAATTACCGTCTCTTCGCGTCCATCTCTGACTTTGCGCGGCAAATCGGGGTCAGCCAGTAATGCCCGCGCCATACCGATTAAATCGGCGCGATTCTCTTGTAAAATAGATTCGGCAAATTCCGAACGCAAGATTTTGCCAGTGGTGACGATTGGCGTTTGATACCCTTTGGCGTTGATGTACTGCTTGATCGCATCGGCGATATAGACATTTGCGCCGTCTGGGTATGACGCTCCCGGCATACAGCGATCACCCGAATATCCCGTATAAGGGTAGAGCGGTTCGCCCGGTTTATGCACCGCATCCTCAAACTTACCGCCCGCCGAAATCGAAATATAATTGACGCCGAGTTCCGCCATTCGCAAAGCAATCTCCCGCGAATCAACGACGGTGTAGCCATTCTTGATGCATTCTTCGCCATCGAAGCGAACACCGATGGGAAAATCGTTGCCGACATTGCGACGCACCGTTGCAATGACCTCGCTCATCATCCGCAGCCGGTTTTCCAACGTCTTGCCATATTCGTCATTACGTTTATTCATCCGCGACAAAAAAGATGACAACGTATAGGCGTGCGCCATGTGAAGTTCAATGCCATCAAATTCGGCTTCGCGGGCGCGAGCCGCCGCCGCGCCGTAATCGGCAACAATCTGCTTGATGTCGGGTATAGATAAATCGCTAATCTTCTGTCGCCAGCCAGAACGGGCGATTTTCAGAAAGTGAATAATCTGCGGAACAATCTTTGAGGGGCTGATGTCATGAACTTCCCGCGCCAGGTCGCGCAATTTCGGGATGTATTCATTACTACACAAACGTAGCAACGGACCCGACTTCGCCGTATGCACCGCCATTGCTTCAACGACGATCAAGCCCGGTTCACCTTTGGCAAAGCGAATATAGCGGTCATGAATATCCTGATTGACGAAGCCATCTTCGCCCGACAGTCGCGTAACCATCGCCGGCAGCACAATGCGATTTGCCAGCCGCATTGAGTTGATTTGTATTGGCTCAAATAGTTTCATTCTTCGTCTGTTGACCAATAGGTAAACATATACTTGCCGTATATCAAATCTTTCGGCACTTGTCCCCAACTACAGCTGTCATTAGAGGCATCCCGATTATCTCCCATCACAAAGTAATGGTCAGGCTTAATCTTGGTTTCTGACATTATACGAGGGTGAAGGTGGTTAGCAGGAAGCACATATGGTTCCTCAATCGAACTTCCATTTATATACGTCTTCCCGTTTCCATCTATGCTGATTGTCTCATCAGGTAAACCGACTACCCGCTTTATAAAACTTTTCGATTGATCCAAAGGAAAATGAAAAACCACAATATCGCCTCTTTGGATAGTAGACACTCGCTTCTTGAGGAATATTCTATCGCCGCTTTTTATTACAGGCTCCATCGTCCGCCCTTCATTCTTCACAGGTTGAGCAACGAACAGAATAAAGGCGATAGATAGTAATGGCGGAAGAATAAAGCTACAGGCAAGCAAGAGGACAATATGCCTCCAGGTGAATCTGGAAGTCTGGATTGTCATAGTTTTTCCATACTCTTCCGGTTGCATAGCCTTGCACCGTTCATCCGTTTTTCAAGAGGTTTAATGCTAGCTATAGTTTCCGCCAAAAGCTAGACAAAAACAGGCTTCTGGAAGGTGGAATTACAGTATTTTTCTCATCCCTCAATTGCCTACATTTACCGGGAGATAGACAGCAGCGTTTTGTCGCCCAGCAACTGAGATAGCCGCACTTATTGAAGTAGAAATCGTTTCTCAAGCCTCGATTAGCTTTTATGTCATGAGCAAGCATACTCGTTGAAATAGATATTCTCGAAAATCTGTGCGCTCTTTGACTATCGGTAGTCAGTCTGTTTAGTCATCGCACCGGAAGTTCACCGTGAGATAGTTGCTTCCCATCAATCGCTTAATTACAATCAATTGGTCACACCGCCAGAAGAAATCAATCTTATGAGTAAGGGGAAGAGAGTATTTTGAGGACGCAGAACGACTCAAATGATTCACAGGCAATTTCAACTCGAGAGGCTGCCGCTTGTCTCTGGGATGTGGCGATTGTCGGAGCCGGACCGGCGGGCGCGACGGCGGCTATTCACTTGGCTGCTAAAGGACACAGGGTTCTGCTGCTCGATAAAGATCAGTTTCCCCGTGACAAGGTCTGTGGCGACGGCTTGATTGCCGATACTATCGGGGCGTTGAAACGGGCGGAACTTTATGAACAGGTGCAATCGCTCGGTTTTGAAACTTCTGTCGGCACAGTCTATAGCCCGTCGCGGGTGGCTTTCGATGTCAGCGGGCAGTTCATTACCCTGAAACGAATGTTGCTTGACGATTTGATTCTGCAACGAGCCATCACCAATGGCGCCGACCTCTGCTATTGTAAGGTGACAAACATTGAGGCGCTGGCAGACGAAACCCTCTTACTCACTCTTGATGAAAGCGAGGTCACTTTGCAGGCGCGGATTGTCTTTATTGCGACGGGGGCAAATGTTGACCTGCCGATGAAACTTGGATTAGTGGAGAGTACCAAGCCAAGCGCCGTGGCGTTGCGTTGTTATGTGCGTTCGTCTGCTGCTTTGGATCGTCTGATTATCTCTTACGACCGCTCGATTACGCCGGGGTATGCGTGGATTTTTCCGCTTGGCAATGATGAATTTAACATCGGTTGCGGCATCACTTATCACGGGCAAAAAAATGAAGGCATCAATCTGCGCGAGGTGTTCCGGCAGTTTATCGAAAATTTCCCAATCGCTGTAGAGATTATGCGACGGGCGGATTCGATTGCGCCGCTACGGGGAGCGATGTTACGTTGCGGATTGACGGGAACCGTTGCCAAAGGTCCCGGCAGCATACTGGTTCTCGGCGAGAGCATCGCTACGACTTTTCCGTTTACCGGAGAAGGCATCGGCAAAGCGATGGAGACCGGAGAACTGGCGGCGCATCTGGCGCACGATGCTCTTGAAGCGGTTGATTTTGAACGCTTGAAAGCATTTCCAAACTGCCTCGAATCTGAACTACGCCACAAGTTTCTCAGTTATAAAATTGCCGAAGACTGGTTTTCTAAACCTTGGCTGAATGATTTTGTCGCTCGCCGGATTCGTACCAGCCGCTTTCTTCAAGAGGCGGTTGCCGGATTGGTGAATGAAACCGTTGACCCGCGAAAAATCTTTTCATGGCGCGGTATTATTCGTTCCTTCTTTAGATAATCCCTGCTAGCGAATTTGTTATTAGTATTCGCCTAACCGTTCAGCATCTCCTGTCAAATAGTGTCTTATTTTCAGGCAGTTGGAGTGTATGACTTGATTTCATACTGCCGGGTTTACAATTTCAAAATACTCTACAAGTATTTCAGTAATTGCACTTAGAGAGATTCAAGCAAGCCGTTTTGTTGAGGCATATGGCTTGCCCTTTGTAGGTTCGTTTTGCATTGGCATAAAACTATTTTAAGGAGAAACATATGAATACTCAGGAGATTGTAACATCAGATTCAATGCCTGAAGCGCATGACTCGGAGGAGTTTGTCAGTGGTATAAAAGTGGAAAAGAGCGTTAGCGTTAATCGCCCAATTGGCGAAGTTTATAGCTTTTGGCGTGACTTTGAAAACCTGCCAAAGATTATGAGCCACATCAAAAAAGTAGAGGTGACAAATTCACGGCTTTCGCATTGGACGATTCATGCACCAGCGCGAACAACAGTTGAGTGGGACGCGGAAATTGTCGAAGAACGAGAAAACGAATTGATTACGTGGCGGTCGCTGGAAGGTTCAGAGGTGGCAAATGCGGGCAATGTCCGTTTTGTCGAAGCGGCAAACGGCACTGGCACAGAGGTTCATCTTTCAATGCAATATGACCCGCCGGGAGGCTGGCTAGGTAAATTTGCAACCTGGTTATTTGGCGAAGTACCGGAAGAGGCAATTGAAAAGGACTTGCAGCAGTTTAAGCAGTTGATGGAGAGCGTCAATTACAAAGATACAAAAGAACTGCCGATTAGCGCCTGAACGGGATCGAATGATCTATGGCACAAAGTTTTGCCGCTTGGCAGATGAGGAGAAAATGAACATGGGAATTTTAGCAAATATTGAAGAGATACGCTCCCGCGCCCGGGCAAAGATAGAAGAGGGGGCGCGAACGCAGGATTATCAACTAGACCCGGAACAAGCCGTAGGGATTCTAAATGAAGCGTTGGCGACGGGGATTATTTGCGTTTTGCGTTACCGCTTTCATTACTTTATGGCAACCGGCATTCATTCGGCGGCAGTTGCCGAAGAGTTTTTGGAACACGCCAACGAAGAACAGCAGCACGCCGACCTGATTGCCAAACGTATTAAACAGCTTGGCGGCAAACCGGAGATGAATCCGGCAGTGATAACCGGCTTGAGCCACAGCGAATTTGTTGAAGGCAATACGCTCGTCGAAATGTTGAAGGAAGATTTGGTTGCCGAACGCATTGCCATTGAATCGTACCGGGAGATGATTCGATTTTTTGGCGAAAAAGACCCGACCACGCGGCGAATGCTGGAAGACATTTTGATGACCGAAGAGGAACACGCCGACGAACTTGCCGATCTGTTGTTTGCGTTTGAAACTGATAGCGAGAAATCGCGGCGGCTTTATTTCAAAGATGAAATACCCTCGACGCCGGAGAAAACAACTGCCGCCAGCGCTGGCAAAAAGAAGGGCGCGAACTGAGCCGTTTACAGGATGGCTGGGCAATAAGGTAGAGGCGGAGCGTAAAACGCCTCTACCACATCCGTATAGAGAAAATTGTATGAAAGCCGACACGGATAAGGAAAAACAACAAGAGGAGCCGAATCCATCCATTCCGGTGCGGCCGGATAAGGAGCCGCCCGCGCCGGTAGAAGACCCGCCACCGGCGGACGAACTGCCCGCGCCGATTAAGGAAGATAACCCGGAAAAAGATAGAGTGAGAATCTTCTGAGAAAGCGGCTTGATTTCGAGATTTATAACGGACTGCCTCAATAACCAAGTAAGGAGAGACAAGAATCATGAGAAAACGAGCACACGTACTACTAATAATGGTTATAATGTTGACTATTGGTTCGTTGGCGGCGGCGCAACGTCCGCGACGGGTAAGCGATCAGCAGGTGCAAACCCTCTTGAATCGCATTGAAAATCGCACCGATTCATTTCAGCGCAATCTTGATTATGCGCTGGATCGCAGCCGCTACGACAGCACCCGACGCGAAGACAATATCAACAACTATGTTGGCGAATTTGCCGCCGCTACCGACCGCTTGAAGATGAAGTTCAATCAACGGCGCGAAGTATCGGCAGATGTTGAAGAGGTGTTGAGCCGAGGATTGGCGATTGATAATTTAATGCGAAACAATCGTCTGACGGCAGCGCAACGCGATTGGAATTATCTGCGAAGCGATTTACAGACGCTGGCAGGGTATTACAATGTGGCGTGGAATTGGAGCAGCGTCGGCAGCATCAATCCAGGCTATCCAGGTTATGGTAATCGGGCAAACCGCTTTACGGGAACCTACAGCCTTGATGTGTCGCGCAGTGACAATACCGATACCGCTATTGCGCGGGCAACCAGCGGGCTTTCCGCCGCAGAGGCAGAACGCTTGCGGAATAATTTACTGAGGCGAATGTCTGCCCCCGATACCATAGCCATTGAGCAGTCGGATCGTCAGTTTACTGTCGTTTCGACAACCGCTCCGCAAGTCACTTTTGCCGCCGATGGGCAAACACAGACGGAAACCAGAGCCAACGGGCGAACGGTGAGAACGACAACGACGTTAAGCGGCAACCGTTTGATTGTTAGTTCAATGGGTGATCGAGGCAGCGATTATTCCGTCACCGTTGAGACGATTGAAAACGGTAATGCGTTGCGGGTAACGCGAGAATTGTATACCGAACGACTGAGCAGACCCGTGAGGGTGCAGAGCATCTATACGAAAACTTCGGAAACCGCGCAGTTGACAATCTTTGAAGGGCGTCGCGGCAGAGATACGATAGGCTCTACCGATAACCGCAATTACAATTATAGCATTCCCAATAACACGCGGTTGACGGCGGTTTTGAATGACAACCTATCAACCAAAATTGTACGGGTTGGGGATCGGTTCACGCTGACGGTGCGTTCACCGGGAGAATATGACGGCGCGGTAATTGAAGGCGTGGTGTCGCAGGCTGATCGCTCCGGGAGAGTAACGGGGCGTGCGGAAATGGTCTTTGATTTCCAGCAGATTCGCTTGCCAAATGGCGAGACCCGAGATTTTGCCGGATACATTGAACAAGTCCGTACAGCCAATGGCGACACCCTCAGGGTTGATAACGAGGGTAGCGTCAAAGACGACACCAAACAGAGTTCGCGCACGACGACGCGAGCCGGAATTGGCGCAGCCATAGGGGCGATACTTGGCGGCGTCACCGGCGGCGGTAAAGGCGCGGTGCTGGGTGCGGTGTTAGGCGGCGGCGCGGGAGCCGGAACGGTCATTCTGCAAGGACGAGAAGACTTGGAATTGCCAACAGGAACGGAATTTACCATTACTGCGGTTGCCCCGCGAAATGCCTCTAGCCGATAAAGCCTTTAGTGGGCTCGCTGAAACCAAAGAGGAGGCTTCAAATTGAAGTCTCCTCTTTGGTTTTTGTATTTGTATGATTGCTTAGTTGCGAAGCCGCGACAGAATATCATCATCAATTTCGAGTTTCTTTAAGGGACTTGATTGTTCGCGGTTGACTCGTCCCGTCGGCGGGCGATTAACCGGGCTATCAGCAGGAAGCGGGGCGCTCAACGGAGCGGAATGGAAAGACGCAGAGCCTAGCGTCCCGGTTACAGGAGTTCTGGCAGCAGGCAGCGCCGGAGCGCGATGTTCGCCGGATTGTTTCGCCATGAAGTTTGGCGTATAACTTTCCGTTGCCAGACTGGGTGACAAGCCGCCGGTTTGATGGGGTTGCAAATTGGCATCAAGAAGTTTATTGCCCACTTTAGCGTCTACAATGTTGCCGATATTGCGAAAGAGTTTTACCAAGCCAACAAGAGCGAGCATCAAGGTAATGGGATAGGCAATCCATACCTCTTTAACAATAAGATAGACCAGCAGGGAGGCGAATAATAGAGCCACACCGCTAGCCGCGCCGTTAATGCCTTCGCTTATCTGTTTTCTAATGCGTTTATATTCTCGATTTCGTGCCGGGTCAGAAACCGTAACTCCGCCACTCAGCGCCTGCATGATAACATTGAGATTGAGACCGCAAACCTTACAAAACTTCGCGCCGTCTACGGCAGGGGTGGAACAGCTAGGGCAGTACATTTTCTGCTCTCCTGACATAAAATGAAAAAATAGCTACTGCTTATTTGGATTGAGGATGTTTCCAGTAGAGAGGGGCAGGGTTGAAGAAGCGACTGCCGATTAAGGAGCCGTTTGGTCTTCACAACTAAGATGCCATAAGACAACATTTTTTGCATCAGTATTTTTTAGCGGCTAAGAGACCTATCGAGCAGGTTGACTGAGTTTGTATTGGCTGGCTACACTCAATCTGATTAACCGGCAGGCTGTTTGCTTTGGAGGCGGAGTGAGTTTTCGACAACGAAGATATTTTTTCATGGCATTGGTTCTCTTGTGGCACGTTGGCATCGCGCCTTTTGCGGTCGCCAGCGTCAAGCAAAATGCCGGGGTTCTCTATCCGGTTGTGAAGCGCGACACACTGCTCAACGGCTTGCAATTGCTGACCATTGAAAAAGCCGGGGCGGGTAGCGTGACCCTACGGGTTCGCGTCAACAGTGGCGCGTTATTTGACCTTGCCGGAAAAGGCGGATTGGCAGAGGTGACATCGGCAATGCTGCTGCGTGGCGGCGGCAGTTACAATGCCGGTAGCTTAAAGAGTACGATTGAAGGATTGGGCTTAAGTTTGCAAATTGCCGCCGCTTGGGATGCCATAGATGTAGAATTGAGCGGCTCCGCCGATAGCGCAGAAATTATGTTCGATCTACTTGGCGCTATGCTCATCACGCCGACTTTTGACGCCAAAGAACTAGATGCGCTGAAAGCCGAACAGCTTGCTGCCCTGACGAATGACAAGAGTGATAGCATAGCCCTGAATCGCAAAGCCCGTGAGCTTGTCTTTGGCAGCCATCCTTTTGGCAGACCAATTAAAAGCACAAGCGAATCGCTGCAACAGATTGCCAAAGCAGATGTAGTCTATTTTCACAAGAAATTTTTTCTTGCCAATAACGCGGTATTGATGGCTTCGGGAGATATAACCGCAGAACAGGTGACGAAGTATTCACGCGCCAAACTCGGCGCTTGGAAAAAAGGTGATCGGGTGTCGCCTGCATTTCGCCCGCCTGATAATGCCACAAGCCGACGCATCGTGGTTTTAGACAGACCGGAAGGCACAGAAGCACAGGCAATCATCGCACAGATTGGCGCTTCGCGGCGCTCGCAAGACTATTTTGCGGCGCTCGCAATGCATGAAATCCTGAAAGCCAGATTGGCTGCCCAGTCGAAGGCGAAAGTCACGGTAGAATTTATTCCGCAGATTATCGCCAGCCCCTATCTGATGCGCGTGGTTGCGCAGCCCTCAGAGATGGTCAGCGCATTGAATGAAGTTTTGGCAACCATGACCCGGATGCAGGAGAGTATGCCAACCGTTGAACAATTGGAAGCCGCCAAAGCTGCCATCACCGCCAGATTTACGGAACAACTGAAATCGAATCCCGGCGAAATGCTGTTAGATATTGAACTCTATGGTTTAGGGCGCGATTATCTGGTGACCTACATAGAACGAGTCAATGCGATTACGCCGGCGGATGTGCAAGGGGCGGCAAAAGCGCATCTACAACCGCAAACGAGTGTGATTGTGGTTGCCGGTCCGGCGAAAAGTTATGAAACCGAGTTGAAGAAAATCGGCGGGGTCAGTAGTACATCTGAGGCAGCAATTTTGAAGTAAGGGACAAAAGAGGCGCTCTTCCTTTTGCGTTTGAGAAGGTAATTGCTCGTTCTTTGCCATTATGGACGCTGAAAAAACGATCAGTACAGAATTGAACACTCAAACCGATAAAGCGACACAAGTACGCGAGATGTTTGCTCATATCGCGCCCCGCTATGATTTCCTCAATCACGCGCTGTCGCTCAATATAGACAAACGCTGGCGCAAATTCGTCATCAAAAAAGTGATGGATAGATTGCAACAACCGGATGCTGTGGCGCTTGATTTGTGCTGCGGCACTGCCGATTTATCACTGGAATTGGGTGCAGTGACGCAAACCTACGGCGTGGATTTCTGCCATCCCATGCTGAAAATCGGCTTAGAAAAAGTACGCGCCTCAAAACGCCCAATCTTTCTGGCGGAAGGCGACGCCCTGAATGTGCCGATGGCAGATGGCGGCTTTGACGTGGTGACGATGGCATTTGGACTCAGAAACCTAAGCAGTATTGCTGGCGGATTAAAGGAGATTTTTCGGCTGTTAAAACCACAGGGGCGCGGCGCGATTCTGGAGTTTTCGCATCCGCAAACGCCCGGCTTTCGTCACCTCTTTGAATTTTATTTCTCCCGGCTTTTGCCGCGTATCGGCAATATTGTTTCCGGTTCAAGTTTTGCGTATCAATACCTTCACGATTCCGTGCAGGAGTTTCCAGACCAGCAACGACTGGCAGAGATGATGAAAGAGATTGGTTTTTCAAATGTCCGGTACTACAATCTTTTTGGCGGCGTCGCGGCATTGCATACCGGCGATAAAGCGACTGACTGAGAACGAATGAAAAAGAAACAGAAGGTGTACAGTAATCATGCAACAGGATGCCATCCGATTTTTCTTTGAGCGATTTAATTTAACCTACAGCGACATAGATAATTTACTGGGCGCAGCTTTACTGCGCGGCGGTGATTACGCCGATCTATACTTTGAATATCGGCTTTCCAGCAGCGTCGGCATGGAAGAACAGATTGTCAAATCAGCGACCAAATCGGTATCGCAAGGGGTCGGTGTGCGAGTGATAACCGGAGAGAAGACCGGCTATGCCTACACCGATGAAATCGCTTTCGAGGCGATTAAGAGGGCTGCCGAGACTGCCAGTTACATAGGGAACAGCCTTGAGGGGACGCAAAGCTATGCGGTCAATGCAACGCCGAATATCCACAATCTCTATGATGTGGAAACGCCGGTTGCGGCGTTGGAATTAGCCACCAAGATAGAGTTGATTAAACGCGGCGACGAAGCGGCGAGAAAATTTGATCGGCGGATTCGGGAAGTGCAGTCTGGGCTGGCTGATGAAATCAAATACGTTATGATTGCGTCTTCGGATGGACGCTTGACGGGCGATGTACAGCCGCTATCAAGATATTCTATCTCGTGTATTGCCGATGATGATGGCAATTTACAGGTCGGACGCTCCGGCGGTGGCGGACGTATTGGCATTGAGTTCTACGAGGATGAACAATCTCCTGAAGCCTTTGGGCATGAGGCGGCGCGACAGGCAATCATTCAGCTTGAGGCGATAGATACGCCTGCCGGGACGATGGAAGTGGTATTGGGACCGGGATGGCCCGGTGTCTTGTTGCACGAAGCCGTCGGGCATGGGCTGGAAGCTGATTTTAACCGCAAAGAGACTTCGGCGTTCTCCGGTTTGATTGGGCAGCAGGTGGCTTCGGAATTATGCACTGTGGTTGATGACGGGACGCTACCAACTCGGCGCGGCTCGCTCAATATAGATGATGAAGGGGAGCCGACGAATCGCACGATGTTAATTGAAAACGGCATCTTGCGCGGCTTTATCAATGACCGTTTGAATGCCGGTTTGTTGAAGAATCAGCGCACCGGCAATGGCAGACGACAAAGTTATAAGCATATGCCAATGCCGCGCATGACCAACACCTTTATGCTTGCCGGTCAGGATACCAAAGAGGACATTATTCGTTCGGTAAAATACGGCTTATATGCGGTGCAATTTGGCGGCGGGCAGGTAGATATTACGAGCGGCGAATTTGCCTTTTCCGCTTCGGAAGCGTACTTGATTGAAGATGGTAAAGTGACTGCGCCGGTGAAAGGCGCAACCTTGCGCGGCAGCGGACCGGAATCGTTGAAGCGGGTGACGGCGGTTGGCAATGACCTTGAACTTGATCAAGGCGTTGGCGTTTGTGGCAAAGATGGACAGAGCGTTCCGGTAGGCGTGGGGCTGCCAACGATTAAGATTGAAGGCATGACGGTTGGCGGCACGAAGGCGTAACAACAGAAAGCAGAATAAATAACGAATGGCAATAACCACAAGCAAAGAATTTGCTTCGCAGCTTGCCGGTGAAGCGGTGAAGCGTGGCGCGAGCGCGGCAGAAGTCATTATCAAACAGCGCCGGGAATTTTCGGTTGGCGTGCGACTGGGCGAGGTAGAAACCTTGCAAGAGTCAACCGATAGAGGGCTTGGACTCAGAGTGCTGCTGGATGGCAAACAGGCATCCGTATCCGGCTCGGATTTTAGTAAAGAAGCCCTTGATGACTTGATGATGGAAGCCATTGAATTAGTGAAAGCCACCTCGCCGGACGATAGCGCCGGACTGCCTGAGCCGGAAGAATTCGCTACAGTCATTGAAGACCTTGATCTGTATGATGAGGAGATTGAAGGGCTTTCTGCACAGGAAAAGATTTCTCTCGCTTTGCGCTGCGAAGACGCCGCCCGCGATGTTAGCCCGTTGATTGTCAATTTTGAAGGCGGCGGGTTTGACACTTCGAGCGGTTCTTTTATCCTGGCAAATTCCCTTGGCTTTGCCGGCGAATATCGCGGGACCTCCTGCTCGATTGCCAGCGTTCCGGTAGCTTCGGAAAACGGCAGGATGCAGCGCGATTACTGGTTTGATGTGCGACGCAAATTGAATGAACTGGATAAGCCGGAAGATGTCGGGCGCATTGCTGCCGAAAGGACATTGCGTAAACTGAATGCCCGTCCGGTGGAGACCCAAAGCGTCCCTGTGGTCTTTGAATCGCGGCTTGCCGGTTCGCTAATCGGTTATATCTTTCAAGCAGCTTCCGGCGAGTCTATCTTTCGTAAAGCCAGTTTTCTCTATGGGCAATTAGGCGAGCGCATTGCCAATGAACGAGTGACGATTGCTGATGACGGGCGCATCCGGCGCGGCTTAGGTTCCAGACCCTTTGACGCCGAAGGTTTGCCGACTCGTAAAACGATTGTTGTTCACAAGGGGATTTTTGAGAACTACCTTCTTGATACTTATACCGGGCGAAAATTGGGAATGAAGTCAACCGGCAATGCTTCGCGGGGATTGGTTGGAGCGCCGGGGGTTGATTCCGGGAATTTTTATTTGGAACCGGGCGAGCATTCGCCGCAAGATATTATTGCTTCGGTGAAGCGGGGCTTTCTGGTGACGGAATCATTGGGTTTTGGCATCAACATCGTTACCGGAACCTATTCACAATCGGCGGCAGGAATGTGGATAGAAAATGGTGAGTTAGCCTTTCCGGTACAGGGTGTAACCATTGCCGGAAATTTGCGCGAGATGTTAAACGCGATTGAAATGATTGGCAATGATTTGGAATTTCGCGGCAGTGTCGTCGCGCCGACAATTTTGATTGGCAAGATGACGATTAGCGCCTAGCGAAAAGAGGTATTTATGTTTGAGCAACCAATTGGCAAGGTCGAAAAAGATCGTTCCCGGCTGATTATTGTCATTAGTGGGCTGGCAGTTTTGGGCGTTATTGTGCTGATGATTTTCGTCTCATCCTATTCTTCATCGCAAAAAAAGGAGATTGATGTAGCGTTGGCTGGATCGCCGGAATTTGATAGTTATGCGCCAAATGTCAGGATTGAGAATTTTGAACAGATTGCAGGCGAACGTCTCAATGTTCATTTTGCCCGAATGAAATGTACGGTGACGAATGCGGGAGATAAAACGATAACCGCGCTACATCTGCGAGGCGTTATTTTTCGCTATCTGGATGAGAGCTTGAAAGAGGAGTTAATAAAGGAGAAGTTCGTAATGATTATTCCCAATCAATTTGATAAGCTGGCTCCCAATCAGAGGATACGTATTGAAATCTTTATGGAACCAATTCCAGACCCTTATTCAATTGCCTATGTGCAGATGAAGATAGATTTGCAGGGCTTGAAAACAGAATAAATCAGCCTTGCAAATTGAGAGTCAGAGTACGGCTCTGGATTTTATCCTTGCGATTTAATCACTACACCGGCAGGCGGGACAAAGCGAAACTGACTATCCGGCGCTACATAATTTTCCTGAATGGCGCTCAATAAGAATTCCATCCGCGCCCCGTTGCGCTCAAAAATCACCATGCGACGAACCTGAAACGTAGAGGGATTGACTTCGACGAGCAATTTTTTGAACTCTTCGGGAGCGCGACGCGGAACCAGTCGCAAGACTTTATTACCAGCGTCAATCGCTCGTTCATCATTCAAAATCTCAATGCGGGTAAATTCCTTGCGTAGATTGCTTCTGCCAAGCAGAAAGAGGAAGGGAATCTGCGGGTCAGCAGATGCTTTAATGGATGATTTTGTCGCCTGCGTTTCGCTGTACACATAAAAGTAGATGTTTTTACCGTCCGAAATAAAGAGCTTCCTTTCCGGTGATGTATACTCCCAACGAGCCTTCGCCGGTCGTTTTAAGATGACCTGCCCGCTTTCTCTTATGGTGCGCCCATCCGCGCCTTGATAAAGCTGTGTAAAGCTGGCGGCAATACCACTCATACGCGAATACTTTTGTTGCAAGCCTTCAATTAGATTATCGAGCAAGTCTTGAAAGATACCTGAGTCTGATAACAAAAAATATAAAGTAGGCTGTACTTTATTTGAGGTATAAGCAGGAACTGAGAAGGGTGATTGTTGTAGGTTTGTGAGTGATACGGTAAGGATGGCAAGGAGTTTGAAATAGTTATACATGATAATTTTGTAAGCTTTATCAGCTATTCTTCATAGCTGACATCTGCTATTGTGGGCTGCATTATTGCGTATGCCTCGCAATGCCTTTACATTGCCAGTAACTATTTTACCTTATTCCTTGAGTTTAATCTATTTTCGGCTGGTGTCCGCAAGCCGTATGGGTGTAAGTAAAAGTGAGACTTGAGGCATAATCAGGTTCTACTAATGTGAATCAAGAATTGGAATCAGAGACTTAGAATCAATGGTTTATAGGCAACAACGGAGCAAAAGCCTACAAGTTGAATTTATAAGTCCTTTGTTTTCAATACTGACATTTTTCAACTCTT
>Ga0187894_10000827_pt1 | contig 41663 bp, 32 predicted proteins | sample GBC1701081metaG_FD_136650 | JGI IMG/M metagenome (GOLD analysis project Ga0187894, IMG submission 136650) | White microbial mat communities from a lava cave in the Kipuka Kanohina Cave System on the Island of Hawaii, USA - GBC170108-1 metaG ... | reverse complement strand
GCATTCGTCAGCGATGCCGGTGACGCGATGCGGAAACTCTTTCGAACCGATCAGGATGTCGATCAGCGGCAGCAGTTCGGGCAGACCTTCGTAAACATTGTCGATGTCCGCGGAGACGATCGTGCCGGATGCTTTTGCAGCTTTAGCGACGCGAACGCACGCCGGCGGATCGTGAGCGTCGAGATGCAGTACGCGTCCAAGCGAACCAAACTCGGCCGGCGCTTCTTCCGGTTTGTAAGCGAGACGTTCGTCACGGTCCCAAATGATCGTGCGCTCGCCGCTGCGCGCGTCGATCGTGATAAAGGCGATTTGATTTCTCGCTTGTTCGATCACTTCGGCGAAGTCACAGGCGACACCTTCATCGACCAGTGATTTCAACCCGAACTGCCCCTCGGCATCAGATCCGAACCGGCCTGCGTAGGCAGTCTTCAATCCCAACCGCCGCAACGCCACCATCGCCGTCGCCGTCTGCCCGCCGGCGGATTGCTTGTGCTCGACCAGCCGCATTTTCGTGTCGAACGCCGGGTATTCAGGGACGACGATCAGGTGGTCGACGGCGTTCAACCCAAAACCGACCGCATCGAACGGTTTATTGACCGGGGCATCAATCGGAAACTTCATCTTTGTTCGCTTTTTCAATCCACAGACTACACAGATGGCTATGGAATCTGCGTAATCTGTGGTTAGAAGTTACAATAGCAATACTGTGCCCATAGAAGAGAAACTCAAAGAAATTCCCACCTCGTCCGGCGTTTATCTGCACAAGGATGCGGCGGGAAAGGTGATCTACGTCGGTAAGGCAAAGAACCTTCGCAGCCGTGTTCGTTCCTACTTTCGCGCGCGCCCGTTTGACCGAAAAACCGATGCGCTCGTCGGGCAAATCTCGGATTTCGAGTTCATCGTAACCGACAACGAAGTCGAGGCGCTGATTCTCGAAGCCACGCTGGTAAAACAATACAAACCGCGCTACAACGTCAAACTCCAGGACGACAAGTCGTATCCGCACCTGAAGCTCACGATCAACGAGCTGTTTCCGAAAGTCGTCATCACGCGCCGCGTGCAAAAGGACGGCGCGCTTTACTTCGGTCCGTTTCTGCCCGCGAGTTTAGCGCGGCGAACGATCGATCTCATCAACCGCACGTTTCAGTTGCGCACCTGCGACATCGAGATCGACGGCAGAGCGCCGCGGCCGTGTCTCGAGTATCACATCAAACGCTGTCTTGGCCCATGCGTCAAAGGCCTGTGCACGCCGGAACAATATCAGGAAGCCGTGCGCGACGTAAGACTCTTGTTGGAGGGACGAAACAAGGAACTCGCCGACGCGCTTGAAATGCGCATGTTGGAAGCTTCAGACGACATGCGTTACGAGCTGGCGGCGAAGTATCGCGACCTCCGCAAGACCGTGGTTCGTCTTTCGGAGCAACAGAAGATGGCGACCACTTCCGAAAGCGACGTCGATATTTTCGGCTACTACCGCGAAGGAAAGCGGCTCGCGTTGCAGTTGTTCACGATGCGCGAGGGCAACATCGTCGGACGGCGCGAGTTTTTCTGGGAAGATTTGTCTGAAGACGCTTTCGATCCGGCGGAGTTTTTGAGTGAAGTGTTGGCGCAATACTACGCATCGGATTACGTGCCGCGCGAGATCTACGTGCCAGTTGATTTTAACGATCGCGAATTGCTCGAGAAAGCGTTGAGCAAGCGAAGAGGACGGCGCGTGCGCGTCGAAGCGCCGCAACGCGGCGAGAAGCGCGACATGATCGATCTCGTCGAGAAGAATGCGAAGCTCGCGTTTGAGCAACGCTTCCGCGTGCTGAAGCCGGATATGAAACGCGTGCTCGAAGAGTTGCAGGAAACTCTGGAGTTGCCGCACTTCCCGGCGCGCATCGAGTCGTTTGACATTTCGCACATCCAGGGCGCGGAGAACGTCGCAGGCATGGTCGTCTGCGACAACGGCAAGATGAATCGCGCGGAGTATCGCAAGTTCAGAATCAGAAGTGTCGAAGGCGCGAACGACGTGGCTTCAATGCGCGAAGTCGTGACGAGGCGCTACCGGCGCTTGCTCGAGGAAGGCAAACCGCTTCCCGATCTGATCATGATCGACGGCGGCAAAGGACAACTCAACGGCGCCGCAGAAGCCATGAGTGAACTCGGACTCGAAGCGATTCCGATGGTCGGCATCGTCAAGCCACCGCAACGCCACAACGACGTCGCTTACCTGCTGATGAAAGGTCGCGAAGACATACCCGTCTATCTCGATTCGCATTCACTGATTCTGCGCTTGTTGCAGATGATTCGCGACGAGACGCATCGTTTCGCGGTCACTTACCACCGCAAACGCCGCGAGCTGCGCGACTTCACTTCGGAATTGACTGCCATTCCGGGTGTGGGAGACAAACGGAAAGGAAGATTGCTTCGTCACTTCGGATCGATTCAACGAATCTCACGCGCAGGTGTTTCCGAGCTAACACCATTCGTTGGCCGCAAAACAGCAGAAGAGATCGCAGAACACTTCGAACGGCAACGGCTATTAGCGCAACAGCCAGTTTCCACGGATAACACAGATCAAGTCCCCTCGCCGCGTACGCCGCTAAACTCGTAAGTCAAATGCAGCTTCAACGAGCCGTCGAGTATCTCGGCGCGCACGTCCTTCGCACGCGCTTTGACCGTGCCGTTGCTCGCTTTCACCGGAATCAACAGCGACAACTGTTTCTCACTCACCAACACGAGCGGATTCACGCGCTGGTTGATCGCGCTCTGCACAAACACCGTCACGAAGGTGTTGGCAATCGGGTTCACGCCCTCAAGGTTCACACCTTCAACCTCAACGTTACCGTAAACCGTTTGCTTCGCTGCTTCGAAATACAACTTGATATTCGTTTGCGCCCAGCCTTTGAACTGAATGCACTGGCCGGTGAAGTTGTAGCTGCCGGTAAAAGCGAGCGGCGCCGAGACGACGCCATTCTTGAATTGCACTCCCGTCTTGACGCCGCTTCCTTCGGGCAAGAGAGTGATGCTGTTAGTGCAACCACTCTGAAACGCTGCCGTTTTAAATTCACCGCTTCCCGCGGACTGAGTTAATTGAAACGTCGGAGTTCCCAAACCTGAGAACGTTGTCGCGAGCACTGCGTCCACAAAGCCTTGTTCCAGACCAATGACCACCGTTGCCGGCGGAGCCTGTGCGTCAGGCGGCCGCACCGCGACACCGGGCGTTGACCGCGCCGGCCCGATGCGGAGGAAATACACCGCAGCGCCCGCGCCAAGCAGCGCTCCAAGGACCAGAATGACAACGTATCTCATTGAGAACTCCTTCACTGGTAGGACAGGCGTTCTTGCCTGTCACTTAACGAAACCCGATTTGGACAGGCAGGAAGGCCTGTCCTACGGCGAAACAGTGGCCGTTGGCGAAGGCGGCGGTGGCGCTGTGTTCATGTTCGTCAGCAGAGTTCGCAGCACTGCCGCGATCGCGTTGGTGATCGCGTTGACCTGCTGTCTCACCTGCTGTTCCGAAACCTTGTTTAGCCCCGAAGGCACTTCAAACAAACCCGGATCCACGTTCGTAGTAATGTCGCGCATTTCAGCGACGACCGTCGCGCCTTTGACGCCCTGCACATTACCACTGGCTTCGCTAAAAAGCTCGGCCCGCAAAGGCAGTCCGGTGTCTTTGTCGATGTAGACAAAAGATTCGGTCTTGACTTCGCCCGCGGAAGTGTTCGTTTGCGAGGTGCGCGTGTAGCGATACTTCAAAGCAGTCCGCCCGGCAAGCGATTCTTCGCCAACGTACTGAATGCCCTGAAGCCGATCCAGGTAAGCGACCAGTTGACCGGGCGTCATCAACTTGTGCAATTGAAAGCCAGTCGCTGCGGGTGTCAGTTCCGCATACTGCTTCCGCGCTGGCGCGATTGCGTAATGCACGCCATTGTGTTCGATATAGATCAGATCGGAGCCGTCAGGAAGTTTGAACGCCAGCCGCCGGTCGGGCCCGTTCTTCGCCACTTCGGCAGACAAGGTCGGTATTCCGATCGTCTTCTCGCCGCCTTCAGTCTCGGCGCTCAACACGAGGGTCGCGCGATACGCATCAGGCTCGCGAGCGGCCAACGTGGAAGGCGCAACCGCTGTATTGGCGTTTACTGGGGCCAGGTTAGCGTTGGTGTTGGCGTTCATGTTGACATTTGTTTCGGCCACTGGACCGCGAGCACAGCCACCCAGTGTGACAAGCGTCGCTGAGATAACCAGTACAAGGACAAGAACCGGCGGTCTTACGTCGGCAGTTTTCATGATTTGACACTCCCCCGAAGGAATTCGCGCTCAGGCGTAATGTTTATGACCGAGGGGGTTTTGAGGGAAGGTCCATAGAATAGCATGCCGCAGCGGCAGTCAGAAGAGAGGCTACTTGAATGCAAAGGATACAGGCGATGGGGCAGATTGCCGCGCCAACACTCTTACAAAAAGTTTATTGTTGACATCACCTCGCTTTATACGCTAACTGTCTGCGAGTCTTAACGAAGGCAAAAGAAGTCCTTACGATCCTTAGTCTCTGGCCAGCGCCCGGAACAGTTCCTCGAAACAAATCTGTAGGCAAAATTCCGAGGGAAAGTTCCGGCTGACGGTCCTCAGTTTTTGGAGGAGTTCTCCAAAAATTCTAATAACTCGTTACTCCAGGTTTCTGAAACACTCAGTTCCGCTCCCATTGGAGGTCAGTGCATGACAGATCACAACCCAGCATGGACCGTCATGGTTTACCTGGCGGGCGACAATATTGTCACCACCGAGTGCGTCTTTTGCCCTCAGCGAAATAAGACGACGCGCCAGGGGTAATGAACAAGAACTGGGTCATGTCTCAAGAATCGTTCGAGGGCCTTCTCGACTGGCTTGACCCAAATCGTGACCAAGCCGCCATAAAATACGAGCAAATCAGGGTCGGATTGATTAATTTTTTCTCCTGTCGCGCGCCTTGCGACGCCGAAGATCTTGCCGACGAAACCATCAATCGTGTCAGCAGCCGCCTCTGCCAGATCAAGGATGAGATCAACGGGGAACGGACGGGGTATTTTTACGGAGTTGCGCGCAAGGTCCAATTGGAATATTTAAGGAGGAAGACTCCTCAGCCTCCTGCGGAGCCCGCCATTGACTCTGAAAGGGTGGAAGTCGAATACCGCTGTCTGGAGGAGTGTATCAGCAAGCTGAGCGACGAAAACCGTAAGTTGGTCCTGCGCTACTATCAGGCAGACGGCCGGCAGAAGATCGAAGAGAGAAAACAGCTCGCGGAGGAATTGGGAATTGCGCTTAACGCCTTGAGAATCAGGGCCTATCGGATTCGGGCGGCGCTACAAAAATGCCTTGAAAAGTGTGTTGAAGACTCTTTGCGATGAAATACTCACCATGTTTTGGTCATTAGGATTAGAAGCGGCTTTCTACGGAGAAATAGCAAAAACTGATGCTTAATGTTTCTGAACAAGAGCTGCGAATCTATCTGCTCGGCGGACTGTCGCCCGAGCGGCAAACGGAGCTGGCGGCGAAGATCCACAACGACGCCCAGCTTCAGGAGGAACTCCTCGCTGTTAAAGAAGAGTTGTTCGATCAGTACCTCGCCGGCAGTTTTACTACTGACGAACAACAGTATTTCCTGACTCACTTTCTGAGTTCGGTAAGCGGGCAACAGAAGCTGCACTTCGCCAGGCTTTTCCGAAATTACCGCGATAGTCACCTTCGAAAAGAGTCATTTGCTGTCGACCGCGTTCCCGCGCCAGTCACTCCCGTGATCGCTCCTTCACCGTGGTTTGCGAACTTACACCGAAATCCAGCTTATGCAGTTTCAATGATCATAGTTGCCGGTTTGCTGGCGACTCTGGTTTTCTGGGTTTACGTGAAAGAGTCATCCACAATGCATGCCACGGCACCGTCGATGCCAGCACTGACGCTCACTGCCGGTTCCACCAAACCGGGCGGGAGCATTCAAAAGTTGCGTGCTCCAGCCAAAGACGATCAGGTCAAAGTCGAACTGGAAGTCGCCAAGTCTGATTTCAAGAAATACAAGACGCAACTGTTTCGCGAAAACCAAGCCCTCGAGTCACAGGAGGAACTCCCCATCGTTCCAAGAAACACTCACTACGTCGTGCCCGTCATTTTCACTGGAAATCTTCTCACGCCCGGGGATTATCAGTTGAAACTATCCGGCGTGCCTGATTCGGGCCAACCTGAATACATCGACATTTACTCGTTTCGCGTTACCGCGGAAACTGCGTCTGACTCCAACTCGGAGCACGATCAAATCGCCCGCTAAAATTTTTCTGAAATGTTTGCCCCTACAACATCATAACTATTGAAGTGGAAATTTATGTTGAATTTACCCCACGCAACGTGAATTCCTCACCCCTCCATGCGTAGTTTGCATGCCTCATGGAGAACGGCGAGCGACTGGAAAGTGGTTGCAGTCGCTCGCCGATTTTTTCTGGTCTGAACTGACTGGTTTACTGCTTGCGAATGTAGTTGCGATGCACCCACGCATCTTTCTCGCGACGGTCCTGCGTCTCGAAAAAGATGTTCTCGTCGTCTTCGCGGGTGACCACTCGCACACGCTGGGTGACATCCTTTGATTTTGCCTTTGGCTGTTCTGAATCGGCGAGAAACTCGTGGATTGTTTCGTTCGCAACCGGTTCGGCTTTGGCTTGCTGATCCAGTTCGGCGAGTGCTTCGGTCGCCGTGGCCTTCAACAGTTTCGGCCAAAGTTTGGCAAAGAGTGCGCGCGACGCATAAACGTCCGCGCTGTTTACCTTTCCATTAATCGCAAACGCATAGCCGATCACGTCAGGCTTGTCTCGCAAAATGCCACGGAGCGCGTTGATGTAAACCGCGGTGGTTTCTTTGACCTTGGCATTCTCGACTGACAACTCGTAGCTCGTCGGCGATGCAGACACAGCGACAACTTCGGCAACGTTCTTGCCGAGTTTTTCCTGCGCGACAGAAACGTTTTCCCAAACAGCTTCCTGCGAGATGGAGCGCTTGGCCGCGAGTTTCAGCTCTTTTGTGGCGGCGAAGTTCTCAGAGCTGCTGAAGAAGCCCGCCTGCTCTTCGCCACGCTTGCTCCATCGTCCCGATTCGACGCAAAACGCGGCAATTGGCATGCGTCCGGACCGTGGCGGAACAATAAAGTCGACCGAGATCATTCGATCCTGTTCGCCACCGCGCACGATGTCGCCGGCCTGGACGTAGACGTCCTGGTTCGAGAAGTTTCTGATGGCGAGTTCATTAACGTCTTTTGTTTCGTAGACCTTTACTTTCTTTTGCGCGAGTGCTTCCTGAAGCGTCAGAAAGCTTCTGCCGGGAAGGAGATCCTTGCCGTGTACGAGAAAGATGGTCAGGTTCTTGTGGGTGTAGGGGCCGGAAATGCGGTAGTTGGTCAGGGCCGGTTTCTTGTCGTCCTGAGGCCTGGTCGAAGGCTTCTGGGCTCGGGCGTTGATAAAGAGCCCAACCGGAAGAGCGATTAACAGGCAGAAGAACGCGATCGTGACTAGGTGCTTAGGCGTCATTGTCATCCTCCTGAAGGTCTTACTTTGCGGTTAGAGGAACGTCGATCGAGGAGACTTCTTGCGTCGTGAGACGGCGAGGGACGACTATTTCGTTGCCAAACGCGTAATTGAAACTTCTTGCCATTTAGAAATGTCTGAGATAGGTTCTGCCTGCTTTCTCGAACCGGCCAGACCTCTCAATCCGAACTTCCAGCTAAGCGGCAGCGGGGAGATAGTTGACGATTACTTCAGAACAATTTGAAGCTTTGCTTTCGTGGTTGGACACCGACCGTGAAGCGGCCGGCCTTAAGTACGAAGTCATCCGCACAGGTTTGCTGCGAGTCTTCGTGTCAAAAGGTCTAAACGATGCGGAAGACCTCGCGGACGAAACGATTAACCGGGTTATCGCACGGCTGCCAGACATCAAGGATACGTACTGCGGAGAACCAGCCCGGTACTTCCACGGCGTGGCTCGAAACATAATTAGAGAAACGGGGCGCCGAAGGGAGATCGCGATGGAAGTCACCACGGTAACTCTCTTTACAGATCCGATAATTACCAGCGAGCTCGAATGCCTGGATGTATGCTTGCGGGTTCTGGCTCCGGAGAAGTGTGACTTGATTCTCGACTACTACCTTTACGATGGACATGACAAGATCGAACACCACAAACAAATGGCGAACACTCTGGGAATTACCCCCGGCGCGCTGCGCGGCCGTGCCCACAACATCAGATCCGGACTGGAAGAGTGTGTTAAACAATGTATCCGAAGAAAAGAGAACAAAAACCTGAGCAAGGCCATTGAGGTATAGGATGGAGGAACCTGCATCATCCAGGAATCAGACAATAAGTTAAGACTCTATCTGCTCGGCGAACTTGAAGAGGCTGAGGAAGAGCAACTGGAACTACGGCTGCTCACGGAGCCGGATTACCGCGAAAAGCTCGATCTTGCGGTTGAGGAAATCATTGACAGCTATGTCGCGGGGGGATTTGAGGGAGCAGAGCTTGAGCGAGTTCGCAGTTATTTTCTTAGGTCGAACGAGCGGAAGGAAAAACTGCGCTTTGCCATAGCTCTGAAAGAGCAGAAGGAGCGAAGAACTTCGCGCAAGAGATCGAAGATCAGACGGTTCACTCCTCATCTGGCGGTGGCCGCGTCAATTTTGGCAATTATCGGTCTCGGCTTTATCGGTTTTCAAGTCCTTCGCCCTCAGCCCGATCTCAAAGATGGATTGGTTGCGCTGCAAGCAGCCTACTCCGAAGAGCGGCCAATAGAGGGCCGGCTGTCGGACTTCAACTACGTTCCCTTACCGAACCAACGCGGTGCGTCAGCCCGAGTCGATTACAACCAACGCGAGATTGCCGCGACGTTACTCCTCAAGACGGTTCGCGATAATCCAACGGCTGCCTCACATCATGCCGCAGCCAAGTACTACCTGATGAACCATCAGCTTACTGAGGCGCAGAAAGAATTTGCGGCGGCGCTGGAGCTGGATCCGCAAAACGCAAAGATCCACAGCGACTTCGGAGCAGCACTACTCGAAGAAGGACTATTGCAGAGCTCTGCTGATGACAACAGCAAACAACTTGAACTATACGGGCGAAGTCTCGAGCACATTCAAAAGGCACTCGAACTTGATAAGTCACTCCTGGAAGCACTTTTTAATCGTGCGCTCGTTTACCAGACGATGCGGCCCTCTGAACAAACAAAACAAGCCTGGCGGGAGTATTTGGAGAAAGACAGCTCTTCCCAGTGGGCCGAAGAGGCGCGACGAAACCTCAAACTGCTGGACCAGCAGCTCGGAGCCTCACCGCAGCAGAACGACAAATTCAAAGAGTTCCTGAGTGCTTTGGACAGGTCGGATGATACCGCGGCTCGTCAAATACTCAGCACCGCTTACACATCGGCGGGAAATGAGATCACGAATCGTTTGATCGACTTCTTTGTCGGCGTCGAACCTTTCAGTGAAGCGCTCGATCCTCCCAGAACCCTGGCAGCGTTGGCTTACCTCGCGAAGTTGGAAAGCGATCGCTCGGGAGATCAATACACCTCAACCCTACTAGCTCAATACAGCCGAGCATCTCCCACACTAAAAGCCACGCTCTCCAAAGCCCGTCATCACCTGCGAACCGGTTATTCATTCTTCGAAAAGTCGAGATTCCCTGAAGCGGTTGTTGAATACGCTAAAGCAAAAACGAATTACGAACAGGCTAGCGACACCGCCGGAGAGGTGTTTGCTGAATACAGATTAGCCCACTGCTACGTACTCCTTTCGAAATCAGCACAAGCCCGGCTTGCCTTCCAACGGCTCCTGTTGGTTTGTGAAGCTAACCAATATCAATGGCTCGCAGCGCAGTGTCTGTTTGGACTGGCACATGCGAGCTTTGATACGAGTGAGTTTTCGAAGGCCCTCGATTACAGCACTCAGGCTTTGGCGAAGTTTGAGTCGGCGGGTGACGTAAACGGCACTCTAAAGTGTTTGACCCAACTCGCAGATATCAATCAGGCACTCAATCAAGTTACTACCGCATTGGGCTATCTCAGCCGAACGTTGAGAGTCGGTGATGACGCATCGGTGAAGCCGCAGCAGCGGTGGGGAATTCTGAACCAAATCGGCTTCAGCATGACTTCGCGGCGATTACATGCGGCAGCACTCTTCTATCAAAAAGAGGCCTTACAACTCGCGATCGAAATGGGTATTCCGCTGCTGATCTCGCGTTCTTACGGTTACGTTGGTTCTGCATACGCGGCGCTGAAGATGTATCCGGAGGCAGTGAACGAAGCGACCGAGGCTTTGGAGATAGGCCGCAGCATGACAGGAAATCGCACGGGATTAGAAATAACTGCTCTGGCTTCACAACAACTCGGCGACATATATCGCGCAGCCGGAAGCTGCGATCGAGCTATCGACTATTACGATCAGAGCCTCGCGCTTTATGAAGACCTCAGTTTTGATTACTACGCCTATGTCGCTCACAAAGGAAAGCTCCAATGCTTCATAGCCGCTTCAAACAAGCCGGCTGTGCGCGATGAGCTGCGAACCGTGCTCGGTCTTTCCGAGTTGTATCGGTCCAGGATAACGGACGACAGCCAACGCAACAATTTCTTCGACGAGGAACAAGGTGTCTACGACCTCGCCGTCGGTTATGAATTTGCTGAAGAGACAGATTACGTCAAGGCGTTGGGATACTCCGAACAGAGTAGAGCGAGATCATTGCTTGATGCAGTGCGCCGCGGAACTGGAAGCACGACCAGGCGAGGCGGTTCTGATGCCGGCTCGCCGGTCGTGACACCCTCGTTGACAGTGGCTGAAATTCAAGAACGGATGCCGGACAACGCGCAGATTGTCCAATACGCGGTTTTGGAGGACAGAGTAATAGCCTGGGTCGTCACGCGAACAGAAGTTAAGCACAAGAGTGTATCGATCCAGATTTCAGAGCTCACCGACAAAGTCAGCGCGTTTCTGGATTCGGTAAATCGCCGGCCAATTGACGAATCTTATAAACCAGATCGTGGTTCCGAGCTGTACGATCTGTTGATTCGACCGATCGAAGATTATCTGGATGAGTCAAGGATCCTGGTGATCGTTCCGGATAAGATACTCAACTACTTGCCGTTTATCGCCCTCACGTCGCCGGGTACTTCCCGCTATCTGATCGAGGATTATGAAATCGGCGTTGCGCCGAGCGGCACGCTCTTCGCCAACCTGTCAGCAGTAGCCCAACGCAAGAGCGCAGCTCGGACGGAACGGCTGCTGAGCGTTGGCGATCCCAGGTTTGACAGCGGGGCTTTCAGATCTCTACAGCGTCTGCCATCAAGTGCAGAGGAAGCGAAGACTGTCGCCGACCTTTACCCAAACCACCACCAACTGCTACTACGCGAACAAGCCACGGAGTCGATGATCAAGCGTGCGCTCGAAAGCGCGGACGTGGCCCACCTCGCGATGCACTTCATCGTCAACGAACAGTCTGAAATGCTTTCCGGTTTTCCGTTGACACCGGAAACGTCGAAGAACCCCGGCGCTGAACGGTCCAGTGGTTTTCTGGAGTCGCAAGAGATCTACCGGCTTAATCTGCGCCGTATGCGGCTCGCGATTCTCTCAGCCTGCCAGACCGGGATCGAACGACAGTATCGCGGTGAAGGAGCTGTCGGAGCGGCGCGGCCGTTTTTCGTGGCGGGTGTTCCGACTGTCGTGGCGAGTTTGTGGCCCGTCGATTCTGATGCGTCCGCGGAATTGATGGTCGAGTTTCATCAACACCGCCAGGAACCACTGCGGGTAACCGAAGCGCTGAGAAAAGCCCAGGTCGACATGATCCACGGTACTGACACACGCTACCGGCATCCATATTATTGGGCCACATTCATTGCCATTGGTGGCCTGACAGATTTCTAAACATTTCCGCTTTAACAAAATGATCGAAAACTACATTCATGGTGAAAGGAGAAATTGATCATGGCATTTAAACCACACCCGAAACTTCCACCGGATCCCAGCATTAGAATTTTTTTCATTGGTCTAAACATTCTTGCGCCAACCGCAGGCGATACTTGCCAGGCGTTTGTTCACAACAGCAGCCCGCAACATAGCCTCCTAATCGAAACCAGACGAAAACGCAAAGGTAAGCCGGATGTGCTTATGATGCGGCACTCTGGCCCACTCGCTTTCACCGAAGCCGACGATACGCGTACTCACGGATTCTTGATTACCACCGCTGGCTTGGCTCCAGCCGACAAGGGAGTGAGAGCGTATGACGAAACCGAACCATCTACAGAAGGCACAAGACTCTTCGACTCTTTTAGACTTTCAAAAATTCTCGATGTCTCGCCTGGCAAAGTGGACGAGTTTGGCGGACTGCCGAGCGTTTTCATCGATCATGGAATTTTCTACACCGCTGACAAAGTCACTGTGAAAGCCAAGCTGGTCAAGAAAGGCGGCGCGAAGGAGATGACGCTTACTGAAGTGCCCACCATAATAGGCGCCAATATTTATCTCGATCCCACAATCAAAGACCACCAGGTGACTTTGTTTTGGCGACAGAATGGCAGCGAGGCACATCTTGATCTGAAGCCTTCAGCAAATTTCACTTACGAGATCTACATCATCAACGAACCTCTGTTCGAGCTCGACACACCGGCGGCGCCCAGGCATGCCGAGTTTGAGGAATACTTCAAGATACTGCCGGACGTCGCCATGAATGAACAATGGGAGCTCGAGTTTCTCGAAGACCCTCCCGATCGTGGTTCGACTCGCACTCCGTGCATGTCAATTCTCTTAAATGAGTAATCGAAAGGAGGTAAGTATGCCGAAAGGAATATCTCTTCATGTTGGAATAAACCAGGCCAGCTCCGCTTTCCCGAATGCCGCTACCCTCAAGGGCTGCGAGAATGATGCTCGAGAGATGGAGAAAATCGCGGTTGCCAAAGGCTTCGATACGCACGACCTGCTCCTGGGATCCGAGGCAACTTACGTGAGAGTAACCACAAAGATACGAAACGCAGCCGCTCAGTTGGAAAAGGACGATATCTTTCTTTTTACTTTCGCCGGACATGGCTTTCAAGAGGTTGACAGGCGACCAGATCGAGACGAAGCAGATCGGCTTGATGAGACACTGCTGTTGTTTGATGTTGAGTTATTCGACGACGTTTTGCGAAAGGATCTATGGCCCTGCTTTAAAGCGGGAGTGAGGATTCTAATGATTGCCGATTCTTGCCATAGCGAGAATGTTTTTCGACTTTCCCCCGACCCGGCTGCTCCTCAGCTCCACGCAAATGCTGCTGCAGATGTGGATCTGTCAGCAATTGACGAATTCCTGGTGAGGACTCCGGACCTCTTGACGGCCCGAAGAATCTCGAATGCAACGGGCCGGCTACATCAAGCTGAATACGGTGAGTTCTATCGAAACACCCGGCTCCCCCTTGTCGGCCCGGCGATAAACGCAAGCGCCATACTGCTCGCCGCGTGTAAGAGCAGCCAAACCACCGGCGATGGAACTCCTAACGGAATCTATACAGCAGCTATGCTGAAGGTTCTCAGGGATTCAGCTCCGGTGAATTACAAGGATCTCGTCGAAAAAATTCAGGCTGAACTCACTGCGGCTGGTCGCCCTCAGAATCCGACCATCGAGTTTGCCGGTGCAGATGATCCGATTTTTAGAGAACAGCGGCCCTTTACAGTCTGATTGCGACTCCGTTTGCCAGGGATTCACTCACTCGTGCACTGTCGGGGCGTCGGCGTGGGGAACAAAGCACCGGCGGCAGCGGGCTTCGTACTTGTCAGAGGCGCCGACCGCCACGCGTTCTTCGGATTCAAAGGTGCGCTGTGAGTAGTTTGCCGGCTGGCCACACTTCATGCAGATCGCGTGTGTCTTGGTGATGTACTCCGCGATAGCAAGCAGTTGCGGCATCGGTTCCCAGGGCTTACCGGTGTAGTCCTGATCGAGTCCCGCGATGATCACGCGCACGCCGCGCCGGGCCAATTCGTTCGCCACGCGGACCAGTTCGTTATCAAAAAACTGTCCCTCATCGATGCCCACCACTTCCGTATCGGAATCGACCTTCGCCATTATCTCGGCCGCCGAACGGCTGTTGGCCGATTCGTGCCGCATCTCGGAGTGAGAAACAATGTGGTTGTTGGAAAAACGCGAGTCCAATTCGGGCTTGAAGACCTGAACCTTCTGCCGCGCGATCTTCGCGCGCCGCAACCGCCGGATCAGCTCCTCCGACTTGCCGGAAAACATCGATCCGGCGATCACTTCCACCCAACCCGCGTTCGATCGCGGCGGTGGCTCGTCATGATTAACTTGGGCCACTAATTCATCCATGTCGAGGGCTAAATTCAAACGTAAAGTTTGGGATTGTAGAACGGGGCAAAAGCCGCAATAAGCGCCAGTTCAAAACTCATCGCTCTTGTTACCAGATCGCGCGAAAGCACGCCCCAGGCTCCCTGCTTGCTTCTCACGTCGCGGCCGCCGGTCACTTCGTCGATTACAGTTCCCAGTTCTTTTCTGCCTTCGACCACCCGCTTGACAATCGTGGCCGGTACGGAGATCGAAGGCGCAGATCCGAACGCGCTCTTTTCTCCGTCAGTCGCATAAGCCCAACCGCGAAGGAAAGTATGCCACTCACCGCCGACCGAGATGGAATGGAAGCCGCCTTCGAGTCCAACGTAAATGTCGGCTTCGAGGCGCCGGCTCTTCAACGAATCGCGAACGGCAAGAGCGCGTTCGCGTGCGCCTTCCATCAACTGCCAGTCAGTCAGCGGCATCGCGGGCGCGCTGGTTTCAACGCGCCGGGCCACCACGTTGACGTCGGCCCACTCCGGATCGACCGCTGCCACCCGCGCCACACTGGCGCGCACAGCCATGATCTTTGCTGCGCGATCAGAGCCGAGAGCGATTGTCTTAACTGCCACAGATACTCGTTGATTCCTGCCGTCTGGGTACCAGCAACGTGCGAGCTGAAATGCGAGAGAGCCTATAACACACGCGTCATGCTTCGTCAAAATCGAGCCAACAATAAACGAAAAGATCAACGCTGACCCGCGACATATTTTGCGCGACTTTGTCATTAGCTAGTGAGGCTTCAAAGAGCAAGCAAACGGAATGATCTCATGGTGAAGGCCAGCAGGGATCATGCGCCCCGCGCATCCTTGACAGCAACTCAGCATGAGCATAGCCTGTGGCACCTCTGGTTGATTCTCATTGCCCAGCAACGCCCGATCTTTTCTGTAGTCAATAAAGCTCTCTAGCGTCCTCGGGAAGAACCAATCGACGAAGCTTCACTGTCTTCCCCTGTTTTTAACCTTTGACTCCTAAAGGAGAACGACCATGCCCGACAACGAATGGACGCTGATGTTTTACTTTGCGAGTGACAATCCGCTGGCGCCCGGAATTATCTCGCAACTGAAAGCGATCAAAGCAGCCGGCTTTCACAACAAAGCAAACGTGATCGCACAATTCGATCCTTATACCCCGGGCACGCCGACCCACATCTTTGACGTGAACATCATTAAGAAGCTGGAAAGCCCGGACGAATTCAATATTGGATTCGACAGTGAGGACCCCTTTATCCGCAATCTCGTCGAAGACAAGCTCTGGCGGGATGAAACAGATCGCAGCGGCACAACACTGATCAGGGATCGTATAAAAGCAACTGTCAAAGGCTACCAACCCGGAGTTCCGCGAGCCGGCACCGTTGAGACCAACGGACATCGTTACGAATTGAGCCCGTTGCAGTCGCTCGAAGAATTCCTGCGGTTCTGCGGCTCCCGGTATCCCGCCAAGCGCTACATGCTCTTTATTCTCGGGCATGGCGTGGTGGTCGGTAATGATGTTTTTCTGTTTGACGAACACGCCAGCGAGCAGAGCTTGTCATTAACAGGACTGCGCCGCGTGCTGGAAAACTTCAAGCTTGACATCCGGTCTCATGACGGGTCTTTTGAATTGATCAGTTTTCACAGTTGCTCGGTTAGTGCGTTGGAGGTGGCTTACGAACTGAAAGATACCGCGAACTACATGCTTGCTTCGCAGGGCACCACTTTCGTCGGGAGTTGGCCTTATCGCGAAATACTTTTGCGCATCTTCAAAGACTTGAGAACTTCCAGGAACGACATGAAAGATACCGACATAAGAGAGATGCTCATCAAGATCTTTTCTTACTGTCTGCACAACAGCACCGACTTCCTGCTGGCTGGTTATCCATTCGACCTGTGTCTCTGTGACCTGACAAAGATGGAAACGGTGAAGCCGCGCTTGAACAGGCTGGCGGCAGCGTTAATGAAGGCGGTCGAAAAGTGTCCCTACAAGGAAAAGATCCTGCTCGCCCATCTCGAGGCTCAGAGCTTCTACGGGGAAATGTACACCGACATAATCGATTTCTGTCGTCGTCTTTACCTCAGGACCGGCGGAGTCGATGACCCGATGCAGCGTTTTTCTAACGGGCCGATCGTGGTTGATAGAGTAGTGCCTGACGATGCTCCCGCGCTTTTACCTGATCCTGCTTTGAATCAGGACGCCTCGGGTAACAATCAGGCCCTTGTCGTTGCCAGCCACCCGTCAGAAATCCCATTCACGTCATCCGACTCGGACCCAATCATCAGGGAAGTTCAGGAAGCCTGCGTTGAGCTTATCCGGGCGATTCGTAAAAGCATTGTTCGCCGCGGGTTTGCCGGTCCGGAGTACCAGTATGCGAGAGGTCTTTCTATCTACTTCCCCTGGTCCCGGCCTTCTGCGGACAGTGGGCTCCTTGATGCCTATGCCAAATACAAGATCGTGGCGGAAGATGAGTCTCTGGCCAATAACAATATGGTGATGGACGCTCAGCAACCGATCCAAGGACCTGAATCGCCGGTCGAAGGAGCCAAATCGCCAGGGTGGCTTGATTTCCTTGACGCTTACTTTGACTACACCAGGCGGGAGAAACCGATCTTCGCGGAGAAACCCTTTGAAATACTCGGTGAGCAATATCCGCGGCAACCCAACGATGCCCAAAAGCTTCTCGAGGACAAGATCGCGTTGGTCTACACGCAAGCCGCGCCCAACACAGCTCCGAACGTCGCCGGCGGTCTGCAAAAAACTGACAAGACAGATCCGATGGGTGGCGATTGCTCCTGTCCGTCGATCAAGAACTTTCCACGCGATACTCGTCCACGGAGGGAGCGCAAGCAGCCTTCCGCCGACAGTCGCGCTTTTTCACCTGCGTTCTTTAGGCAAAGCTCCTGAGAGATACGCTCAAGTATGGCAACCAGTCGTCCGAAGTTGATTGTCCAAATCGTTTTCGGCGTACTTTGCCTCGCGCTAGCCGGAACAGTGCGCGCTCCTGTAGTCAGCGCGCACTGGTTAGGCTTCAGCCAACAAACGTCGCAGGACGCGGATGCGCTACTCCTGCTGAGTAAGAAACAGAATGAGACGGATCATCCATTAGCATTACAAACTGCGAACCAGGCGCTGCAGATCTTTCAGAATCTCGGCGACGAGGCCGGCATCGCCCGCGCGCGCATGTATATCGCTGAGTGGCAAACGGCCCAGGGTAATCTGGCCGAAGCCAAAGACTCCTACGAAGCGGTGCTCGCCTTCTGGCAACAACAGAACAATACTCAACAACAAGCAATCGCCTTGATCGAGTTGAGCTTCATCGAGCAACGAAAAGGCAATTGGCCCAGCGCACTTGCCTACCTCACGCAAGCGCAACCTTTGGTAAACGAGGAAACAGATCCCGAACAAGCCGCACGAATCGCGAATAGCTTCGCGGCGATTTATAACGACAACGGTTGGCCGGAACTCGCTCGCAGCGAATACGAGCGCTCGCGTGAATATTTTCAGAAAGCAGGAGAGGCGCGGCCCGTTCACCGCATGACCTTGCTCATCGGCTACACGTACCTCCTTGAGCACAAATATCCAGAGGCCGCGGCCAACATCAATGAGGCACTCGCAAACCTCAATGCAGATCTGGACAAGGCTCAGTGCCACGAGTACCTGGGCCAACTACACATCGCACTCAACGAATACCCGGTTGCGCTTCAGCACCTGCAAACGTCATTAGCGATCTATGAAGCGGCGCACAATCCAATCGAAACGGCTCGAGTTCGTGCGTTGATGGGTCAGATTCAGGATCAACAAGGCTCCCTCTCACTTGCTCGTATAAACTACCTTCAGGCGCTACAGACATTTCAAAAAATTCAGGATCGCATAAACGAATCCGCTCTCAATTTTTCACTCGGAAAACTGGAGTTAAAGGCGGGTAACTACGACAGCGCCGAGACGTACTTGAAACGCTCTCTCGAAACGACTGAAAGCCTGCGAGGCGCCTCGATCGGCCGCGATCTGAGCACCGCTTACGCGGCGACTGTTTACGATCGTTATCAGGCATACGTCGACTGCCTGATCCGCAAACACAATTTGCAACCTTCAAGCGGACTGGACACTGAGGCCCTCCAAGCAAGCGAACTGGCGCGCGCCCGTTCGCTGGCCGAGTTGCTGCGCGACAGCCAAGTGATGGCGGAAAGCGATCCCAACGCCGCCCTGGCGAAACGAGAGCGAGCATTGCGGCAAGCCATCAACGCCAAGATGGATCTGCGCACGGAGTTGTTAGTGCAACAAATAAAAGATGAAGCCAACAAAAAAGGTGACCCGACGCAGCGCAATCATCAACTCAGTGAGATTGAGGCCGGACTCAGTGAAGCAAACCGCGAGCACGCGCAAGTGGCGGAACAGCTCCGCAAACCAGATCCCTTCAGAAACCAGATCATTCAACCGACTGCCTATACGCTCGAACAGATCCAGAACGAAGTCATCGAAGACGACCAAACTGTTTTGCTCGAGTACTTGCTCGCCGACGATGTCAGTTATGCGTGGGTCGTTACGCGAAAGCAAGCGAAAGTTTATGAATTACCGAAGCGAGCCCTGATCAATGAAGCGGCGCAAAAGATCTACCAGCTGATCTCGAACCGGCCGGAACGCAACGGCGTCAATAACGATCTTGAACACGCTACCAAACAGTTGTCGCAGATGGTCCTGACCCCGCTCGCCGAACATCTCAATGCTCAGCGGCTCATCATCGTTGCCGACGGCATGCTTCACTACATTCCTTTTCAGTTACTGCCTGCACCTGCGGCCGGTAATGAACCGCTGATCGCGCATTACGAGATCATCAATGCTCCCTCGGCCTCGATTCTGGGCCAGCTCCGCAAAGAAAAACAGCGCCGAAGACCGAACACCAAGCTCCTGGCAGCGTTTGGAGATCCGGTGTTTGCGGCCAACTATGCAGAATATCGGGATTCGACCAGTGGCGAACTTATCGCTTCGGCAAAGACGGCTATTGAGCCGTGGCAGCGTGCGTGGCGAGACATCGAATTCAGCACAGACAAACCCGACCTCTCCACGATCCAGCCGCTAACGTACAGCAAGTTTGAGCTCCAGAAACTGAGCGAACTCGGAGGTCCTTCGTCATTCGTCGCGCGGGGTTTCGAGGCGTCGCGCGACACGTTAACGAAGCTCGACTTGTCGCAATTCGCCGTGCTCCATTTCGCAACCCACGCCTTGCTTGATCCAAAAGACCCCGAGAGCACAGGTTTCTTTCTTTCCATGTTTGACGTCTCCGGCCGGCCTCAGAATGGTTTCATCACTACACCCGACGTCTACTCTCTTCGCGCACCGGTTGACCTGGCGGTGTTGAGTGCTTGTAGCACCGGACTCGGCAAGGACGCGCGGGGCGAAGGTCTGATCGGATTGACCAGCGGTTTCATGTATGCCGGTGCCTCGAGTGTTGCTGCCAGTTTGTGGAAGGTTGACGATCAAGCGACCGCGGAGTTGATGGAATACTTCTACGCAAACATGCTGGAAAAAGGCATGCGGCCGGCCGAAGCATTACGATTGGCCCAAAACAAGCTACGCACCGATCCACGATGGCAATCACCTCACTACTGGGCGGGATTTACTTTTCAGGGTGACTATCGACAGACCATCAGAATTCCCACTCCGACAGGTGCTTCACCCAAAGTTCAAAACGCGGTTGGTTTGGCGTTGTTGCTAATGTTGCTGGCGGGAATTGGCTGGGGTTTCTGGCGGCGGCGACAACCGCGTTCTGCTACGAGCAACTAATCAACGATAAATTGATACGAGCCACGCAGCGGCACCTCTGTGCCGTTGGCTGTTATGGCAGTCAACTCAATTGCATAAGTTCCGCGGGTTAATTCGCTGGCAGGCACTGCGACGGTGAGCGATTCGGAATCTTGCTGCTGGACGGGAAGTTGTCGGGAACCTCTGGCACCGCGACACTGCACGCGATAGTTCGCCGGCGGCGGCGCGTCGTCTGGAAGTTTGAGTTTGATCCGGAGTTCATCAGTACCTGATTTTAATTTGACTCTCGCAATCTCGTTACCCGCGCTGCGATCCGAACTCACCATCGCCAACTTGAGCGTTTCGTAAGTTGGTTCCGTACCGGGACGCAACCAAAACACTAGCCCCGCTGCGATTATCAGAGTCGCAAATGTGGTTGCGGCGCGAAGTGCTGGGGTCTGATTTCTCCACCATGCGCGAACGCGCTCGAAGAGGCCAGGTTTCGCCGGGACAACAACTGAGGGCGGCACATTGTTCGCTTTGTCCGCCGCGTTCTCGCCTTGCGTCAGCGCAACCTGCCGCAGCAATTCACCGATGAACTTTACTTTGTTCTGCCGTTCGGGTGATTTCAGGAAGTGTTCCTCGACGCGCTTCTTTTCCTCGCCCTGGAACTGGTCGGTGACATAAAGTGCCGCGATTTCATCGACAGCGATGTCGAATTCCTCGTGAAATGCGGGATCGGCGAGCAGCCGCAGCTCCACCCGTTCCGCATCGGCACCTGTCAGTTGCCCGAGCAGGTATTGCGTTACCTGGCTTTTATCGTTTTCAACTATAACCGACGCTCCTTGTGGACACCGCTGCTATTATGATTGCCGACCCCGCTTTTGTGCCTGTCTGCTTTCATACATTGTTGGACGCAATGCTCCAGGGTCATCCTGATGTGGTGAGCCCGTGTACGCAAAGCGCCCACTGAAATGGCCAGTTCACTTGCCATCTCCCGATGACTATCGATTTTCTGGTGACCATCGTAGACGTGGTAGTCGTAAATCAGCTCGTGTTTATCCGTCGGCAACGCCCGCAAACACTTCCGCAGGCATTCAGCCAGGTCATTATCAATCGACCTGAACGACGAGCGTTCCGGCAAGACGTCAGTAGCAACTTCCCTGCGCCGCAGTGCTTCCCGCAGGACATTTCTGGCCACGCCACGGAAATACCGCACCGGTTCGTTGACGTATCCGGCTCGAATTTCAGGCAGACGTTTAATCACACGATCGACAGTCTCGTCCGCGTAATACTCAGCGTCGGCCAGTCCGCTGGAAACAAAGATTCGAATCAACCCGCCCCGTATCACCTCATATTGTCGACCCGCTTTGTCGCGATCCGGATCCAGCCATTCAAGCAGCGCGTCGAATGAATCTTTGGTGATGGTCAACTCTACGATCCTTGGGGGTTAGGGCGAAGTGTCAGCGCAACCAAGCAGTGCTTTTGAAACCTGCAAAAGCTAGCGCAGACAGGTCTCAATAGCAAGAGAGCAGGGTCGTCTTGACTTTCAAATCTGCCATTGTTGTAATCGAAAATCTTCCACGCAACTGCGATTAGTTTTGGAGGCTGTAAGCGTGACCATCGATGAACTAGTTTACGATTGGAATACGATCGACCCGTCATTCTCCCCGCCCAATCGTCATCTCGGAATTGACGACGAAACACTGCGCGACGGGCTACAGTCGCCGTCTGTTTGCGAGCCGGCAGTCGAACAAAAACTCGAACTCCTGCACCTGATGGAAGCGCTCGGCATCGACACCGCCGACATCGGCCTGCCTGGCGCGGGCGGCACACACGCCGCCGGAGTCGAACGCCTCGCTCGTGAAATCGCCGAACAGAAACTGAAGATCAGACCAAACTGCGCCGCACGCACGCATCGCAACGATATCGTTCCCATTGCGGAGATCTCGCAACGCGTCGGTATTCCAATCGAGGCTTGTACGTTTATCGGATCGTCTGCCGTTCGTTTCTTTGCCGAAGATTGGACCCTCGACCAGTTACTGAAGATGACTGAAGAAGCGGTCTCTTTTGCGGTGTCGCAAGGTTTGCCGGTGATGTACGTCACCGAAGACACGACGCGCGCAAAGCCGGAAACGATCCGCGCGCTGTACACGACCGCCATCCAGGCGGGCGCGAAAGCGGTTTGCGTCTGCGATACGGTCGGCCACTCAACGCCCGACGGCGCGCGCGCAGTCATTCAGTTTGTGAAAGGCATTATCGAAGAACAGGGTGGAAACATCCGTCTTGATTGGCACGGACATCAGGACCGCGGCTTGGGTGTGATCAACTCGCTGGCGGCGATTCAAGGTGGCGCGGATCAAGTGCACGGCTCGGCGTTAGGTATCGGTGAACGCGTCGGCAACACGCCACTCGATCAGTTATTGGTTAACTTGAAACTGCTCGGTTGGATCTCAAATGATCTTTCGCGCTTGCGGGAATACTGTGAAACCGCGGCGCGGATCTGCGGTTGGACCGTGCCCTACAATTATCCCGTGTTTGGCCGCGACGCGTTTCGTACCGCGACCGGTGTGCATGCGGCAGCGGTGATCAAGAGTTACCGGAAAGGCGATCAGCGTCTGGCCGACATCGTTTATTCAGGCGTACCCGCAGGCGAGTTTGGTCTCGAACAGGTGATCGAGATTGGTCCGATGAGTGGGAAGTCAAACGTGATCTACTGGCTCGAGAAGCGCGGCATCGAGCCCAGCGAAACTCTCGTTAATCGTATTTACGATCGCGCGAAAGCAGCTCATGGGGTGCTCGAAGAGCACGAAATTCTGGAATTGGTGTGAACCTTGGTTTCCTCACTCAAAACTGCTCCCGCCCAAACCATTCGACAGCTCGCCAAAGCACCGGAGGTCGAACAGGCGTTGCGTTTCTTCGAAACCAACGCCGAGGCGATCACCGACGAACACATTCGCATCTGCTCGATCCCCGCAACTCCCTTCGCCGAACAAGAGCGCGCGGAGTATCTCGCCGAACGGTTTCGCGAGCTCGGCTTGCACGAGGTGACGATCGATGAAGAGGGCAACTGTCTCGGGCTCTATCGAGGAAGCTCGTCAACGCCGCTGATCATTGTCAGTGCACATCTCGATACAGTTTTCCCGGCCGGAACAGATTTCACCGTGAGGCGCGAAGGAGACCGCTTGCTCGCGCCGGGCATCGCCGACGACGGTTGCGGACTGATCGCACTGATCGCGATCGTTCAGGCAATGCGCAGCGCGAAGATCCAAACGGACGGTTCGATTTTGTTCGTCGGCACTGTTGGTGAAGAAGGCGAGGGAAACTTGCGCGGCGTGCGTCACCTCTTGACGCGCGGAGCCTGGTCCAAAAGAAAGATCGATGCGTTTTTGAGTTTTGATGGACCAGGCGTTGACCGGATAACAAATCGCGCTCTCGGGTCGCGGCGTTATCGCGTTGAGTTCGAGGGACCAGGCGGTCACTCCTGGGGCGACTTCGGCTTACCAAATCCGGTTCACGCACTCGGCCGCGCGATCTCGCGACTCGCCGCTTATCCAGTGCCGAAAGATCCGCGAACGACTTTCAACGTCGGCAGTGTTGAAGGTGGAACGAGTGTCAACTCAATTCCCGCGCGCGCCGCAATGGAAGTCGATCTCCGTTCAGCCGGCGACGCGGAGCTAAAACGCCTCGACGCGTTTTTCCGGCGCGCGATCAAAGAGGCGGCCGAAGAGGAGAATGCCAGGCGACGACCGGGAGATCCGCCGCTTAAATTTCAACTGGATTTGATCGGTGAAAGACCGTCAGGTGAAACACCCGCGGAGTCATCACTCGTGAAACTCGCGATCGAAAGTACGAAACTGTTGGGTGTCGAAGCGCGCCTCGATCAGTCGTCAACCGATTCCAACCTGCCGATCTCGCTGGGCATTCCAGCGATCACACTCGGAGCAGGAGGAACTTCAGGAGCCTCACACACTCTCGCCGAGTGGTACGACCCACGCGACCGCGACAAAGGCTTGAAACGTGGGTTGTTGCTGATCCTCGGTTTAGCTAGTTAATCGGAATCGAAATCGTTGCTGAACCAGCCTTGCCTGCGGGAAAGCGTTTTTGTCTCGCGATTCGAAGGGCGTTTGCATCGCCACCAGACGCTTGCGTCACTCTTCCCGATTCATCGTAGAAGACAGTCACGACCACTCGCTTTGCTCCTGGCTTAGCTGAATCTGCCGCAGGAGTGGTTGGCGCAGTGGCTGTGGCCGGATTTGTCTCGGCGGCTTTTGCTTCACGCGCGCGACGCTCTTTCTCACGCTGGCGTTTCGCTGCGAGATCAGCCGGGTCTTCAACTGCCGGCGACGCCGTTTCCGTAGTGGATGGCACTGGCTGGGGAGTTGTCTCGGTCTGTGCGGTTTGCGGCGGCGCTGGTTGACTTACAGTTTCAGCCGCTGCGGCTGTTTTCTTCGTTTTGTACCAACCCGCGGGAACACCAATCACTGCGACACTAGCCAGCACGGCTACCACAGCCGCTCCAATGAATACCGGCTTGCGACGGTTGATCGACTCTTTGCCCAGCGCGAGAAACGCCGGCGCAAATGATTTCTCAACTTCTTCACTGGTTTCGGATTTGTTCGTAGTTGGCTGAAGTTCATCCGACTCGAAAACGTAATCGGGCGGAAACGCCACACCCGGCGCAATGTTTTCATCCAACCGGCGCAAGCCTTCCAACACGACCTGCGTCCACGGTTGATTGATGGTCCGGTTGTTTGCTTGAGTATCAACGCTAAATTCAAATTCCGCATTCGGCAGCGTCAGCGCGTAGTAAACGGCGTCGATCCCGTGCAGCACTCCAATGCGCGCGTCGACGACCGAACCCGCTTGCAGGTAGAAAAAACCTGCGCCTTGCGGATACAGAACTTTCAGACGCCCGCTCTTGCGCTGATTGCAGAAAAACTCGATTAACTCCGAGAGTGAAAGATCACTGAGGTGTCCAGTTAGTGCCATGAGAACCAGTCCCTTCTAGAAGAAGACAAAAATCAAGGTTGGAAACGAGGGGGAGAGGCGCGCCAGACGTCTCCGGCGCGCCACCGAAAAGGCAGGTTTAGTTAACCAGCGCAAACTTGTAGTTAATCACGCCGGAAACCTTCACGGGCTGACCAGAAAGTTTTGTGGGAGAGAACCTGGCCTTGAGAGCCGCCTGCACCGCTGCGTCGCGCAGCATGGTTGGACCACTCGACGCTGTCGCCGAAACAACCTTGCCCGTTTCGTCGAGAACCACGTCGACGGTCACCACGCCTGAGGTCCTGCTTCGCTTGGCTGCGTCGGGATAAGCCGGAGGAGGCAGCGAAAGCGCAACGCCGTTCAGCACGCCGCCGGAAACAGGTTTCAGAATCGGACGCGGAGCCGGGGTCGGCGGAGGTTCGGAGTCGAGATTGACGACCGGCACTGCCTGATTCGTGCTGACTGCCGGAGACTTCACATCCATCGGTGCGCCCGAGAGATTGGTGGCCGCGGCAGAAGCAGACGGCAGGTCAGGTGCTGTTGTGGGCTTGGTAGTGTTTCGACCTTTGTTAGCGTTGGCGTTGGCGTTCGCCTTCGGATCGGCTGTCGTCTTCGCGGCGTTGTTTGCAACCGGAGCAACCGGTTGCGGCGCTGGCGCGGTGTTATTCGCGGGCGTGTTGGCCGGCGCGTTAGCAGTCGCTGCCGGCGCACCTGGCTGGACCATCTTCACCATGTTCTCATCGAGGTAGTACATGATGGAGCGATAGGTGACTTCCGTCGGTTCGAAGGTGATGCCGCGGCTGTCAACCACCGCCACCGAAGTGGTCATCTTGTTCCAGTTGCCGGCGAAATCGAATTCATACTTGTAGATTTCCTTGCTCAGCAACGTGCCGTCCGCGTTGAGCAGGGTCATCTCGCTGATGTTTCCCTTTTCGTCGTACTTGTAGACTTCCTTGCCTGTCAGCGTAGAGCCGGCGATGGGGAAATACTGGTTTTCAACCTTGTTGCCCTTGATGTCATAGGCCACGATTTCCACCAGCAGGTGTTTGCCTTCGGCGAGCTTGCCGTCAGCCGAAGAAAGCTTGGCGATTTCGGTGCGAACCCGCCGCACGGGTCCGGTTAGACCATCTCGGGATCGATCGCTCTCGACCGGGGCGTTTACTGCCGGGGCATTTCCCGCTTTAGCCGTCACACCGGTCTGGCTCGTCGTCTGGGCGCTTGTCGTCGCAGCCGTAAGGACCAGCAGGCTAAGCATGAAGTAACTTAATCGAATCGACATTCTAAGCATTGTTTTCTCCCTAATTCGCTGAGGCAGGCCAAATTTGGAAAGATTTACTCGTGAGGCAGGCAGTTAACTCCCGGTTCCGCCCGCGGCTCTACCGAGCCCTAGCCATACTAGCGGAGTTAAACGACGTTTGTCTATAGATATCTTAGTTTATCAGTGCGGCTGGTGGCCAAAACCTCCTGCGCGGCCTGGTAGACCTGCTGGACTGAAACCCGGGTGATTTCTTCGGCCCCAATTAGACGGTGCTGATCACCGACCGGCGTGAAGTTGTTGGGCTTCGGCCTGTCCATGATCAGGACGACCGGCGTTCCCACGGCTGCGGCGGTGTGTGCCGGACCGGTATCGTTGGAAATAAAGAGGGTTAGGCGTGCCTGGGCTGAAAGAAGCTCTCGGATGGTCAGGCGATCGAAAAAGATGGTTTTGGCCGGAAACATTGTGCGCATCTGGGGAATGAGCGGACGCTCCTCCGGTCCGGCGAAAACGATTATCCGAACGTCTTCGTTGCGGATGAGATGATCCGCGACCTCCGCGAAGTGCTCCAGCGGCCAGCGGCGCGACTCGTTTCCGGCCCCGGGGAAGAGACCAACCAGGAGCGTCCCGGAGTTGGCCTTCTCTTTTTTCAGTATGGCCTCGACGGATTCATCCGCGGCTGCCGCGGTCTTGAGCATGGGCAGACGCGGCGGGTTCTCGATGCCCAAGGGTTTGATAACGTCGAGATACCGGTCGACGGCGTGGGCGTTCTTTGCTTCGCGTGGTGGCGGAGGGTGGAAGTTCGCCAGATAGTCGATCGAACGGCCGGGACGGCGCGCATAGAGCCGGCGCGGCGCACCTGACAGAAAACCGAGCAGGTTGGTTTCAGACAGGCTGTGGAGATCGATGACGAAGTCGTACTTCGCCTTGCGCACCTGGCCAACGAACTTGAAAATCCGCCCGATGGAAACGAGCTTGCTGCCATCACGCAACGCGACTCGATCGACTTCCAGCACCTCGTCGGCATAGCCGGAAAGTTTGACGATCTCGCCGCCCGGTTTTCCGACTGCTACCGTGATTCGCGCGTGTGGGAAACGTCCGCGGATGGCGCGCAACGCGGGCAAACTCAGAACGACGTCGCCAAGCTGACCAAAATCGATGACGAGTATGTTGCGCGGATCAAACTGCACTTACCACTAACTCTCCCGCAAATCCCGTCCGGTCATCTCAACCGGTTTTTCCAGGCCCAGCAACGCGAGCATGGTGGGCGCGACGTCTTCAAGCGCCCCGCCTTCGCGCAACTTCACCCCAATCAACTCCTCGTCGATCAGATGAAACGGCACGGGATTGGTCGTGTGCGCCGTGTGCGGACTTCCCGTGACGAGATTGATCATCTGCTCGGCGTTACCGTGATCGGCGGTGATGATCGTCGTGCCACGTGCTTCGCGGATGCGTTTCGTGATCCAGCCGAGACAGGTGTCGACGTACTGACACGCCTCGATTGTCTTATCGAGTTCGCCCGTGTGACCGACCATGTCGGGGTTCGCGAAGTTGATGACGAAAACGTCTGTGTCGCCTTCGTCGACGCCGCGCAGGAACTTGTCGGTGACTTTGAAGGCCGACATCTCGGGTTGCAGATCGTAAGTGGCGATCTTCGGCGAAGGAACCAGCAACCGCCGCTCACATGCAAACTCTTTCTCGACGCCTCCATTGAAGAAATAAGTGACGTGCGCGTACTTCTCGGTCTCGGCGAGACGATAGTTGCGAACGCGTACGTTGGCCCAAACTTCCGCGAGGACATTGCGATGTTTACGCGGCGGAAACGCTATCGGCAGATCAAACGTCTGGTCATACATCGTGAAGCAGATGAAGTCGACTTTCGGTCGATCAGAAACGTCAAACTCGCTGAACCCCGGCACAGCGAGCGCTCGCGTGAGTTGGCGCGCACGATCGGGACGGAAGTTGAAAAAGATCGTTGCGTCGCCGTCCTGCATCGTCGCCACCGGTTTGCCGTTTTCACGGATGACTGCAATCGGCTCGACAAACTCGTCTGTGATCCCTCGTTCGTATGACTTCCGTACCGCTTCAACCGGATCCGTCGCTCGTTCGCCGCTGCCATGGACCAGCAGATCGTAAGCACGCCTGGTGCGTTCCCAGCGTTTGTCGCGGTCCATTGCGTAGTAACGGCCGACGACTGTCGCGATCTCACCGCAACCAAGCTCGGCAATCTTCTTTTGCAAAACAGACAGGTAGTCAGCCGCCGATGCCGGTGGTGTGTCGCGCCCGTCGAGAAAGCAGTGAATGTAAACGCGCTGCATCCGTGCGTTTTTCGCCAGCTTCAGCAACGCGTAAAGATGCGTCAGCGAGGAATGAACCTGCCCGTCCGAGCACAGGCCCATCAAGTGCACCGCCTTGTCGCGATCGCCTGCGCCTTCAATAGCGCTAACCAAAACTCGGTTACGGAAAAACTCACCCGTTTCGATCTCGTGATCGACCAGCGAAACATCCATGCGAATCACGCGGCCGGAGCCGATGTTCAGGTGGCCCACCTCGGAATTGCCCATCACGCCGGCCGGCAGACCGACACGTGAGCCATGGGCTTCGAGCAATGTCTGCGGATACTTCTGGCAGAGTGCGTCGTAAAAAGGTGTCGCAGCGAGGGCGATGGCGTTGCCCTCGCGAGCAGGAGAATAACCCCAGCCGTCGATAATGATCAGCGCCAGCGGACCGCGTTGTTTACTCAAACCTCACCTCTATTTGATGAAATGCTTTCCTGCCGGGATAGCGTGAGGCGCCGCGCAGATCTTCTTCGATCCGCAGCAACTGATTGTATTTCGCGATGCGATCCGTGCGCGACAGCGAACCGGTCTTGATTTGACCGGCATTGGTGGCGACGGCGAGATCGGCGATGAACGGATCTTCAGTTTCGCCGGAACGATGCGAGATGATCGCGGTGCGTTTGTTCTTTTGGGCCAACTCGATGCAGTCGAGTGTTTCGGTGAGCGTACCGATCTGATTGACCTTGATCAGAATCGAGTTTGCCACGCCGAGATCGATTCCCTTTTGCAGAAACTCCGTGTTCGTCACGAAAAGATCGTCGCCGACGAGCTGCACTGTCTTACCTAGTTCATCGGTAAGCAGTTTCCAACCGGCCCAATCGTCCTGGGCCAGCCCATCTTCGATGGAAACGATCGGGTAGTTCTTGCACCACTGTTTCCAGTAGTTGACCATCTCTTCGCTGGTCAACTGTCGCTGGTCGCTCTTGTTGAAGACGTAAACGCCGTTCTCATATAACTCGCTCGTGGCCGGATCGAGCGCCAACAGAACGTCAGTTCCGGGCCGGTAGCCCGCTGCCTCAATTGCGTAGACGACAATCTGAATCGCTTCCTCATTCGAGCTAAGGTTTGGTGCGAAGCCTCCCTCATCGCCGACGCTGGTCGCGTACTTCTTGCCCTTTAGTATTTTTTTGAGCGTGTGAAAGATTTCCGCACCCACGCACAACGCTTCGCTGAAGGTCGCCGTGTTGACGGGAACAATCATGAACTCCTGAAAATCGACATTGTTATCAGCGTGCGCGCCGCCGTTGATGATATTCATCATTGGTACTGGTAGTGTGCGCGCGTTTGGACCACCGAGATATCTATAGAGTGGCAACTCGAGATGCTGCGCGGCCGCCCGAGCCGTCGCCAGCGACACCGCCAAAATCGCGTTCGCGCCGAGTCGTTTTTTGTTCTTGGTGCCGTCGAGGTCGATCATTGCTCGATCGACTTCGGTCTGATCGAGTGCGTCGAAACCCTCCAATGCCGGACCGATCACTTCGTTAACGTTTTGAACAGCTTTCAAAACACCTCTGCCGTCGCGGCGGTTTTTGTCGCCATCACGAAGCTCGAAGGCTTCATAGTCGCCCCTCGAAGCGCCTGAAGGCGCCGCTGCGCGCCCGATTTCACCATCGGCCAAAACGACTTCCGCTTCGACCGTCGGATTACCACGCGAATCCAGTATTTCACGCGCCTGAACGTGCTCGATCCAACTCATCCTTTGCTTCCCCTTCTCCGTTAGTTTCAAGAATTTCCAGCTTAACGCGCATCACGCGGCGCTTCTCAACGCGCTCGACGTAAAAAACGAGCCCATCGTACGTCACCACTTCACCCGGCTTAAGCACGTGCCCCGCTTCAGTCATCAGAAAACCACCGATCGTCGTGTACGTTTCCGACTCGGGAACGGAGGTTTTCAAACGCCGATTCAGATCGCGCACTGCCAAACCACCAGCCAACACAAACGTATGGCTGTCGACTTCGGTGATCTGCTCGTTCACTTCTTCGTCGTGTTCGTCAGAAATGTCGCCCACGATCTCTTCGAGCAAATCTTCGAGCGTGATGATCCCTTCGAGCCCGCCGTGCTCGTCAACGACAAAACCAAAATGCATCTTCGCTTTTTGCATCTGCCGCAGGACGTGTTCGAGCCGCGCGGTGTCGACAACGTACAGCGGCGGTTGCAGCACGTCTTCCAGTTTGAATTTTTCGGTATGCAACAGGTACGGCATCACGTCTTTGCTGTGAATGAAGCCGATCACATTGTCTAAGGACTCGCGATAGACCGGCAACCGTGAATACCGATGTTGCTCGAAGGCTTTCGTGATCTGTTCGAGCGAGCAGGTGTTGGGAATGGCGGCCATCTCGGTGCGGGGCACCATTGCTTCACGCACAACCGTGTCGGAAAACTCAAACACACGATGAATCAAGCGCCGTTCTTCGGCGCGCAGGTGACCACTCTCGCGCGAGATGTCCACCAGTCGTCGTAATTCGTCTTCAGTGTAAGTCGAGGCGTGTTCGGCGGTCGCTTTAATTCCGACGAGTTGCACCGCACGCACACTCGCCCAATCGAGCGCGCGGATCGGCCAACTAAAGATCTTGTAGAACAGTTGCAACGGCAACGCGATCATCAACGCAATTCTCTCCGCCAGCGCGAGGCCCATCAGCTTCGGCGCCTGCTCGCCCAATACGATGTGCAACGACGTGATGATAGAGAACGCCATCAGAAACGCGATCGAGTGTCGCCACCAGTCGGAAATACGTCCGGCCAGCGGACCTTCCAGGAGTCGCGCGATCGCTGGTTCACCGATCCAGCCGAGGGCGAGCGATGCGAGCGTGATTCCGAGTTGGCAAGCGGAGAGGTACGAGTTGAGGTTGTTGAGCAGTTCGAGCAACCGTTTCGCACTGCGACTGCCCGCCGCAGCGAGCGTCTCGATGCGCGAAGAGCGAACGCCGACGAGCGCAAACTCTGCGGCAACAAAGAAGCCATTCGCGCCAACCAGCACCAGGACTGAAAAGAGTTTCAGGAGTGTGGACCCGATAGAGGTGTGAGCAAGGGCTGTTTCGCCTTGTGCGAACAGTAAACCGAGCCAGTTACTTGGTAGTTCGTCCATTCCCAGGTAGGCGTGTAAGGAACGCCCGTCGATACAGTTCTCCTAGTTCTCCTTTTTGAGGCCGAGAATGATAGCACGAGGACGCGCGCTTCACGACCGTAAGTAGGACAGGCATTCTTGCCTGTCACCTTCGACAGCCTGCCTGTCACTTTAGACAGACACGAATGTCTGTCCTACTGAGCAGGCGTTTTCAGTAGTTTTGCAACTGGTTCGTAACGGTTAACTAATGGCCGGCAGCGGCTCCGGCTGCACGGGTTCGGACAGGGCGCCTTTCGTGTTTGGCACGGGCGCGAGCGAGTGCCTGGTCGACGCGAGGTTCGATATTGCACTCCGGTTGACGGCAAACTGCGGCCAACTCTGAGACCACCAGGTAACGTGAACGTTCGAGCATGCGCTGCTCGCGAAAAGAGAGCGGTTTGAGTGTACTCAGATAAGTCAGGTGTTTCAGCACCTCGGCCACTTCAAAAATGTCGCCGGTGCGCATCTTTTCTGAGAATTCCTTGAAGCGGTCCTTCCAATCATTAGCGGGGGAGGAAAAATCATCTGCTAGTGCTTTGAAAAGCATGTCACACTCACCCGATGAGATTGGGGCTCGCAGGCCAACTTCTGAAGCATTTGAAACCGGTACTAAGACCAGGGAGTTGTTAGCAGCAAGACGAAGCGTATAGAAAGGTAGGAGAGTAGCGCCTATCTGCTTCTGTTCTATTTGCTCGATGGTCCCGATTCCATGATTCGGGTAAACGACTTTCTGGCCGACTTTGAAGCCCACCATGCACCTCCATCGAATTTGAAACATCAGACTGCGCCGCACGCGCAGGCTTGGGGAATAACACGAGTGACGCGGGTTGCGTCGGAAGCCCTGTTTGGTAAGTAGTTGAAGTCTAGCAAGCGATCTTGCGAAGCGTCAACCCGAATGAGTCTTTATCTGACGTCTGGTAGTAATCAGAACTATTGCTTATAAGGTGGGCAATGCACTGCGAGCGGAGGACCTCATTCAGCTTGCTCCTTCTTCTGGTGGGCCGCGGCGTCATAGCGCAGGTTAGTTCATGGGGAAAGCCACATTTCTTGCTGTGGCACCCCAGAGTCAACCACTAAATTATTCTCGGTTGTCAGCTTTAAGATTCTACTGTTAGGATCGCGCCCCATGGCTCATCTCAAGATCACCGATGCCAGTGGCCGCCAGTGGCAGTTTTCTTTTGTGCCGCAAACCGCCTGCACGATCGGCCGCGCGCCGGACAATACGGTGGTTTTGGATGATCCACGCGCCTCGCGCTATCACGCACACATCAATCAGGCAGAGAACGGCACGTTTATGATCATCGACGGCGCGGTGATCAACGGTCAGCTTCGCCGCAGCGCCAATAAAGTTTTCATCAACGGCGAGCCGCGTTTCGAACAGCAACTCAAAAACGGCGACCGCATCACGATCGGCGCCAGCACGCTGCGTTTTGAGCAACCAGCCGAAGAACGCACCACCGACGTTCGCTACGACGATAAACCACTCGGCCACACCCAACTGCTAATTTCCGCCAACGACGTGATGTCGACCGTGCTACGGTCCAAGGAAGAAGTCTCGCCTACCGCGCAACGCGACAAAGTTCTCGAAGCCCTGCAACGCAAGGCCAACATCCTGAGCGCGCTTTACGAAATGAGTAAGACGCTCGGCTCTGTCTTCGATCTGAACGCAATCTTTGACAAAGCCACGGACATCATCTTTCGTTCGACACCGGCGGATCGCGTCGTAGCGTTGATTGCGGAAGGCGAAGGAAATGAAGACGCCAACCTGACACCGATTGCCATGCGCGCGCGAGACAACAAACTCGAAGCACATGCGCGCAAGCTGTCGATCGGCCGGACCATCACGCGCAAAGTCATGAAAGATCGCGTCGCCCTGCTTTCGCAGGACGCGGCGTCAGACGAACAGTTTGCCGGCGTTGATTCGATCGTTTCGCAAGGGGTGCGTTCGACAATCTGCGCGCCGCTCGTGGCGGAGACTCGCGTTCACGGTGCGCTCTACGCCGATCGTCTCGATCCATTCGCCGCTTTCAAGCCTGACGATCTCGAACTGATTAGCGCTGTCGCGGCCCAAACGGCAATCGCGGTGGAGAACGCACGCGCACACGAACGGCTCGCGCGCGAAGAAGTCGCCCGCGCAAACTACAGCCGGTTCTTGCCCGAATACGTCGTGAAACAGATGCTCGAGAATCCTGACTCGTTCAAGCTGGGCGGCGTCAGTCAGGTCATCACCATTCTCTTTGCGGACATCCGTGGTTTCACGCGCATCTCCGAACACGCGCCGCCGGAAAAGATCGTAAACCTCCTGAATCGTTATTTCTCGGCGATGACCGATATCATCTTCGCGCACGGTGGCACGCTCGATAAGTATCTCGGCGATGGTCTAATGGCCCTATTTGGGGCGCCAACAACTACGCCCGACGATGCATCCAACGCTTTGAACGCGGCCGTGGCGATGCAGCGCCGCATGTTGGGCATCAATCGGGAGTTACGCGAAGAGGGTTTTCCGGAGATCGGGGTCGGCATGGGCCTCCACACCGGCGAGGTAATTGTTGGTTATATCGGTTCGGACCGCCGTTCCGAATACACGGCGATTGGAGATACGGTCAACACGTCGTCGCGGCTCGAGTCAAACGCGCGGGGTGGAGAGATTTTGATCAGTGATGCGACGGCGAAGGCCGCGCATAGTCGTTATAAATTGAAGCCGCGTGAACCGATCATGGTGAAGAACAGGCAACAGCCTGTGATGCTGTGGGAGGTTGACTGGCAAAAGGCAAGCGGGTCGTGGTGAAGCTTTAAATAGGTCCCTAAAGCCTCATTGAACCCAACAGGACCTATAGGTTTTGTTTTATGTCTTTCATAGGTAAGACCGGGCACTTCCTCGGACTTGGCGCGTTGCGCAATATCGTCTCCGATTCCATGGCCATCGATATGGGTTCGGCAAGCACGCTCATAGCAGTGCGTGGGCGTGGTGTCGTCGTCGACGAACCATCCGTGGTGGCCGTCAACAAACTCACCGGCGAGGTCATCGCCTTCGGCAACGAAGCTCACAAGATGCAGGGACGCGAAGCACGTGACGTGACTGTGATCGCTCCGCTCGTCGACGGCGTCGTGGCCGACTTTGAACGAACGCGATTGATGCTCGATCACTTCGTTCGCAAAGCGCGCAGTGGCCTGTCGCATTTCAGCCGCCGCGCGATCATGAGCGTGATCTCCGAAGTGACGCAGGTCGAGCAACGCGCCCTCCTGGCCGCGGCGGAAGAGGCGCGTATCAGCCGCGTCTACATGATCGAAGAAGGCCAGGCAGCCGCGATCGGCGCCGGTGTCGCGCTCGGCGACGAACACGCGGCGGCAGTGGTCGACATCGGTGGCGGCACAACAAACGTTGCCGCGATCATCAGCGGATCGATTATCGCTTCACGCGCCGAACGAATCGGCAGTGGCGATATCGATTTGGCGATCATGGACCGTTTGCGTCGCCATCGTGGACTGACGATCGGAGTGCAAACCGCCGAGCGGTTGAAACTCGAGCTCAGTTCCGCAATCGAGCCTGAAGATCCCAACAAGAAGATCAACGTTCGCGGGCGCGATGTGCAAACCGGCAGTCCGGGCGCGGTTGACATAACGGCCGCCGAGGTCCACGCGATCACGATGCCGATCATTCGCCGCATCGCCGAGGAAGTGCGTTCGATGTTGACCGAGCTCGCGCCTGAAGTTGCCGGTGATGTTTACGAGCGCGGTTTAATAATGACCGGCGGCGGAGCGTTGTTGGAAGGTCTGCCGCAATACCTGCAACGAGATCTGGATCTCGTCGTGAAGGTCGCTGAAGATCCCCGCTTTGCGATCGTGCGTGGCTTGGCCCACCTTTACGAAGAGCCGCTGTTGCTGCGCCGTGTTGCACGCACCGAACCGCATCCGCTGTTGGATACTGAGGCTACAGCTTTCGAGACCTAAGTCGCAAAGAGGTACAAGAAGCACGAGAGAGCATTCGAGACACAAGAACGACAGAGGCACGAGAAGCACAGGAGTGAGTTTTACCGACTTTTATAAACGCCAAATCACGGTGGCGCACATCTTCGGAATTCCGGTGCGCTTTGATTACCGCTGGTTTGTGGTTTTCCTGTTAAGCGTCTGGCTGATCGCGGTGAACCTCAGCCGCGGTGGCATGTTTGTTGGTTCTTACCGCCTTCAGGCGATCAGCACGACCACTGCGTGGATTCTCGGCGTAGTCACCACACTCGGGCTGTTTCTTTCGGTGCTGGCCCATGAACTCTCACACGCTTTCATGGCCCGCGCCGAAGGAATCGAGATCGAAGAGATCGTGTTGCACCCGTTTGGTGGGCTCGCACGGTTGCGCAAGGAACCGGAGAGTCCGCGGGCGGAATTCAGAATCGCCATTGCTGGACCAGCGGCGAGTTTCTTTATCGGCGTCATCACGTTTGTGCTGCTGCTGCCCACGATGCGCTCCGGCTACACGATAGTTGCCGGAGTGTTACTGCTCCTCTGCGCGGGCAACATCCTGCTCGCGATCTTCAATCTCTTTCCCGGTTATCCGCTCGACGGTGGCCGCGTGATGCGTGCGATCCTCTGGCGGCGCACCGGCGACATCCGCCAGGCAACACGGTTGGCGGGCATGTGTGGCATGTTGATCGCCGCGATTCTGATCATCTTCGGTATCTACATGGCGATCGCGCCGAATTTCCGTTCCTACTTCATGGGCTTCTGGTCGGTGCTCGTCGGTGTTTTTCTTTTCGACGCCGCTTACAGCGTTGTAAAGCACGTGCGCGTACGGTTGCAGAACATCGTTCGCGAAGCGATGTCGGCTCCTTTCTCGATCGAGCCCGATCTGTTGATTAGCCATCTGATTGATTCCGTCCTGCCGATGCACCGCCAGGTGGCTTTTCCCGTCGCGCATGACCGGCGGCTGCACGGAATGTTGGCGCTGGAGGACTTGAAGTCCTTACCGCGTGAACGCTGGCATCTCACCCGCGCGCGCGACGTGATGCGGCCAATCGCGCCGCGCTTCTTCGTCGAACCCACTGCTACGCTCGATTACGCCCGCGAACTGATGAAACGCAACGGCATCGGCTCGCTCGCCGTGGTCGGAAAAAACGGCGAACTGGTCGGCTTTCTGCAAAGCGGTAAATTCAAACGCAAAAAACGCCAAAACCGTCCACAGATTACGCAGACTTAGAAACAACAAAAACTCTCTGTGTGATCTGTGGATGGTTTTGTGGTTGGATTGCCAGCATCGCGCTTTTCCGCGATAATCCGAACGGAGATTTCATTCTCGCTACTTGAAGGACTCGTCGTATGCTGGCCGTACTCGGCGCGCTCTTTGCCAACGGATTGATCGCGATATTGAAGTTTGTGGGCGCCGCCATCACCGGTTCCTCCGGCATGATGGCTGAAGCACTCCACTCGGTTGCAGACACTACTAACCAGGTCTTCCTGCTGTTAGGTCTGCGTTTTTACAAACGACCGGCATCAACCAAGCATCCTTTCGGTTACGGGAAAGAACGGTTCTTTTGGTCTTTCATAGCCGCCATTTTCATTTTCGGTGTCGGCGCGACCTACGCGATCTACGAAGGCATCGAAAAACTAAGGCACCCGCACCCGCCGACGAATCTCGGCTGGGCGTATGTGATATTGGCTATCTCGTTTGTGCTGGAAGCCGGATCGATCGGGCTCGCGATCTATCAGGAAGTGAAAGAGGCGCATCACGAAGGCCTCAGTTTTCGTGAATACCTGCGGGAGTCGAAAGACCCTACCGCAAAGACAGTGCTCTTTGAAGACTCTGCGGCGTTGATCGGTATCCTTATCGCTGCCGCTGGACTGCTGTTGACCGAGTATCAAGTCGGCGGTGCTGCGGGCGCTTACTGGGATGGGCTCGCCTCGATAGTGATCGGATTGGTGCTGGCCGTCGTCGCGTTTGTACTCGCGCGCAGTTCGCGTGGTTTGCTTCTCGGCGAAGCGGCGAACAGCAAAGTCGTGGAAGCGATCAAACAGGCCATCGAAAGCCATCCGAACGTGGAACGGGTGGTCGAGTTGTTGACGATGCACCTGGCGCCAAAACAGATTTTGATTAACGCGAATGTGCAATTGCGGCCGGATCTGCGCACAGGTGAAATTGAGAAGTCGATCCATGAGATTGAGGACCGCGTTAAAAACGCAGAGCCGAAAGTTGAAATGATGTTTCTGGAAGTCGCACACGCTCGACAGGCTGGTAGTCGGACGTCTGTGGCGGAACACATCGGATAAGGGCGGGGCTGAAGGACCAGGGTTGAATTTGGAAACTGTGGAGAAACTAAGTTGCTGTCGCTACGCCGAGCATCGGGTACCCACAAATTTGATAACACGAAGAGATGTTACTGCTACTGCCATATACGGAGTATTTGAGACGAGTCGTTGAGCCGCGCAACATCGCGGACATCGTCTTTGTCTTTTTGCTCGTGTATGCAGTCTTGAAACTCCTGCGCGGCACTCGCGCCGCGCCCATGGCCGCCGGAATCGCCGCTCTCGTTTTTCTCTACTGGCTTTCAATCAAACAGGATCTCGCCACACTCGAGTTCGTTCTCAGCAACGGACTGCTCTACATAGGTATCGCCATCATCGTTCTGTTCCAGTCGGAAATCCGGCAGGCGTTGATTACGTTCGGCAATCGCTTTCGCATGCCGTTTTCGCGTCATCGCGGACAGTTTGGCGAAGGTGTTTATGACGAAGTGATACTGGCGGCGACAACGCTGGCCTCGACGAAAACAGGCGCGCTCATTGTGATCGAACGGAACGTCGGTTTGAAAAACGTCATCGACGGCGGCGTGCAACTCGATGCGGAACTCAGCTACGACCTGCTTTTGAGCATTTTCAATACGGCGAGCCCGTTGCACGACGGAGCGGTTGTCGTTCGACGACATCGCATCGCTGCGGCTTCGTGCTTTTTGCCGTTGACGCTCAATCCACGTCTCTCGCGAGACCTGGGCACCCGGCATCGAGCGGCAATCGGCGTCACTGAAGACACCGACGCTGTCGCGGTCGTGGTCTCCGAAGAAACGGGATTGCTCTCGTTTGTGCAAAAAGGTGATATCCGGCGCGGCCTCGACGCGACTAAGCTGCGAGAAGCGATTCTCGAAGCGCTGGGTTTGCTGCCAAAAAAAGAGAAGGAAGTACAGAAAGCGGCTGATCAGGATGCGGAAGAGATCGCGCCTGTTTGAGTTACGCACTAAGGGCGTGAGCTTAGAGTTCAAGCTTTAGCTTGTGCCGCAAAAAGGGCACAAAAAGCACAAAAAGACTTGGGTTGCGCCTCTTGTGCTTTTTTGTGGCTCTAAACGAGACTTATGCCATTCCAGGATGTAGATGAAGTAGCTGAGACAAAGGCGCCCGCGCCGGCGCCAAGCCGTTTGGATAAGCTGCTGCGCCGGATCTTTATTGAAGACTGGAGCCTTAAACTGCTTTCGCTGGCGATCGCGCTTGTGCTCTGGCTGCTCGTCACCGGACAAAACCAGCCGGTCACGGCGCACGTCAACGTCCAGCTCAATTTCATCCGTCCGCCATCACTCGAGATCAGCAACGATCCACCTCGCGCCGTCGACGTGATGCTCACCGGCAGCCGAAACAAGTTAGACGATCTGACAGCACTCGACCTCGTTGCCACAGTTGACATCAGCGATCAGCACGCGGGCGAGCGCGTCTTGCGACTCGCTGATAAGGCACAGATTTCGTTGCCGCAGGGCGTGAAAGTTGATGGTTTTCAACCGAATGCGATCCCGGTTCGTCTCGAGCCGATTGTTGAACGGCAGGTTCGGATTGAGCCAAAGCTGGAAGGACAGCCGGCGGATGGATATGAAGTTTATGCCGTTATTCCTAGTAAAGGTTCGGTGACGTTGCGAGGTCCCGAGAGTCGTGTTGTTGCGCTGCCGAAGGTGCAAACGGAAACGATCTGGCTAAACGGTCACAAAGAGAGTTTTATGGCGACGAACGTGGCGATCGATGTGCCGGATCCGAAGGTAGACTTGGTCGATCCGGTCGTTAATGTGGAGATCGATATCGGCGAGCGCCGTGTGGAGAAGAGTGTTCCCGGTGTTGGCGTGACGGCTGCTGACGGAAGTCGCGTGCAACCGTCGAGCGCTTCGGTAACGGTGCTTGGGCCATCGAGTATGGTGAATTCGTTGAAAACGGAAGATCTCAAAGTTGTTGTCGACGGTAATGGACCAAAGCTTCAATTACCGCCGGCGTTAATTGGGAAAGTTAGTATGAAGTCGATTCAGCCGGGCAAGTTTCTCATGGTCAAATAATGAAGGCTCTTTTCGGAACCGACGGTATTCGCGGCGAGGCCGGACGTTTTCCACTCGACGCACCGACAGTCAAAACAATCGGATTTTCGCTGGCAAGCCACCTTGCCGAAACCATCAAAAAACCAGTCATCGTGATCGGGAGAGACACGCGCGAGTCAGGCGAGTGGCTCGAACAGGCGCTGATCGAGGGCGCAACGCACGCCGGGGTGAAGTGTCTTTCCGCCGGAGTGATCACAACTCCCGGCGTCGCTTACTTAACTCGCCACCTAAAAGCTAACGCGGGCGTAGTAATCAGCGCGTCTCACAATCCATACCAGGACAACGGCATCAAGATCTTCTCGCCGTCGGGACAGAAGATCGACGATTCGCTTGAGCGTCAGATTGAAAGTGACGTCAATAATGGATTTGATTTTGGCGCCTTGCGCAAGCATTTCCTTTTAGCTCCCTCTCCAACTATCTCGACTAGCTTGGCCCACGAGTATCTGAACTTTCTTATCAATGAGATCGGCAGTGATCTGTCATTGCAAGGTCTAACAATCGTCGTCGACTGCGCCAACGGCGCGAGCACGGAGTTCGCGCCAGAATTATTCGAGACTCTCGGCGCACGCGTAATTGCAATCAACGCCAAACCCGACGGACGCAACATCAACCTCAACTCCGGTTCGCTACACATCGAATCGCTCAGGGAAGCCGTCGCCAAAGAGAAAGCGGATCTCGGCGTGGCTTTCGACGGCGACGCCGACCGTTCGCTCTTCGTGGACCAGAAGGGCGGTTTCGTTGATGGCGATGCGACCTTGTGGGTGCTGGCAAATCATCTGCGATCGCACGGTCGGTTGAAAGACGACACAGTCGTGGCCACGGTCATGAGCAACGTCGGTTTGGAAGTCGCATTTCGCGCGATCGGAATCAAACTGGTCCGCACCGATGTCGGCGACAAGTATGTTCTCGACGAGCTACTGCGCCGTGGCGCGAGTCTCGGCGGGGAGCAGTCGGGCCACATCATTCTGCCCGCCCTGAGTCTCGCCGGCGATGGCATGATCACCGCACTCTGCCTCCTCCGTGCGCTTCGCGAAGCCGGCCAGACGCTCACCGAAGCTACTGCCGGCTTTCAGCAATACCCGCAAATCCTCGTGAACGTCCGCGTCCGGGAAAAAGTGCCTTTTGATGAGCTTCCCTCCGTGGACGCCGCGGTCCGGGGCGTAGAGGAACGGCTCTCGCACAAAGGCCGGCTGCTGCTCCGCTACTCGGGAACGGAGCTGCTCGCCCGGGTGATGATCGAGGGCGAGAAACAGTTTGAGATCGAAGACTATGCGAACCGCATCGCGGACGCGATCGAGCGCGAGATCGGGGTCTAGTTCTGAACTTTCTACATACCAACCCGGGAAATTTCTACATGCCGGCTGCCGGATCAAGCTCGGCTCGGTCGTCCTAAGCCGCTCTCGACGGTGTTTTTCCAAGTAAACTGACTTAGTTCATAACTCAAGAAAAAGACTGTTGCACGGCACAGGCGTTGCGATGTATATTGTGGGGCAAGAGAGACGGTTGGTGGATCCTCCGTCTCAAGTGGTTGCTGGGGTGAGGACAGTAACCACGAATATGGATGGGCGCGACGCACTCCCACGTATGTCGCG